>WNGH01011618.1_pt1 | contig 17547 bp, 14 predicted proteins | sample 5400631 | NCBI WGS metagenome assembly WNGH01 (sample SAMN13153373, study PRJNA577476) | soil metagenome | isolation source: 115 cm soil or saprolite under Garry oak tree replicate 1 | place: USA:California | collected 2016-06-15
ATGCCTGCGGCCTGTGCCATGCGGGTGAAGTCGGTGATCGGGATACCGGGCAGACCGAAGATCGTGTCGATGCCGTTGAGCTTGAGGGCATCGATGACCAGGTGAAAGCCGTCGGTCACTTGCGTGGCGACTTGAGATTCGACGGTACCCATGGATTGCCCTCCGTGCGGGATCGATATGGTAAGAATCCGGGCGCGAAAGCGGCCTTGACTGAGGTCAAGGGTCTAAAATCCCGTCGCCAAACAGATCGCCGCCGTGACGACACTCGTCTCCCATCCCCAGCACAACAGCCTCCGCCTGCAGCTGCGCCAAAACCAGATCCTGCAGGGCATGAGCGCCGCGCAGTGGGCGGAGCTCGAGCCGCTGCTGGTGGTGGCCGACTACCGCAAGGGCGACCCGCTGGTGCGCCAGGGCGACGAGGAGATGGAGCAGCTGTTCATCCTCGAGGGCATGCTGAAGCGCGTGGTCTCCAATCCGCAGGGCCACGAGATGATCCTGCGCTTCGCCGCCGAGACCGAGATGGACACTTCCTACGCGGCGTGGCGCCTGCGCACGCCGGTGCCCTACTCGATCGTCGCCGTCACCAAGGTGCGCACGGCGGAGCTGCCCATGCCTCTATGGGTAGAATTTTTAGAAAAACATATAGACATTAAGTTACGCTTCGAATACGAGGTGATGAAGCTCATGTCGGAGGTGATGGCGCACACCATCACGCTGCACCTGCTCGACGCTCCCGGGCGCCTGTCGCGCTTCCAGAGAAAGCACCCCGAGCTCGCCGGACGCATCCCGAAGAAAGAGCTCGCCGCCTATCTCAACCTGACGCCGGAGACGCTTTCCCGCCTCAAGCAGAAGTTCGGCCAATGACGCCCCGAAGCGGGCGGCAAGGCGGGGCCGGCGCGCTGCAGCATCACGGCGAGGTGTTATCAAAGATTCTTGCCCTGCCCGTCTTCGTAGCGGCCGTCGTCGCCACCGCCGAAAACCGACCGCCGTCTCAGGCGAGCTGGCAAGAACCCGGTTCGCGGGTTGCTGCGCGCTCAGGCCGCGTTGCTCGCGGCGGCGCTCGCCGCAGCCACCCTTCTGCAGGCGCCCGAGAGTCCCGGTAGCGCCACGACGATCATCGCCGGCATGCTCGCCGTCGCGGCCATGGGATTACAGAATGCCTTGAACTCGCCGCATTGCCGGCGACGACCGTCATGACCATGACGGTTACGCAATCGGTGGTCGACGCCTATCTGCTCTGGTCCGGCGCCGGGGCAGGTCCAGAAGAGGCAGACCGGCGCGCACGGTTGCGCCGGATGTGGCCCACGATTTTCGCATTTGTCTTGGGGGCTGCCTGCGGTGCGGCCGGCTATGCTTTCGCCAGGCTGTGGTGCCTGCTCCTCCCCGCGGCGCTCTGCCTGCTGCTGAGCGAAAGGCAGTAAGCGCACGCGGGCGGATCGTCGTGCTAGGACAGTTTCTGCAGGAACTTCTGGCGCATCGGTTTTAACACGAACCACGCCATCAGCGCGGCCGCAGCGTTCATCAACGCAGCTACCACGAACACCGCATGCCAACTGCCCGTCGCCGTGACGAGCAGGCTTGAGAGCGGAACCAGAAGTGATGCCGTGCCCTTGGCGGTGTAAAGCAGGCCTGCGTTAGTGGTCGCGTATTCCGTGCCATAGGTGTCTGCCGAGGTTGACGGAAACAGACTGTAGATTTCGCCCCATGCGAAGAACACCAGGCCCGTCAGAATGACGAAAATGACCGGATCGCGCCCATAGATGGACAGAGCGTAGATGCCTACCGCCTCGAGCCCAAATGCGATGAGCATGGTCTTCTCTCTGCCGATGTTGTCAGAGACCCACCCGAAGAACGGACGCGTGAGGCCGTTCAGGATGCGGTCGATAGCGAGGGCGAAGGTGAGCGCGGGCAGCGTGATGCCAACCAGGCTGACCGGAATTTCGGCGATCTTGAAATCCTTCGCGATCGGCGCGAGCTGCGCAGTGGCCATCAACCCGCCCGCGCCAACGAGGACGAACATCAGGTACATCACCCAGAACACCGGGGTCTTCAGTACCTCCATTGGCCGGAACTGGCGCCGCGTTTGCAGAACCTTCTTGGACGGCGGGACTTGGCCGGGCTTGGGCGCGGCGAGCAGCAGGGACAGCACCACGACGATGACGCCCTGGCCGACGCCGAAGTACAGGAATGTCTGTTCGTAGCCGCTCGCCTTGATCATCGCCGAGATCGGAATAATCGTGAGCGCGGAGCCCGCGCCGAACCCGGCGGCCGTGAGCCCGGCGGCCAGCCCGCGCCGATCGGGGAACCACTTGAGCGCATTCCCGACGCAGGTGCCGTAGACCGCGCCCGCGCCCAGACCGCCGATCGCAGCGGCGACGTACAGGAACACGAGCGAATCGGCATAGGCATTCATTGCCCACGCGATGCCGCAAAGAATGCCGCCTACCAAAACGACCAGCCGCGGGCCGTAGCGGTCCACAAGATAACCCTCAATAGGGACCAGCCATGTTTCGAGCAGGACAAATATGGTGAACGCGACCTGAATCGAAGCGCGTCCCCAGTGATATTTCGCGTCGAGTGGATTGACGAACAGCGTCCATCCGTATTGCAAGTTGGCGATCATCGCCATGCAGACGATTCCCACCAGTAGCTGGAGCCAGCGATAGGATTCTCTGATGGCTATGGGTTGAGCGGGCTGCGCGATGGAGCTCATTCCTTCCTCCTCGAAGAAATTTCCTAGCAGTTCTTCAGCAGGGCTTTCAAAGAACGCCTTGCCTTGATTATGACAACTTCCGCCTCGCCGTGGTTTTTCGACGACCCTTTATTTCGATATTTCTGCCGGCTGCCTCGGCGCGGATGCGAGTTCATGCCGCTTGGCAAGCCATTTGCCAAGCACCACCACGATCGCGACGCCGATCGCGCCGGCGATCAGTTCCAAGCTGTAGCCGCCGAGAAACGGCTTGTCGTCGCGGTACGCGATGCCGAGGCCCGTCAGCCAGTCCTTGAGCGCGAGGTCGGCGACCAGCATCTCGCCCGCCACCCAGCCGATCAGGCCGGCGCCGATGGTGATGATGACGGGAAACCGGTCCATCAGCTTCACCAGCAGCGTCGCGCCGAAGATGACAAGCGGAATCGAAATCGCGAGGCCGAGAATGAGCAGTACGACGCTGCCGCCGGCCGCCGCCGCAACCGCGATGACATTGTCCAGGCTCATCACCAGGTCGGCGACCAGGATGGTCTTGATCGCGGACATGAGGTGCTCGTGCGCCTTGATGTCGGGATCGTCGTCCTCGGGAATCAGCAGCTTCACGCCGATCCAGAACAGCAGCACGCCGCCGACGAGCTTCAGCCAGGGCAGGGAGAGCAGCGCGACCGCGAACAGCGTGAGAATGATCCGCAGGATGATCGCCGCGCCTGCGCCCCAGAAAATGGCCAGATTTTGCTGTTTCGGCGGCAGCGAACGCGCGGCGAGCGCGATCACCACCGCGTTATCGCCCGACAGGATGATGTTGACGCCGATGATTTTCAGCAGGCCGATCCAGAAGGCCTGCGACAGGAATTCTTCGAGCATGCTCTATTCTAGAACAGGCCGACTACTTTGCCGTCCACCAGATCGATCTTGTTGGCGGAGGGTACCTTCGGCAGCCCCGGCATGGTCATGACGTCGCCGCAGATCATCACTACGAACTCGGCGCCGGCCGCGAGGCGCACTTCGCGGACGTTGACGACGTGGCCGCTCGGCGCGGCGCGGCTTTGCGCGTCGGTCGAGAAGGAGTACTGCGTCTTGGCGACGCACACTGGGTAGTGGCCGTAGCCGTCGTCCTGCAGCTTCTTGATCTGGTTGCGCACCTTGGTGTCGGCCGTAACCTCGGCGGCGCCGTAGATCTTGGTCGCGATCGTCTTGATCTTGTCCCAGAGCGGCTGTTTCTCGTCGTACACGTACTTGAAGTTCGCCGGTGTCTTGTCGATCAGCTCCACTACCGTGCGCGCGACCTCGACCGCGCCCTTGCCGCCGTCGCCCCAGTGCGTCGCCAGGATCACCGGCGCCTCGTGGTGCGCCAGCTTGCGCTTGAGCAGGTCGATCTCGGCCTGGGTGTCGTGCGTGAAGCGGTTGATCGAGACGACGCAGGGCAGGCCGTAGTGGTTGCGCACATTGTTGACGTGGCGCTCCAGGTTGGCGATGCCCTTCTCGAGGGCCGCGAGGTTCTCCTTGTTGACCTCCTTCAGGTCCACGCCGCCGTGGTACTTGAGCGCGCGGATCGTCGCCACGATCACCACCGCGTCCGGCCGCAGGCCGCTCTTGCGGCACTTGATGTCGATGAACTTCTCGGCCCCGAGGTCGGCGCCGAATCCGGCCTCGGTCACCACGTAGTCGACGAGCTTGAGCGCCGCCTGCGTCGCGATCACCGAGTTGCAGCCGTGCGCGATGTTCGCGAACGGGCCGCCGTGGATGAACGCCGGGTTGTTCTCCAGCGTCTGCACCAGATTGGGATTGAGCGCGTCCTTTAGCAGCACGGTCATCGCGCCGTGCACGCTCAGGTCGCGCGCGCGCACCGGCTTCCCCTCGCGCGTATAGGCGCACACGATGCTGCCGAGGCGTTTCTTCAGATCCTCGAGCGAGGTCGAGAGGCAGAAGATGGCCATGACTTCGGAGGCGACCACGATGTCGAAGCCGTCCTGGCGCGGATAGCCGTTCGCGGTGCCGCCCAGCGCGACGGTGATGTCGCGCAGCGCCCGGTCGTTCATGTCCATGACCCGGCGCCAGCTGATGCGCCGCACGTCGATGCCCAGCTCGTTGCCGTGGTGAATGTGGTTGTCGATATCGGGACCACCTGCGCGTAGCCGCCGCCCGCGGCCCCGCCCTTCATCCCGAACACCGGCCCGAGCGAAGGCTCGCGCAGGCAGATCATCGCCTTCTTGCCGATGTGGTTGAGCGCGTCGCCGAGGCCCACCGTGGTGGTGGTCTTGCCTTCGCCTGCCGGCGTCGGCGTCATCGCGGTGACGAGGATCAGCCTGCCGTTCTTCCTGTCCTTCAGCGAATCGAGATACGCGAGAGCTACCTTGGCCTTGTAGTGGCCGTAAGGCTCCAGATGCTCCTCGGCGATGCCGAGCTTGTCGCGCGCCACCGCGGCGATGCGGCGCAGCTTCGCGGCCTGTGCGATTTCGATGTCGGACGGCATGGTGGCTCGCTCTTGTCTCTACAAAAAAACACACTCTTATAAAGACAGTTCGATGCCACGGCCTTGACGCTGGTCAAGAGCTTTTTATCTCTCGAGCTGATTCAAGAGAAAGCTCACTGGAAGCGCGGCCGGACCGCGTCGGCCGAGCGCAGCTGGTCGTCGATGTCGCGCGCCCCGGCGCTCGCCGCCACTTCGTTCACCGCGGTGCGCTGCTCCGAGTTGTCGAGCAGGCCGGTGAGCACCAGGCGGCCGCCCTGCGCCTTCACCGTGATGCGGATGTCGCGCGTGCGCGGCGACACGCGCAGCGCGGCGCGCACGTGCCAGACAAGCGCGAGGTCCTGCAAGCGCTCGCGCGACTGCTTGGTTTCGGCGAACTCGGGCGACTTCACCAGGGCCATCACCTGCTCGACGCATGCCTTGACGCTCGCCCGCTCGGTATTCAGCACCAGGTCGTAGTGCTCGGCATCGGTCCACTGCACCGAGAAATTGCGCCTCATGATCGCGGCATGCGACGCGTCGTTCTGCTGGATCTCGTCGGCGATCTTGGCCTCGTCGGCGCTGGCGACGCGCTCCATCATGCGGCGCTTGCGCAGCTCGAACGGCGCGCACACCCGCACGCACACCGCGTGCGGCACGTCGCGCAGCAGGTGCGTCGCGCCCCAGCCGCGGATCACCGCGCCCTTGCCTTGCAGCGCGAGATTCACGATCTCGTCGGCGGAGAAGATCGACATGCTGGTCTTGTCGGCGGTGAGGCGCTCCAGCAGCCCGGCGCTGCCGTCGAGCAGGCGGATGACGTGGCTCTTGCGCACCCGCATGCGATCGGCAAGATGGTCGATCACCTCGTGGTACACCAGCGGCACGCCGAGCGCCTCGGCGAGCCCGCTCGCGACGTCCTTGCCGAGCGAGCCCATCTCACGCGTGATCGCGACCAGCGCCATAGCTCCTCCCCGTGCTCCGCCTTCGTCAGACAGAGGGATAAATATACATACTACCTGGCGAGCTCGGCGAGCGCGCGGCCTTTCGATCGCGGCCGCGAGCAGGTTGTTGGCGAGCCCGATGGCGTTGAAATCGCCGGTGAAGTGCAGGTTGATGTCCTCCATCGGCACAACCTGCGCGTAGCCGCCGCCCGCGGCCCCGCCTTTCACGCCGAACACCGGGCCGAGCGAGGGTTCGCGCAGGCAGATCACCGCCTTCTTGCCGATGTGATTCAGCGCATCGCCCAGGCCCACCGTGGTGGTCGTCTTGCCCTCGCCCGCCGGCGTGGGGCTGATCGCCGTGACGAGGATCAGCCTGCCGTTCTTCCGGCCTTTCAGCGAATCGAGGAACTTGAGCGAGACCTTGGCCTTGTAGTGCCCGTAAGGCTCAAGATGCTCCTCGGCGATGCCCAGCTTCTCGCGGGCGACCGCGGCAATGCGTTGCATCTTCGCTGCCTGTGCGATTTCGATGTCCGACGGCATGGCGCTCTCACATTCTTTTGCAGGGAAGACGGATTCTGGTTGAGCCCCACCCGGCGCGGCCTTGACTGAAATCAAGGCCCTACGCAGAATCCCGGGCAGGAGGGCGGGGCCATGACTAGAAATATAAAGCGGCTCGCGGGACTTGCAGCCTGTATCGGCGCTGCGGCCGGCATCGCGATCGGCGATGCGCAAGCACAATCACCCGGAGTTAGCGCGCGCACGATCCTGATCGGGCAGTCGGCGCCCCTGACCGGCGCCAACGCCGAGCTTGGTAACGACATCCGCAACGGGGCGCTCGCCTATTTCAAGAAAGTCAACGACGCCGGCGGCGTGCACGGCCGCAAGATCGAGCTGACGACGCTCGATGACGCCAACCAGGTGCCGCGCGCCGAAGCCAACACCAAGAAGCTGGTCGAGGAGGCCGGCGTGTTCGCGCTGTTCGGCTACGCCAGCGCGACCCTGTCGCGGCCCGCGCTGCCGATCGTGGAAAAGAGCGGCGTTCCGTTTCTTGCGCCGTTCACCGGCGCCGACCCGATGCGCGTGTTCAACAAGCACGTGTACAACATGCGCGCGAGCTACGCCGACGAGCTCGAGAAGATCATCGAGCACTACTCCACGTTCGGCATCAAGCGCTTTTCGATCGTCTACTACGACGACGTGGTCGGCAAGGAAAATATGTCGGCCGTGGAGCGCGCTCTCAAAAAGCGCGGCATGACGGAAGTATCGCGCGGCGTTTTCAAGGACCGGGCGAAGCCCGACATCGAGGCGGGACTCAAGGATGTGATGAAGGGCACCCCCGAGGTGGTGATCCTGACCACCCTGTACAAGCACACGTCGGATTTCATCAAGGCGGCGCAAAAAGCCGGGTTCGGTGCGCAGATGGTCAGCAACTCGTTTCCCGGAGCAAGCCCGCTCGGCAAGGAGCTCGGCAAGGCCGGGGCCGGGGTTGCGATCGCACAGGACGTGCCGCCGCCGACGAAGCGCTCGGTGCCGGTGGTCAAGGAGTACCAGGAGGCAATCGAGAAGCAGCTCGGCAAGAAGGAGTACTCCTTCACTTCGCTAGAGGGCTATATCTCGGCCAAGGTCGCGGTCGAGGCAATGCGCCGCGCCGGGCCGAAGCTCACCCGCGAGAGCTTCATGCAGGCGCTCGACGGTATGAAGAACTACGACGCCGGCGGCTATCTCATGAACTTCTCGCCGACCAACCACAACGGCAGCGACTACGTCGAGCTGACCGTGATCGGCAAGGACCTCAAATTCATCTATTAGAACCCTGCCTGCGGCCTGCAGCCGCAGGCACTTCAGAGTAAAGCTCTCCGAGCGAGCGGCCCTTGCCGTAGCCCGGATTGCCCGGGACCGGTCCGCCTTTCTTCACCCTGACGGCGCAGTACTTGAACTCCGGGATCTTGCCGAAGGGGTCGAGCTTTCCCGGTTTCGCGCCCAATTTCTCTATGTCCAACGGGTGCAGCGACGCCACCGGCTCGGGCTCGATGGCATCGAGCACGCCCGCGCGGCGGGTCATCGCCCCGGTGTGCCAATGCTCGAGCTGCCGCCCGGTGATCAGGACCACGGGGTACTGCGCATCCGGCCTCTCGTCGGCGGGGATCAGGTCGGCCGGCACGAACTTCGCGCGCCCGGTCGCCGTCGGGAAGACTTCGGTGAACACCACCGGCTGGCCCGGGTCGCCCTCGTTCTCGCAAGGGTAGACGACGCACGAGTCGCGCTCGAGCCGCTCCCAGGTGATGCCGGCGATGGAGTTCATGCCCTTGCGCATCTCGTCAAACACGTCTTTTGGCTCTTGATAGGACCAATCCAAGCCGAGGCGTTTGGCAATCTCGACGATAAGCCAGAGGTCCGGTTTGGCGTCGCCCGGCGGCTCGATCGCCTTGCGGCCGAGCTGCACCATCCGGTCGGTATTGGTGACGGTGCCGTCCTTCTCGGGCCAGGCTGTCGCGGGCAGCACGACGTCGGCGAGATAGCAGGTCTCGGTCAGGAATATGTCCTGCACCACCAGGTGCTCGAGCTTGGCCATCGCGGCGCGCGCGTGCTCGACGTCCGGGTCCGACATCGCCGGGTTCTCGCCCATGATGTACATGCCGCGGATCTGGCCGGCGGCGGCGGCGCGGATCACTTCGACCACCGTCAGCCCGGGTTTCTTCTCGAGCCGCATTCCCCACAGCGCCTCGAAGCGCTGGTTGGCCTCGGGGTTGTCCACCCGCTGGTAGTCCGGGTACATCATCGGGATCAGTCCCGAGTCCGACGCGCCCTGCACGTTGTTCTGGCCGCGCAGCGGATGCAGCCCGGTGCCCGGGCGCCCGATCTGCCCGGTCATCAAGGTGAGCGCGATGAGGCAGCGCGCATTGTCGGTGCCGTGCACGTGCTGCGAGATACCCATGCCCCACAGGATCATCGAGCCCTTGGAGGTGGCGAACAGGCGCGCCACCTCGCGGATGGTCTGCGCGGGAATGCCGCAGATCGGCGCCATCAGCTCCGGCGAGAAATGTTTTGCATTTTCTTTTAATGCGTCAAACCCGCTCGTTCTATCGGCAATAAATTTCTTGTCGACCAAATTCTCTTCGATGATCGTATGGATCATGGCGTTCAGCAGCGCGACGTCGGTGTCGGCCTTGAACTGCAGGACATGTGCGGCGTGGCGCGCGAGCTCGCCGCGGCGCGGGTCGGCGACGATCAGCTTGACGCCGTTCTTCGCCGCGTTTTTCATCCACGTCGCCGCCACCGGGTGGTTGACCGTCGGATTGGCGCCGATGATAAGCACCACCTCGGCGTTCATCACGTCGCTCACCTGGTTGGAGACCGCGCCGGAACCCACCCCCTCGAGCAGCGCCGCGACCGACGAAGCGTGGCAGAGGCGCGTGCAATGGTCGACATTGTTGGTGCCAAAGCCGGTGCGCACCAGCTTCTGGAAGAGGTAGGCCTCCTCGTTCGAGCCCTTGGCCGAGCCGAAGCCGGCCAAGGCAAACCGGTCTTCATCACGAATTCGCTTCAATCCGTTGGCGGCGAAATCCAGGGCCTCTTCCCAGGTCGCCTCGCGGAACGCTTCCTTCCAGTTCGCCGGGTCGACAACGAAATCCGCTGATTTTTTTACATTGGATTTTCTTATTAAAGGCTTGGTAAGCCGTTGCGGATGGTGGGCGTAGTCGAAGCCGTAGCGGCCCTTCACGCAGAGGCGGCCGTGGTTCGCCGGGCCATCGCGGCCGGTGACGAACTTGATGACGTTGGTGCTTTTCTGCACGTGATAGGTGAGCTGGCAGCCGACGCCGCAGAAGGGGCAGACCGAGTTCACCTTCTTGTCGACCGCCTCCAGCCCGGCCTCGCGCGCCGGCATCAGCGCGCCGGTCGGGCAGGCCTGCACGCACTCGCCGCAGGCGACGCAGGTCGATTCGCCCATCGGGTCGTCGAAATCGAACACGATCTTCGAGTGCTCGCCGCGCGAGGCGTAGCCGATGACGTCGTTGACCTGCTCTTCGCGGCAGGCGCGCAGGCAGCGGGTGCACTGGATGCAGGCGTCGAGGTTCACGGCAATGGCCGGATGCGAGACGTCGGCTTTCGGCTGCTTTCTTGATTCGAATCTCGGCTTGCCGACCTTCAGGTTGCGCGCCCAGAGATCCACCTTGTTGTTCAGCGTGTACTGCGTCTGCGGCATGTCCGACAGCAGCAGCTCCAGCACCATTTTCTGCGACGTGAGCGCGCGCGGGCTGTCGGTGGTGACTTCCATGCCCTGCGTCGGGAAGCGGCAGCAGGAGGGGGCGAGCACGCGCTCGCCCTTGATCTCGACCACGCAGGCGCGGCAGTTGCCGTCGGGCCGCAGGGTGCGCGAGTAGCAAAGGTGCGGGATCGCAATGCCGTTCTGGCGCGCGGTCTCGATGATCAGCTCGTCCGGACGCCCGACGACGGTCTTGCCGTTGAGCTTGAACTCGATCGGCAGCATGGCCAGCTGTTTCGTGCTGACGCGGTCCATGTCTACTGCACCTCGTTCGGGAAGAATTTCATGACGCTCAATGCCGGGTTCGGCGCGGCCTGCCCCAGGCCGCAGATCGAGGCGTCCATCATGGCTTGTGAGAGCTCCTTAAGCAACGGCTGGTTCCATTGGCGCGCGTCCATGAGCGCCAGCGCCTTCGCGGTGCCCACGCGGCAGGGCGTGCACTGGCCGCAGGACTCCTCCTTGAAGAACTTCATAAGGTTTCGCGCGGCGCGACTTGCTTTATCTTTATCGGATAGAACGACAATTGCGGCCGAACCGATAAAGCAGCCGAGCGGCTGCAGGGTATCGAAGTCCAGCGGCACGTCGCCCTGCGACGCGGGAAGGATCCCACCCGAGGCGCCGCCCGGCAGGTAGCCGTAAAATTCGTGCCCGTCCAGCATCCCGCCGCAATATTCCCGGATCAGTTCCTTCACCGTAATTCCCGCGGGCGCAAGGTGCACGCCGGGCTTTTTCACGCGGCCGGAGACCGAGAACGAGCGCAGGCCCTTCCTGCCGTTGCGGCCCTGCGAGGCGAACCAGGCGCCGCCCTTCTCCACGATCTCGCGCACCCAGTACACCGTCTCCATGTTGTGCTCGAGGGTCGGCAGGCCGAAGAGTCCCACTTGCGCGACGTACGGCGGGCGCAGGCGCGGCATGCCGCGCTTGCCCTCGATCGACTCGATCATCGCCGATTCCTCGCCGCAGATGTACGCTCCCGCGCCGCGGCGAAGATAGACGGGAGGCAATGGAAATTCCGCTTTTGCCTTTAACTTTGAAAGCTCTCTTTCAAGAATCGCCCGGCAGCCGGCGTACTCATCCCGCAAATAAATATAAATGTCCCCGACACCGGAACACCAAGCGGCGACCAGCATGCCCTCGAGAAAACGGTGCGGGTCGCGCTCCAGGTAGTAGCGGTCCTTGAACGTGCCCGGCTCGCCCTCGTCGATGTTGACCGCCATCAGGCGCGGCTCGGGCTCGGCGGCGACGATCTTCCACTTGCGCCCGGCGGGAAACCCGGCGCCGCCCAGCCCGCGCAGCGCCGAGTCCTCCATGATCTTCGTGATCTCTTCGCGCGTGCGCTTGCCCTCGAGGCAGTTTTTTATCAAGGAATATCCACTATTCTTGCGATAGGCGGAGTAATCGACATATTTCGTTTCAGCGCATTTGAATTGCTTCCTGTCCACAGCGTCTTTTACGGACGAAACCGTCGCGTTCAATACGGGATTCTGGCCCACCACCGCCACCGGCGCCGACTCGCAGCGCCCGACGCACGGTGCGTGGAGCACACGAACGTCTTTGCCGAGGATTTTCGAAAGGCTTTCAATTAAAACCTCAGAACCAAAAAGCGCGCATGAGATCGAGTCGCAAACCCTGACCGTCAATCCCGGCGGCGGGGTCTCGCCCTCCTTCACCACGTCGAAGTGATGGTAGAAGGTCGCGACCTCGTAGACCTCGGTAAGCGAGAGGCGCATTTCCCCGGCGAGCGCAGCGAGGTGCGCGGCGCAGAGGTGGCCGTAGCGGTCCTGGATGCGGTGCAGGTGCTCGATCAGCAGGTCGCGGCGGCAAGGCGCCACGCCGGTTTGCCGGCGTTCTTCCTCGAGCAGCGCCTGAACCTCTCCCAGCGCCTTGGGATCGACCTGCCGGCCCTTCAGCGAGCGGCGCGCCCGCCCCTGCCGCGCGGCCTTGCCGCTCTGCGCTGTTCGATCGTTCATTCTCTGCGATTTTACCGCCGCGCATCGATGACCCGCCCTTGACAGCGGTCAACTTTCCGAAGGCAGCGCCGGGCGCGGATGCACCCGCGAAATTTCAAAGTAGACTGAGAGCCGTGAAGTTCAGGACCCTCGGCCGCACCGGCGTGCAGGTTTCCCAGTTGTGCTCGGGGACGATGGCCTACGGCGGCGACGCCGACGAGGCGGCCTCGGCGGCGATGTTCAAGGCCTGCCGCGACGCCGGCATCAATTTCTTCGACACCGCGGACCAGTACAGCAAGGGCCGCTCGGAGGAGATCCTCGGCCAGCTCATGCGCGGCAGCCGCGCGGACCTGGTGATCGCCACCAAGTGCTTCAACCCCTCAGGCAGCGACATCAACGCGAAGGGCGGCTCGCGCCGCCACATCAATCGCGCGGTCGAGGCAAGCCTGAAGCGCCTGCAGACCGATCGCGTCGAGATCCTGTATCTCCATATGTACGACCCGCTGACGCCGATCGAGGAGTCGATGCGCGCGCTCGAGGACCTGGTGCGCGCCGGCAAGGTGCTCTATCCGGCGGTCAGCAACTACGCCGCCTGGCAGACGCAGCAGGCGCTCGGCATCCAGGAGGCGCACGGCTGGGCGCGGCTGCAGGCGATCCAGCCGATGTACAGCCTGGTGAAGCGCCAGGCCGAGGTCGAGCTGCTGCCGATGGCGGCGGCGAACGGCGTCTCGGTGCTGCCCTACAGCCCCGCCGGCGGCGGGCTACTTTCCGGTAAATACGCCGACAAATCCGCGCCGGGCCGGCTCGCGACGAACAAGATGTACATGCAGCGCTACGGCGAGCCCTGGATGCACGAGGTGGCGGAAAAGTTCGCCGCGCTCTGCAAGCAGAAGGGATTCCATCCGATGAGCGCCGCGGTAGCCTGGGTCGCGGCCCACCCGGCGGTCACTGCGCCGATCATCGGCGCGCGCAGTGTCGAGCAGCTCAAGGCCTCGCTCGACTCGGTGAAGATCGAGATGACTGCCGCGCTCTACGCCGAGATTGCGGCGCTGTCACGTACCCCGCCGCCCGCCACCGACCGCCTGGAAGAACAGAAGAAGGGCTGAGCCGATGTGCCGCGCTCTCCTCTATCTCGGCGAGCCGGTGCTGCTGGACAATTTCCTCTACCAGCCCGACTCCGCGCTGGTGCGGCAAAGCTACATGCCGAAGATGCTCAACATGCTCAACCTCGCCGGCTTTGGCCTGCGCGCCTGGGACACCGCGAGCCACGACCCCGACCGCGCCTTCGCCTACTACTCGCAGCAGCTCCCGGTCTTCGACCGCAACCTGAAGAACCTCGCCGAGAAGATCCGCGCCGGCTGCCTCCTCGCCCACGTGCGCGGCGTTGCCTACCACACGCGCGTCGAGATCTCGCTGCAGAACTGCCACCCGTTCCATTTCAAGGACGTGCCCCTCGTCATGGCGCACAACGGCGACCTCGCCCGCTTCGCCGAAATGAAACCTTTGCTTTCTTCAAAAATAAGACCGGAGATACTCGCCCAGGTCCACGGCACCACCGACAGCGAGTGGATCTACGCCCTGATCGTCTCCCAGCTCCCCGACCCCCACCGCCACCCAAGCGCGGATGAGCTAGGGGTTTCCATTGAAAAATCTTTGGCAATCATCCGCGACACGCGCAAGAAACTCGGCATCGCCGTCAGCTCCTCGCTCAACCTCTTCATCGCCGACGGCACCCAGCTCGCCGCGGTGCGCTACTGCTTCGACTTCGGCTGCTTCCCCACCGACGACGCTGCGCGTCTGCACGAAGCCAACCTGAGCTACCTGAGCCTCTGGTACACCGCCGGCCGCGACTATGGCCTGCACGACGGCGAATGGAAAATGACCGGCGGCTCCGAAAACGCCACTTCCATATTGGTGGCCTCCGAGCCCCTCACCCGCGACACCGCCGCCTGGGTCGAAGTACCGGAGTATTCGATGCTTCACGCAACGATTCAGAAAAGCCGTCCAAGCATCACGATCAGAGAGCTTGAATAGCCGAGAGAACCATTAGACCGCTAGTGGAACCTCCTTTAGGTGTTACTGGCACGTAAAGGGCGGGTCGGCGCTGCGCACCGGCCCGCCCAAGTCTGTGGATGCTCGCTTCAGAGTTACACCCCACTTGGCGTCTCCCTGCGTCACTGGAGTTGACCGCCCCTTTAAGCCATCTCAAACGATGTTCTATAAATATGGGAACGAATGAATATAAATAATTCTTTAAATATCATAGCGTTAAGTTTTATAGACGGGAAAATTAGTATCGGAACGAATTGAAATACATAATTTCTTTAAATATCATAGTGTTGTATTTAAAGAAATGGAAAAATTCACCAATATCGAAGCATAAGCCTATAGTGCAATCGTCATGAGTTCGCTCCTCGCCGAGAACACGCTACCTAAACCGATAGAGGGTTTCGACCTGGTAGACCGACTTCTGGAGCGCGCGCGCAAACAGAGCATGGCGCGCGCTAAAGAAGAGTTACTCAACGTGGGGCGGGTGTGCGAAGAGATTTTGATAGCCCTCGCGCAGGCGCTATACAGGCCCGCCATTCACGAACCGAGACAAGGTGCGAAACCGGGTGCGTCCCCGATCAGAAGACTCGCCGCATATATCGATAGCGAGTTACCCGGCTCTATCAACGCGCCGACAAGAACACTCGCGAAATCTTCCCTAGAAACCGCCGAAAGCCTGCAGCAACTCGGGACGGATAACGTCAAGACAGCCGCGCTGTGCGTTCATGCAACAACAAGCCTAGTAAATATTCTGCGCACCCAAGCCGGGCAGGACGAAATGAAGCATACCGTCGCTGACCTGTGCGAACGATATCTGGAATCTCAGAAGGTCGTCGGCACACATCGTTACGTTCTCGAAATGCTATCGAGAATGGACATAGGCAAAAAAATCGCTAACCAGCTGACAGCTGAAGATCTGATCGCGCACTGCAGACTTAGAAGAGAGAAGGTGAGTGCAGCGACGATCAACCAAGACGTGGTCTACCTACGAGGTGTATTTACAACGGCGAAGGATGTTTGGAACATGCCGATATCACTAGATGCGTTTGAAGAGGCAAAGCGCTGGCTGCATAGGCTAGACCTCGTAAGCAAATCGACTAGACGAACGCGCCGTCCAGACGGAAATGAACTTCAAATTCTGCTTGACCATTTCGGACAACTGGAACGCGATGGGCGAACTAAGATTCCTATGACAGACATCATAAAGTTCGCACTCTATACGGGACTTCGCATCGGGCGGATTTGTGAGTTGACGTGGTCGGATATAGAAGAAAAAAAAGAACAGTTCATCGCACCAGCGCTAGCGATCATAGAGAAGCACCGCAAGTTCAAGGTGAGCGACCGAGTATTTCCCTACTTATCAACGACCGTCAGCGCAAACTACACAACTGCGAAACGACAGCGAGAGATTAAAAATCTGAGGTTCAACGACCTACGAAGAGAAGCAGTGATACGGCTTTACTACGAAGAAGGAAAAAGCGTCGACGAAATAGCCGAGACCATAGGACGCCTTGATCTGAACTCGGTACGGCGCGACATTGTGGAAGCAGCCGCAGACTACAAAACCGATAGCACCTCCAAATGAGCTCACAACAAAAATTTCGGAAAAGTCCTGCCAAAACTCTGAAATCTTCCTTGGCCGGAGCGTGACGGAAATCCATCTCCGTGCACGCGCGAAATCAGAGCATGATCAGCCGAAACCGAGGCCTCCAAAACCTAGGCGGTAGGCTATCACAGGCAATTTCTCGCACTGAAACGACGCTACAAAACGCACTCCGCCCAATTTAACAAAACGCCGCTAGCCGCCGAGCGCGGCGGCGATGATCTGGCCGCCGTAGGCTTTCTCCAGCTCGACGCCTTCCTTTTCTGCGCCGCGCAGCCTGCGCTCGAGAGCGCTCATATAGCCGAGGAGCTGGCCGGGGCCGAGGACGGCCATGCGGCGCTCGCGTTTGGTGTGCCGGGCGCGGATCTCCACGGCGCCGCGCACGACGATGAAGCACGCCGTGGAAGGCTGGCCGGTGGCGAAGACGGCTTGGCCGCGCGGCAGCTCCAACACATTGGCAATAGCCAGGACTTCGGCGATTTCGCCGGAGTCAAATCCCTCGAAGGCCGATAGGTGCGGGAGGAAGGAACGAAAGTCGAAAGAAACCTGCTCCAGGCGCTTCACGCCGGCGAGCGGGTCGGAGGGGAAATCGGAGCCTGGCTCCGATTTCGGTTTGTCTCCGGACGCCGCGACTTCGAGGACCTTGGCGTTGAGCGCACGCAACTTGTCCGAGAGGATCAGGGTGACGGCGTGCTGCACGCTCAGGGCGGTCGGGTCGCGCTGGGCGACGAGGGAGCGGAAGTCTTCGCGCTCGATGAACCAGGCTTCGACGTCGGTGCGTGCGCTGACGGTGGCGGTGCAGGTGCCGCGCTCGATGAGCGCCATCTCGCCGAAGACGTCGCCCGCATCGAGCTTCGCCACGGTGAGCGTCTCGCCGCCGGGCAGGACGACGGTCGCTTCCACTGCGCCCTCGCGCAGCACGTAGGCGCCGCGCGAAGCTTCGCCCTGCCGCACGAGGCGCGCGCCTTTGGCGAAGGACGCCGATCGCGCCACGGATAGAAGGAGTTTGCGCGCCGCGTCATCGAGGCGTTCGAGGAAGGTCTTGGCGGCTGCCGGCATGCGCGGGAAAGTCTACTCCGGCGGCAGGAACATCAGGTTCAGCCGCGCCTTCGCATGGCGCGGGTCGAAGACGAGCGCCGTCTCGTACTCGCGCCGCGCCTCCTGGGCGCGCCCGGCGAGCTGGTAGGCATGGCCCAGGTTGTTGTGCGCGCGCGCATTCCACGGCGCAGCCGCCACGCTCGACTCCCACAGCGCGATCTCGCTGCGATAGTCGAGCTGACGGAAAATACTGGTCGCCAGGAACACAGTCAGCACAACGCCGGCGCTTGCGACGATTTTTCTTGTCGATAGATTTATTTTGAAGAACTGAACAGAAAGAGCGAGAAACAGGCCCCAGCACGCGAGGTACAGCTGCCGGTCGTTTGCCACGTCGAGGCGCGGCACGATCGAGTTGGTGGGCGCGAGCTGAAGAAAGAACCACAGCACGCCGAAGGCGATCCACGGCCGCGAGCGCAGGTTGGCGATGCCCAGGATGAACAGCATTACAAAGAGAACGGCTTGGAATCCGAGCGCCGGCGTCCATTCC
>WNGH01003207.1_pt1 | contig 17536 bp, 13 predicted proteins | sample 5400631 | NCBI WGS metagenome assembly WNGH01 (sample SAMN13153373, study PRJNA577476) | soil metagenome | isolation source: 115 cm soil or saprolite under Garry oak tree replicate 1 | place: USA:California | collected 2016-06-15
CTCTCAACCCGGCCCTGCTGCCCGGCTGGTGGCTGGGTTTGGAGATGCTGGTGACCGTGTTCACCCGGGAACACAATGCCATCTGCGACCGCCTGTGCGCCGCGTACCCCCACTGGGCTGACGACGACCTCTTTGAGCGGGCGCGGCTCATCAATGCCGCCCTGACGGCCAAGATTCACACGGTCGAATGGACGCCCGCCATTATCAGCCATCCCACCTCGCAGGTGGCGCTGAAAGCCAATTGGTGGGGCATCGAAATGGAGCGCCTGCAACGGCTGTTCGGTCGCCTGAGTGCCAGCGAGGCCCTCAGTGGCATTCCAGGCTCGCAGACCAATCACTTTGGCGTGCCCTACTGCTTGACCGAAGAGTTCAGCATCGTGTACCGGATGCACCCGCTGATTCCAGACGCCTACAGCTTCCGTGCAGCAGAGGATGGTCGGTCGCTGCTGGATTGCACCTTCCGCGAAATTGCCGGCCCCCATGCGGAGGAGGTCTTGCAGCACCTCTCGCTGACGGACGCCTTCTACTCGTTCGGCACCGCTTATCCCGGGGCCATCATCCTGAATAACTACCCGCGCTTCCTGCAGCACTTCGAGCGGCCCGATGGGTACTTCATGGACCTGGCGGCAACGGATATCTTGCGGACGCGGGAGTTGGGTGTGCCGCGCTATAACCAGTTCCGCAAACTGCTGCACCTCCCTCCGGCCAGCAGCTTCGAGGAACTGGCGGGTGACGCGGCCCTGGCAGAGAAGATGCGGCGCGTGTACCACAACGAGATTGATCGCGTCGACCTGATCGTCGGCATGTTCGCGGAGAAACGCCCGCAAGGCTTCGCCTTCAGCGAGACCGCCTTCCGCATTTTCATCGTGATGGCATCACGTCGACTGAACAGCGATCGCTTCCTCTCCGAGGACTTCACGCCAGGGGTCTACACCCAGGTCGGCATGGATTGGATCCGCGACAATACGATGTCAACGGTCCTGCTGCGTCACTACCCGCACCTGCGTTCGGCCCTGCGCGGCGTCGATAATGCCTTCACGCCGTGGCCCGGGACAAATGCATGAAGCACAACGAGGTTACGGTCGACATCGAATCACTTTTCACCAGCAGTATCTGTTGAGTCTGATCGTAGTGCCTGGCGACGGTGCCAGCTCTCGGCAAACAGGTTGAAGAAAATTTGTTGCTGGGGGTGCTTTTGGATGACGACTTCGTCCACTATCACCCCAAGCGCCGGCCCTTGAGGGAGCGTATAGCCAGAGCAGTTCCTCAGAAGCCAGGTCCTGATGGTTCTCTACTGCAAGGTTCACCCCGGCTCGTTCTGCGAATGTCGTCGCTTCCCGCAGCTTTGTCAGGACTTCCTGTAGAAACGATTGCCAGCGACCAGCCAGAGGGCGACGGTTACCACCGATCTTTGCTCCGCCTACCACCGTGCGAACTGCACCGACACCCAATCGTGCGCCCAGGTTGATGGCTTCTGCGAGTGTATCAGGATCATAACCAATGTCGAAACGCGCATGAGAAATTCTTCATCTTCTTCTAATGTCCTTCTCATTCCCCCCTGCTATCCTGATTAACACGAGGTGTCCATACAGGAATGTGCCTTTGAGTCACCCGCCCGCGCTCGCAGCCAGGGGAAACGGCTTTCACCTGCCTGAGCATCGACTGATAGAACCCGTCGAGTGGCCCGATGAGGGTTCTCGACTGTTTTGAGAGGATAGTTTTGTGATAGAAACACCGGAACTTCACAAGAGAGAGATAGACGACATCCCAGACCTCATTCGACCGCGTTACATCGAACAACACGCGCATCACGTTTTTGAGCGGGGCAGCTTGCCTGGGCAGGTGTTGCGTTTTGGTCTGGTCGGTGGGCTGAACACCCTGGTGGACCTGCTGATTTTGAATGGCCTGCTGTGGCTTATTCCCACCACCAGTTCGCTCATGCTCCTGGCGTACAATGCGCTGGCCTACAGCCTGGGCGCGGTCAACAGCTTTTTTTTGAATAAGTACTGGACCTTCAGGGAAAAACAGGGAACGACCCGGCGAGAACTGGCGCGCTTCACCCTGACCACGCTGTGCGGTATTGGGTGGAGTTCCATCATCCTCTGGCTTGCCAGCAAGGCTCTTCATACTTTGCCGGTCAATACGACCGTGTGGGCCAACGCCTCGAAGATAGTTGCCATCGCCGGCACAGTGCTCATCTCCTACCTGGGAATGCGTCTGTGGGTCTTTGTGAGCAAAGCGCAAAAGAAACAAACACGGTTCCCTGCTTATGTGCCAGCGTACACCAATGTCCGAGGCGAAAATCGGGTATTGTTACTCGGAGAGAGAAGAGGCACCGCCGATGCACGCGAGCCGCGCCTGGCGAACGAGGACGGGGAGAAGGCCGAAAGCCTACCCCCTCACAGCCTCTCGGTTGTTCTTCCTGCTTACAACGAAGACCATGTCATCGGCGTTACGCTTGGGCATGTCTTGAACGTGCTGGCAGCGTGGGTGAAGGATTTCGAGGTCGTTGTAGTGAATGATGGCAGCACAGACCGCACCGGGGCCATTGTCTCCGCCATAATGGATGCCGAGCCGCGCGTCAGGTTAGTCACACATGCGCGCAATCAGGGCTACGGCTCTACGCTGGCAGATGGCTTCGCCGCCGCGACGAAAGAGTTGACGTTTTTTATGGACTCCGACGGGCAATTCGATATTCGTGACCTGGCCCGGCTGCTGCTCCTCATTGATGAATTTGACGCGGTGATCGGCTATCGCCTGGATCGCCAGGACACGTGGCTGCGCAAACTCAACGCCTGGGGCTGGAACGCCATCATCAGGAATGTCCTGGGCATACACGCGCGCGATATCGATTGCGCCTTCAAACTCATGCGCACCGATTTTTTGCATCAACACCCACTCGAAACACGGGGAGCGATGATCAATGCCGAGTTGCTCTACCAGCTGAAACGGGCTGGCTACAGCTACCGGGAAGTCGGCGTTCATCACCTGCCGCGCCGGGGTGGGCGAGCAACGGGAGCCAATCCGCGCGTCATCGCGCGCGCCTTTCGCGAACTTTTCATCTCTGTCCGCAAGTGGCGACGCGAGGAAAGAGCGTATGCTCAGCACATATTCGTTTCCGAACATCATCCATTTTAGAAAGGACCTCTATTGCTATGATTGATACACCTGCAACCACGAGAGAAAAACTGCCGGAACAACCGACACAGCCGATGGTGCAGAGCAAAAACGACTGGCCACCGCTCTGGCGGTGGCCGGCCCTGGCCGGGGTCATGCTCGTCTCGATCTTCATGAACTTTTACCAACTGGGACAGAACGGCTTCGGCAACCTCTACTACGCCTCCGCGATCAGGAGCATGCTCGACAATTGGCATGGCTGGTATATTGTGGGCTTCCCCACGCCTTTGATCCAGACGATGTCCAACAAATACGTGCAGTATCGTCTCTAGCAAAATCCTTGTTTAGGGTATTACAACAATTCATGAAACTTCGGGCGACCTTTCAAGGTGAGAGTCTTACAAATCGTCGAGGATTCCCTTCCTGATCTTAATCTTTTCAAGCGTAGCTAAGTAATCATCTCCCTTACAAAATGAGTCTCGAGTTAGAGGGAAGTTTAGCCCCAAACTCCATGAACATGTGATAAGGTCTAAATCATCTGTGACAAACACATCCACTGGAAGGCTGAGCGCAGCGAAAACAATCTCAAAATCTTCGTTAGGAATAAGAGTATCTCTAACAAAACTATCTAGCATCGCTGGATGTACCGACGCAAACGCTATCGACCGAGTAACATTAAAGGCTGACCCGTACGACAATACAGTGATTGCATGTTTTTCTAAAAAAGTGCCAAAGTCGTCGCAAAGGTGGTCAAATTTCCCTCTTTCATTCATGAGTTCTCGTTGTTTGACTATCTCAGCGAGGGCTGCATCTCTATCTTCAGGACGAACGTATTCTTTTATGAGTCGTTCCCGCTCATCTATTCCATATCCCGCCTTTAAGATTTGGTTTATCCAGTAGCGGGCATATCCCCTATCAACATCGGGATCACCAGAACGTATCTGACTTATTAATTTTCCAATGGGCGCTGGGTCAGTTTCAGCTTTCAAGTTTTGTTCTGCCCATCTTCCCCTCCCCTCGGATGGTTTTTTCCCCACAACTCCACGGAACAGCCTATAGACCTCGAAAACACATTTCTCAAAAGTATATCGATCTACAAAGGAATCAGTGAGGTATGCCGGTAATGCCTGCTTGCCCCTAGATGCTCCAAATCCCTTAAGCAGAACATTTGTGTCAAGAAAGATCTTTAATGGCATAAGGTAGTTTCACTTTCTTCGTTATTTCTGTTGATTGTCAGATAATGCGCTTGTTCTTCAGGCATTACCCTCTGAATTTAGGGGTTCGGTTATAGCCCTTGGATGGATCGTTCGACCCGTGTTGTATGATGAGAGCGACTTCATGGCGAGAAACCTCGCTATTGTCTGCGGCGTCAGGGAACTCCAGGAGTATTTCTTTTCGGATGGTGAAGCTCAGTCTTATCTCTCTGGTAAAGTCTTTTTCGATGAGCTTGCTATCGGGACTTCCAAAGTAGTCGATGGTGTCGGTAAGATCCTGACCGATGTAGATCTTCCCGTTTGGGTAGGTTATCTTGTAAATAACCTTCATTTTTCTATCTCGAACCTTTTGCCCTTTTTCGACAAAAATGTATGAGTATTTTGCTCTACGGCTCAGTATATCAAACCCGTTCTGAAAATGCGAGTTTTTGTCTCATCTTTTGTCGTCTCTGCCGAAGTCTACTTTGGAAAATGAGAAAGGAGATTCCAGCTTAACAACTCCGATTTTGATATCTTGACTTTCCTGGGTCACTTTACCGCAGCATGTTGTTTATTTCACTCATCCGCCTACACGTCTCTCCAACTCTTGCCGTATTTGATGTCATAATACGTTCCCCGGCCAATATTATAGATGCGCATAATTTCCCCTGGTTTTACACCTTGTTGCATTAGCCTCTTTATGTCTTTAACATCTTCCTCGCTCAGCCTTGATTGCTTTCTTCCGGCTCTTTGAAGAGCCTTTATGATTTCATCGCTATGCTTTCTTCCTCTTCTTGCTTGCGCTATATTTTGCCTGTGTTCGTCACTAAGTACTCGTCCTTTATGCAACCACGAGAGACGTTTTCTAGTCTCGTCAGTGTGTGTGAAATCTTTTCTAAGCCTATTATATCCGTTATATTCAGTACCAAGCGTGTCTAACCAATATCGCTCCTTTGAGGCCAAATCGTCCTCTGAACACTGCTCCAGGAGGTCTACCTTAAAGTGCTCGATACCGTAGGTTTGTATATCAGCATAGAGCTTAGGAGAGTATTCAGGATGTTTTACCGAGTCGTATCTGTGAAGTCTCAGTCTCGTTTTTAAGTCAGTACTACGCCCGACATATTGTTCACCGGTATCAAGAGAGGTTATACGGTAAATTCCACAAATGTGGCGCGGCATTTTATGCATGATGTGTCCGTAGAGGTTATATGCTTCAAGATGTATAAGGAAACTCCTTTCTCCTTGTTTTATTCCTCTCAGATCAGTTTTCTGCCGTATGTTATAACCGTCGATATGTGTCTGAAGCACCTCTATCCAATAATCCTCTCTTTCCAATAAATTCTTTTCTGGACATTGCTCTAAAATCTCTATGATGAAGGATTCCAACCCGTAAAAGCGCATTTCCTTGTACAGGAGTGGTAGAGTGCTATTATCACTCCCTGCGTTATACTTGTGCATCCGCATACGCATTTGCACATTTTTGCTGCTCCCTAAATACCGCTTACCATTAACTATGCATGTAATACAGTAAATGCCACAGGTTGACAAAGAAATCATATGTAGTTTATCGAAGGTATAAATGGGACTCAATGCAAATTCCTCCTTCGCCAAACGGACGAGCGGATAAATACCGCTCGTCCACAATAGAACGTAGCGTTTCTTACATCTCTTGCAAGGCTACAGCCGTGAATGATCGTCGCGCGTTCTTGGCTGCTCCCTGTCGAATCGTTCTTGCCAAGTGTGGTATTCAGCTTCCCACTGCTGATACTCTTCAGGGGTAACAGGGAACACTTGTATGCTGAGATTGCCAAGCACACAGCCGATGCTGTAGTACCAGGAGTTCTCTTCATCGGGATATCCCATCACGTCGAGCGCGATCTGGAGGAGTTCCTCCATCAGTTCGGTATCCGTGTAGATGGGCTCACTTGAGGGAATGTCCATGTAACAACCACGCCGCCCAATATAGTAGCCTTTCGCGGCATCAGGATGGGTGAAGGTCACGAGCGCGGTCACGTCAGGGCGAAGTTGACCTGTTTGTTGCAATAGAAGACAGCCGTGTAACGCTCCGAAGTAGAAGCCAACATAGAGAAGCGCATCTTCATGTTGTCTGTCAAAGTAGCCTTTTGCCGCATCTCGCTTGAGGTTGGCGACAAGGTGTGTGTCTGCGAGCGGTTTGTGGCCTTTGTAATCGCCAAAGAGCGACCACGATAGTCCATCACGGTAATGTTTGGCAAAGGCAGGATTTCCAATGTCGATCAACGGGGTGACGTGCAGGCTGCATGCAATCGGTAATGGTGTCGCTGGCATATTGTTCATGTCCTTCCTTGCTGTTTGTTTGACACGGTCATACGTTCATGGCACAATGCACCACGAGAACAGAACTACGGTAACAATGGCTGTGGATGTTCTCACTTACTGGCTTGCTGTCTGACACACAGCAAGCCCATTTAGTTTTATAATTTCCTTTCTAGCGCATGTTAGAGCAATTTAGCATATATCTATACTAGTTTAAATATATTCTAACAAAAAGGTCAAGTCTTATGCCAGTTACCGCCATTTTGCATGGTAACGTTGATTTATAAACAGTTACGCGCTACAATAGGCCAAACAACGTAAGAGGGGAGAACAAGCCTGACATGGCTGCTAATGAACTGCTGACAGTTTATGAAGTCGCTAAAGAAGTTAAGGTTCACACCGAAACGGTGAGAAGCTGGATACGTAAAAGGGAACTTCCAGCCATTGATATCGGGGGCGAATACAGAATATATCGTAGAGACCTTGAGGACTTCTTACAGCGTAGAAAAACAACACGTGACAGGGAAAGCGACTAGCCGCCCTCAAGCTAGCGCTATACCGACCTGTGGCTTGGACATACCAGCCACAGGTTTTTTATTGTCGATGAGCCTCAATGACAAGGATGAGAAATCTCTCATGTGTTTCCAACGAAAACCCAATGACTGGGCTGTAAGATTGGGTGCAAGGGAAAAATCTCTTAAGGCAAGGTTCAATTTGGGTGAATCGAACTTAACAGTTTGAACAGTCTCAAATTAATTTCTCACCGCATCAGAAGCGGTTCGGTAACTATTGAGCAATGTGAAACTGTCAAGTGCATTTGAACCATGCCTAAATAGCAATATACCCATGAGTAAAAGGGAGGAACTATGTCCGATACTCTAGAAGTGATTACTCCTATCCACTCCAGGCCCGTTGCCGAACACCGGAACATTACACCATCCTGGCTGTGGCACCGCCTGGCACTAGGTGGAGTGATGCTCATCTCGATCTTCATGAACTTCTATCAACTGGGGCGGAACGGCTTCGGCAATCTGTATTATGCCTCCGCGATCAGGAGCATGCTTGATAACCTTCATAACTTCCTGTACGTCTCCTTCGATCCTGGCGGCTTTGTCTCAATTGACAAACCGCCCCTGGGCTTCTGGCTGCAAGCCGCCAGCGCCAAAATCTTCGGCTTCACGCCTTTTAGCATCTTCCTGCCGCAGGCGCTGGCCGGGGTGCTCTCGGTGTTGCTGCTCTATTACCTGGTGCGCCGCCACTTCGGCGTGGTAGCCGGCCTGCTGGCCGCGTTGGCCCTGGCAATCAGCCCGATCAGCGTGCTGACCAACCGCAACAACACCATCGATAGCACGCTGGTGCTCGTCATGCTGCTGGGGGCCTGGGCGGTGCTGCGGGCGGCGGAGTCGGGCAAGTTGCGCTGGCTGCTGCTCTGCGCCGTCTTCGTCGGTCTCGGCTTCAATATTAAGATGCTGGAGGCCTACCTCGTCGTGCCCGCCTATGGCCTGCTGTACCTGCTGGCCGCGCCCAGGCGCATCTGGGTGCGTATCGCCCACCTGGCCGTGGCAGCGCTGCTCCTGCTCACCATCTCCCTCTCCTGGGCAGTCGCGGTAGATCTGACTCCGGCCGCGAGTCGTCCCTACGTCGGCTCGAGCCAGGACAATTCAGAGATCAGCCTGGCTCTCGGCTACAACGGTATCCAGCGCCTGCTGGGACAATTCGGCTTCAGAGGGGGGAATTCCGGCAGTACGAGTGGAAATTCGACCAGGCAATTCCCTCCTGTCGGCACAGGGAGTGGAACATTCAATGGAGGAAACTTCCCACAGCCAGGGGCAGGCGGCACAGGTCAACCACCGCAGAATCTGGGAAACGGCGGTGGGGGCGGCGGGGGTAGCAGTGGAATGTTTAATACCGGCAATCCTGGTCTGCTGCGGCTTTTCAACGAGCCGTTGGCTGGGCAAATCGTGTGGCTTTTGCCGATGGCACTGCTGGGCATGCTCGCCCTTGCCTGGCAGCGCCGCCCCCGTTTCCGGGAGGACCGGCAGCAGCAATCGCTGATCTTGTGGGGCACCTGGCTGTTGACTATGGCAGTTTTCTTCAGCGTGGCAACCTTCTTCCACCAGTACTACCTGTCGACGTTCGCCCCGGCCATCTGCGCCCTCTTCGGTATCGGCGTCGTCGTGATGTGGCAGGATTACCGGCGTTCCGGCTGGCGCGGCTGGCTGCTGCCCCTGGCGCTCTTGCTCACCGACCTTGAGCAGATCCACATCATCGTGAGCGACCCATCCTGGGGGACGTGGCTCATCCCGCTGATCGCCATCCCTTGCGCGCTGGCGGCAGTTATCCTGTTCGCGGCACGCCTGGTCCCGCGACTCCGGCATAACGTGCGCGTCCTGGCGCCGGCGCTCTGTCTCGGTCTGCTGGCGCTGATGCTTACCTCAGCCGTGTGGTCGACGATCCCCGTGCTGGCGAATGAGGCGTCCATGCTGCCGATCGCCGGGCCAAGCGGGCAATCCGCCGGTGGCCTGGGAGGAAGCAGCACCACCAATACCGCGCTGATCCGCTACCTGCAAGCGCACCGGGGCAGCGCGAAGTACCTGGTCGCCGTGGTCAGTTCGAACGAGGCCGATTCCATCATCCTGGAGACCAACCAGCCGGTCATGGCGCTGGGCGGCTTCTCCGGCAGCGATCCCATCCTAACGACGACTCAGCTTGCTGCGCTGGTCAAGAGTGGGGCGGTACGCTTCTTCTTACTCAACGGCTCCGGCGGCGCTGGTCCTGGCGGTAGCGGCCAGAGCGCGCTGATCACCTGGATTAAGCAGCACAGTACGGTAGTCTCGTCGAGCCAATGGCAATCCAGTTCGACGAGTAGCATTTCCAGTGGATTTGGTGGCGCTGAGCAGTTGTACGCATTTACGTCAGTGTCGTGAGGGCCGGGATAGCCAGGATACTCTGAGAATGGGATGTGAGAAATCACATTCTATTCCAATCATGTTCACATTGTACCAAATTATACTGGGGGTGCGGCGGTTCGTCCGCCGCACCAGTACACTCTAAGGAAAGGAGGTATACCAATGAAAGACTATGAAGAGATGGCCTCGACCCGGCTGGATCAACCAGCTGCTCCGCACCGGCGCGGGCGCAGATGGCTCCTGATGGGGGGCCTGGCCTTTGCCTTCATGCTCGCCCTGGGCGTAGGTGCGCTCATGGGTTCATCGACCGGCGCCACCCAGGCGGCGGCCCTGGTGTCTGGAAGCTCCAATAGCTCCCAGACGCTGGCTGTCACGCAAGGAGGCTCCAATGGCTCCCAAACGCTGGCCGTCGCCCAGGGAGACTCCAATAGCGCCCTGGCGCTGGCTGCCACGCCGGGAACACATGGCCAGTGCGAGGCGCTGACTGTGTCGAGCGTGAATGGCAATACGATCGTGGCCAAAACGTCGAGTGGCAGCTCGGTCACGGTTCACACGACAGCGAGTACCCGCTACTCACAGGCGGGCAAGACTGTCGCCGCGAGCGCCATCACAGTTGGCACCCGGATTAGCGTCATGGGGACGCATAACAGCGATGGGAGCATCACCGCCACAAGTATTGACATTGGTTAATAGCGTGCCGCAGAACACCAGCGACTAGATCACTCCGATCAGCGGTTGCTGGCTGCGGCACTCGCCCCCTGACGGGTCCAGGTCTACCCTGGATCCGCCAGGGACCAATATTTAAACTCTTTTTCCCAGCATCAGAAAAAGAGTGGCAGGAGCTTCAACAGCAACCCGGCATCCTGGATAACTTCCTCGGTCGGAGTTTGAACGGGTCGCTTAGATGGGGCGGGACTGCTCACACTCGTGGGTCAAAAAGTCGATGTCTTTGCCTGGCCCTTATCACCCGGCGATAAACTATTGACAACAACTCCATTCGTCAAGCATACTTCTCGTAAGCGTTCTCGTAAACGCTTACAAATATTTTTCCGATGGCCTTCTTCTACAAGAGGCCCCATATAGAAGGTTTGCTATGGCCGAGAAGCTGACGATCCTGGATATCGCACGCCTGGCAGGCTTGCCCGCCTGTACCCAAAAATAGCACTATCAACAGGCCTCACAACAGGTGCCTTGTAGAGGAGGCCCAATGAGCACTACCGACGAAACCGCATCCATGTCAGGACCCCGTATAGGTACGCAGTCAGCTCCGGCCAACGCTGCCTTCCTGTCCGATTTTCTCTGGGGTGCTGCTACCTCCGCCTACCAGATAGAGGGAGCAGTGCATGAAGACGGGCGCGCCCCTTCCATGTGGGACCGCTTCGTCGCCGTGCCCGGCGCTACCTACCAGGGCCAGACGGGCGAGATCGCTGCGGATCACTATCACCGTATGGGAGAAGACGTTGCGCTCATGGCCGAACTCAACTTGAGCGCCTATCGCTTCTCGCTCTCCTGGCCGCGCATCCTGCCGCAGGGCACTGGAGCCGTCAATGAACGCGGCCTGGATTTTTATGACCGCCTGGTCGATGCCCTGCTCGCTCGAGGCATTCGTCCCCTCGCCACGCTCTATCACTGGGACCTGCCCGTGGCCTTGCTGGATCGCGGTGGTTGGCTCGTTCGCGATACGCCCTACGCTTTCGCCGACTATGCCGAGGTAGTGGTGCGCCGCCTGGGAGACCGCGTTGACTGGTGGCTCACGCAGAATGAACCCTGGTGTTCGGCCTACCTCGGCTATGCCGAGGTCATCCATGCTCCCGGCCTGCGTGATAATCAGTTGGCTGTGATCGCTGGCCACCATGTCTTGCTCGCGCACGGCCTATCCGTACCGCGCCTGCGCGCGCATCTCTCTCCCCAGGCGCAGGTAGGCATTGCCCTCGACTTCTATCCCGTCTATGCCACCGATGATCGTCCCGAAAACCTGCTCGCGATCAAACATGCCGATACCTTCCGCAATCGATGGTTCCTCGATCCGCTATTCCGTGGGCGCTACCCCGACGATCTTTTTACCGATATGAGAGTGGCTCCTCCACCTATTCGTGAAGATGATTTTTCCATCATCTCCGTTCCCATTGACTTTCTCGGCGTCAACTACTACTCGCGTATGCTCGTGCGGAGCCGCACAGAAACCGTGGCCTTAGCGGAACACACGGTGCCCGCCGCTAGCTATGAAGCCGTTGAGCGCATCCCCGGTGCGTCCTACACTGAAATGGGCTGGGAGATCTTCCCCGATGGCCTCGCCAACATCCTGACGCGCATTCACCGCGAGTACGCCCCGAAAGCTCTGGTTGTTACCGAAAGTGGCGCCGCCTTCGACGATCACTGGGACGGAACCGGCAACATTCACGACCAGCAGCGCATAGACTACCTGCGGGCGCACATTCAAACCGTTGCCCAGGTTATACGCCAGGGTGTGCCCATCAAGGGCTACGTCGTCTGGTCCTTCCTGGACAACTTTGAGTGGTCCGAGGGCTACCGCAAGCGCTTCGGCCTGGTCTACGTTGATTATCCCACCCAACGCCGCATCATCAAGGACAGTGGCCGCTGGTACGCTTCCTTCATTGCCTCCCAACGCGAATCGCGCCCTTAGCCAGCTATGAGTCATCCCGGTATCATATTTGTTACCGTTGAGAACATTTCGCCTGAAAATAGCGAATTTTCATCCGCTTCCCTGTCTGGCACTGACATTGCGCTTCCTAACTCGAAAAATTGGGGTAAACTGGCCTATTGACCTGGTCGTCCTGATCTGATCCCTCTTTTAAGCGCGTTTTAGCTCTTCTGTTGGAATTGTCCGAGTCATGAAAAGCCCTCATGGTTTATATAAAAAAATACTCCGATATCAAGCTACACAAGATTATCATATTGAGAAACATGAACCAATTTGTATTCATTTATCACTATTTCTCAACCGTATCTCCAACAATATATAACCTCTTTCCTGCGATACTGAGCACGCTGTGAGGTTAAAGGAAGGGTCAGCAGAGCTCGAGTGGGCTGACAAGAGCGCACTCTCTCGCAGTATATTTCCGATTCCCACGAACATTAGTCAGTATGGCGGTCTGGGGTACTGCTCTTCCTCAGGAGGGAAGAAGGGCATCCCAGTCGACACATTCCAGAGCACAAAGCGAGGAAACACCATGGCAAACTACACAAGATTCTCGAGACGACAATTCTTGGCGGGCACGATGGCGGCCGGAGCAGCACTGGCTATACCCTGGTATTTTGATAGCAGGACAGCGTATGCCTTCTATCAGAGCACGGGGCTGCAGAAGTTCGCCCAGTCCTTGCGCGGCGTCGGCCCAGGGGGGATCCCGGTCGCGGCGACCGATGCCTTCGCGGCTCCCGTCACGGGGGTCAAACACTACTCCCTCACCATCGCGCAGTTCAAGGATCAGTTACACCCCAAGCTCGGCCCGACGACGCTGTGGGGCTACAACCCGGCCGTGCCACTGGGCGGCGGAGCGCAACCCCAGAGGCACCTCGGCGGCATTATCGTGGCGCAGCGTGGGGTGCCGATCCAGATCACGTTTACGAACACGCTGCCACCGAAGCACATCCTGCCGGTCGACACCAGCGCCAACTTCCCTGACGCGCAGCAGCGCCAGAACGCGACCACAACTCACCTGCACGGTGGGTTCACACCCTGGATCAGTGACGGCGGCCCGTTCTCCTGGTTTACCCCGGGTGGCCAGTACGGCCCGAGTGTCCAGAGTGCAGCGGGCAACATCTACAAGCTGCTCAACCCGGGCCTCCAGCCGGGCCAGGCAGAGTACTACTACCCTAACGACCAGAGCGCCCGGCTGGTCTGGTACCACGACCACGCCCACGATCTCACTCGGCTCAATGCCTACGCCGGGATCGCCAGCGCCTACATCATCCGCGATAGCTTCGAGGCCAACCTGCGCACCCTGGGCCTGCCCGACTTCGTGGAGAACGGTGGGCGCGAGATCCCCATTGTGATCCAGGACAAGATCTTCGTTGGGCAGAACATCCTCGCCGTCGATCCCACCTGGACGGGAGTGCCGGACCCGGGCAGCCTGTGGTATCCCCATACCTACGAGCCGGACCGCTGGGAGTTGGGAGACCACCCGTTGGGCCTGCCTCCCGACCCCTCGATCGTCGCCGAGATGTTCGGCGACACGATGCTCGCCAACGGCACGGTGTATCCCGAGGCGACCGTCGAGGCCCGGCGCTATCGCCTGCGCGTCCTCAACGCCTGCCAGGCGCGGTTCCTGAACCTGCAGCTGTATGTGGATGATGGGAGTCCGGACGGCATCACCATCAACCCCCACACGATGAAGCCCACCAATGCACCAGGCCCCGACTTCCTCGTGCTTGGGACCGAGGGCGGCTTCCTGCCGCACCCGGTTATCGTCCCGGCGAAGGGGCCGTTCAACGCCAGGGACCTGAGCGGCAGCCTCATCACCGGCCCGGCTGAGCGCTGGGATCTCGTCGTCGACTTCACCGGGTTCGCCGGGAAGAAGGTCATCCTCTACAACGATGCGCCCGCGCCGTTCCCGGGAGGCGACCCGGTTAACGACTACTTCCCCGGCGCTCCGGATAATCCCACGCAACCCCAACCAGGCTTCGGGCCGAACACTCGCCAGGTCCTGCGGTTCAATGTTGTTGCGGCGACGAGCTCGGACCCGCCCATGAGGATCACCCCCGGGACCGATCTCACCCCAGACCTCATGCCGTTCCTCGTGCCGCCGGGGACAGCGGTGCATGGCGGCCAGGTAGTGCTGCCACCAGGCGTACCGGTCCGGCAGCTGACCCTCAACGAGGCCTTTGATGGATACGGCCGCCTGATCCAGTTGCTCGGGACAAACCAGCCGGTGAATGGCGGCTTTGGGCGTGCCTACGAGGACCCTGCGACCGAGACGCCAAAGGCGGGCTCAACCGAGGTCTGGCAGATCGCCAACCTGACGGGGGACACCCACCCGATCCACTTCCACCTGGTCAATGTTCAGGTGCTGGGACGCCAACCGTTCAACGTGGACACCTACAACGGCACGCCCAGCTACACCGGTCCTGCGCGTGATCCGGACCGAACCGAGCTGGGGTGGAAGGAGACGGTGCGCATGAACCCCGGCGAGGTGACCACCGTGATCATGCAGTTCACCCTGCCGACGGTGCCGTTCACCGTTCCTTCCAGCCCGCGGACCGGCGGGAACGAGTACGTGTGGCACTGCCACATCCTGGAGCATGAAGAGCACGACATGATGCGGCCGCTGGTGGTCATGTAAGCGCCGCCAGGTTCTGGACACCCCACCGCAAGGAAGGGAGCTACTGGCACGGGAGGGCCGCCGCGCGGCGGCCCTCCCCTCGCCGCTCCCTCCTACCACGCGCGCAAGAAGCGAAAGACAGGAAACGCCCTCGTGAGCCTGTTAAATGTGGGATTACTTGCGCTGCTCTTGACCCAATTGCTCACACCGGCACCAAATGATGGTTCGGATCCTCTTGTCGGCCATCCCGCACCGAATTTTACGCTGGCAATGCTGCATCCCGATACCAGGAAGAGCGCGCTTTCGCTCTCGAATTTTAAGGGCAAACCGGTTGTCTTGAATTTCTGGGCTTCGTGGCGTGCGCCATGTCTGGAAGCAGGTGCAAGCGCAGGGAAAAGATGTCGTCGTCCTGGGGATTGACTATCAGGACTCAAACAATAATGGCATACGCTTTTTACAGCTAAACAGCATCACCTACCCGACTGTGCTGGATGCGGATGGGTCGGTTTCCATCAAATATGGCGTAACATCTTTGCCGCAAACCATTTTCATCAATCGAAATGGGACGGTTGTGAGCAAAGTGCCGCGAGAGCTTACCGCCCAAGTATTATCGAGCAACCTACAATTGTTTTTGTAGGGGCGCAATTCACTGTGCTCGTTGGCCCGTCGAACGGCATTGCACGGCGGGCGCAATGAATTGCGCCACCTACGCCTTACTGAGACTTACGCTGCTTCACTTCTTGTGTGAGTTGCGGGAGAATGGTCAGAACATCACCAACAACGCCGAGGTCAGCAATCGCAAAGATGGGCGCATGCTCATCTTTGTTGATCGCTACAATGTATTTGGAGCCTACCCGTTTGACCAATTTGATAGCTGTAAGGCACCCAACCAGCATCGACGATAGCACGAGTAGCGCCGGTCGCTCCCTCTAAGGCAGCGGCAAGTTCCTCCACCAAATGGAAATTCTCGGCCTTGCCCAGCCCGCGACCTCCGCCAACGATAACGCTGGCATCCTCAAGTGATGGGCCCTCACTTGGCAACTCGACGTGGTCAACGATCTTCATTTTCTGCGATTCGGCACTCGACGTGATGTTGAGTGTCTCAATTTCTGCGGTCTTGCCCGAGTGATGCTCTACCGCAAAAGCTTTCGGCAGCGTCAGCACAATGCCTGTTCCCGCATTCGGCAGGGTTGCGGTCACAACGTTCTCGCCGCCCCAGGGAACGGTGACCTGGAGGGTATCGCCCTCAAATTGCAGGTCAGCGGCATCAGTAATCAGGCCCATATTGTGGCGTACATTGAGACGAGCCGCAATATCGCGCAGCTCATAGGTGTATGCAAGCATCAACAACCTGGGCTGGTGCTGCTTGAGCAGTTCACTGATCGTGTCTACGGCAGGAAGCGTTAAATAATGGTCGTAGATGGCATCAGCATGCACATAGACCTTGTCTGCTCCAAATTCGCCGAGCGTGGGAGCGACTGCTGCTGCTGCAGAACCCAGCACGATAGCTTCGGCACGACCCAGCTGGGCAGCTTTTCCCAGTACCTCTAAAGAGGAACGAGCAGGCTGATCTTTCTCCAATTCAACCAGGACCCAAATCGTGTTTGCCATAATTTCCATCCTCCTAGAGCAACTGGTAGCGCCGCAAAAAGTCAGCGATAACCTGTGCTGCGTCGCCCTCGTCTTTCATCACTTGTCCCGCTGCACGGGTTTCAACTTTGCCAATGGTCAGGACGCGCTCGCGTGCGCCTGCTTCACCAACCTGTGAGGGATGAATCCCCAGGTCAGCCAGTCCCAACTGGGTAAAAGGTTTCTTCTTGGCCCCCATAATGCCTTTCATGGTGGGGTAAATCGCTTCAATTGAGCCGCTGGCGATGGTCAGCACAGCAGGTAAAGGACTTTCGACGATCAGGTAGCCAGTTGGCGTGACACGTTTGACGATGGCTTTTTGACCCTCGATCTTCACCTCACGCGCAAAGGTCAGTTGTGGTAGACCAAGAAACTCTGCGATGCCGCCGGGCACCATACCAGTGTAGCCATCGGTACTCTCAGTGGAGCACAAGATGAGATCAGCGTTTTCCTTTCTCAGGACCGCCGCTAGGACACGAGCTGTACTGAGTGAATCGGACCCGGCCAATGCTGGATCGGTGACGAGGATGGCACGGTCTACACCCATTGCCAGAGCGCGACGCAGAGCCTCCTGGGCGCTTACGGGTCCCATGCTCACAGCGGTAACTTCGCTGTTGCCAATGGTATCCCGCAGTTTGATCGCTGCTGCAATGGTGACTTCGTCACCGGGGTCGAGCACAAGCGAGACCCCGCTGCGCACAAGCCGTTTCGTGTTTGGATCGAGCTGACTCACGACGGTGTTCGGATCTGGGATCTGTTTGACACAGACAAACATCTTCATTTGTTTATTGCCTCATCTTTATGTATGCAGGACGCAGGAGAGCAGGCAGCAAATCCGTGCGCACTTACGTTTCAAGTGCGAATGCGCTCATGGATACGCTTCTCATGCCCTCCCCACACTTTCTCGCGTTACACGTACTTCTGCACTCGTGAAAGCGATGGTATGACCTGCTATTTCAGCAAATCGCGTGCGATCACGAGTCGCTGGATCTGGTTCGTCCCTTCATAGATCTGCGTAATCTTCGCGTCACGCATCATGCGCTCGGCAGGATACTCCTTCATGTACCCATAACCGCCCAGGATCTGGATCGTATCATTGGTGACTTCCATTGCA
>WNGH01012727.1_pt1 | contig 17512 bp, 17 predicted proteins | sample 5400631 | NCBI WGS metagenome assembly WNGH01 (sample SAMN13153373, study PRJNA577476) | soil metagenome | isolation source: 115 cm soil or saprolite under Garry oak tree replicate 1 | place: USA:California | collected 2016-06-15
GACTTGCAGTCAATTTAAGATCGTTTAACCGGACAGTAGTGACGCAAACTGTTAGTTTGCGATCGGTGAATGGCATTCAACGCGCCTGCAAGCTAACAGCTTGCGTTACAAGAAACCAAATTAGGGCACCACCGATTACTCACGCGACGTGTGGAGTTGAAGCGACAGAACGCGGGCGTAATGAGTGAAATCCACATCAGTTGTGAAAATCGACAGCTCTCGCCGAACAGCAATTGCGCAGATCAGAAAGTCAATGGTGGAGCCTTGAATTCCTTTAGCGCGACATTGGTTGTAGAACTCCGCGGCTTGCTCGAAGTCCTCTGTTTCCAAAGCCAAATCTGGAAAGGCTCGGAGTTGCTCACGCAAGGTCGCAAACTGTTTCACGTCTCGCACGCCGGATAACAACTCTTGCCGAATCGGGCCAATGATTACTACGCGCCCTTCTCGGATTAGTTCGGCGAGTTCTTCAGCATAAGGCTGCTTAGATCGAGACGCGCGCCGTAAAGCGAGAGACCAAACGCTTGTGTCAACAAGAGCGTTCACGATCTGCTGCGCGTTCGCTTGTAGTTATATTTCGGATCAATATCGATTGTGCCGAAAAGTTTGAGAATGCGAGCCTGCTTGCGGCGGTGAATGTATTCGCGTAGAGCTTCGGTTACTGCCGCCTTTTTCGTCTTATGGCCGCTGAGTTTAACCGCTTGCTCGATTAATCGATCGTCAATTGCCAGGTTAGTCGCCATGTGTAAGAGTTTACACAGCGCCGGGTGTGGTGACAAATCCAAAGCGGCTAATTCCTGCCGAGTTCAAAGCGCGCACTACATCAACGCGATATAGAATGATGAGCTTGACGCATTACTTGGTGGGTGCTAAAAGCTCCGTGTGGACTGGCGCGACTATTGGACGAAAGCGAAAGAGAATCTGGAAATGGCTTTAACCGTGCCCCTCATCGAGTTGAATTGAATACGCCGGCCGAACTTACGTAAAGCAAAAGGCTCCAGTGTTTCCGCTGGAGCCTTTTGACGTTACTCAGCGAACGATTGCTGTTCAGCGACTTTCCCGTATGACGAACTGGATGCAATAGCCTTGGTCCTTGAACGCGCGGCGTGTCGAAATTCCCTCCAGCCACCGTTTTTGCACTGATCCTTATTCGTCGAGGGATCAATACCCACTTGCGGCACCTCGAGAGCGCCGGTGGCTGTATTCAGCGCGACGATGCTGCTGTCGAGGCTCACCGAATGTCTTACTTCCCTACAGCCGCCAGGTATGCCTTTCGGTAGGCCTCATAGGCCTCTTTGAAATTACCGGCGGCCTTTTGCGCGTCGCCTTGAGCCAACCACTTATTAGCGTCAGCCGTGTGCTTACCTGCAAGCTTGGCAATAGTGTCGACCACAATGCTACGAACCAATTCCAGATAGCCGCCATTGGCACTGGGTGTGATGTAAAGCCCGACGAAATGATTACCACCCTCGTCAGCCAGGTTGGCTTCAATCTGGGTTCGCAGGATCAAGTCTCGCAGTTCATTCTTGCCCGCGTTCGTGTTGTTATTAATCGCGGTCTGGCTATTAGCGATGGCCGTCAGAATCGTCGTCGTGTTGGTGTTATCATTGTTAACAATCGCCGTCTTGTTGGTGTTGTCGTTGTCGATAATCGCCGTCTTATTGGTGTTGTCGTTGGCGACGCTATTTTCCAGGTCAGTGTGGATGTGCCCAAGACGACTAAAATTGGCATCAACTGTTCGTCCGGTGTAATCCAAGTCACAGGCGGTGAGTTTGGCGCGCACGGCCAGAGCCGCATAGTAAACGACATCGGCAGCGATGCAAGCTGAACTCGTATTGCCTCCTTCACCGGCGACAACCAGGACCTGGTTGCAACCTCTGCTAAGGCCAGCGCGGATCCCCGCGGCGGTTAGGAAGATCGCATCAGCCGCAGTGGTTACGGCAAACGATACGCGACCAGTACCGACACCAGGTATCGCATTGCACACGGCATCCGGGCTCGCCCGATCGGGCAAACCCGCAGATTCGATTTGCACCATCCCACTTGACTGTTGCAGTTTCGACCGTTGCTTTTCCTGGCGAATGGATTCCAATGCCGGTCTGTACTGCTCAAGGGCGGCGCGCGCTTCTCCAAAACGGGCGTTCATTTCGGCCGGATTCAACGTCGCTCGAAGTGTGTACAACTGCTGCGGGCTATACTGCTCAAACTGTTTTCTGGCGGCGTCGAGCTTACGGCCGAGTTCAGGATTGTCGGGCAAAAGCAGATCAGAATACTCCTTGACAGTGTCCACAAATTCGAGCAGCGTGCTGCGCAATTGTTCGAGTTCTTCCGGTGGGTACTGCTTCTCAACCTGTCTGCCCGGGGGCGTTTGGAAAAGCGAAGGCGCAGTTTGCCTCTTGTCCGCGCCGGGATTGTTGTTAGGGGTGTTCCTCGCCTCGTGCAGCGCACATTCCGCTGCATCGTACGTGGCGTCGTTTGTCTCAGCTAACGAGTTAACAGTGAGAGTCCCGGCCGCGTGCGCGGGCTGAAGCGACCAGAGAAGTGTCGCGGTAGCAATCAGCACGGTGAGCACAATTACTGACCGCACCAGAATGAGAGAGTTGGTTTTCGAGGGAATTACTTTCATAGACATACTTTGCTCCTTTGATTGAAAATCGCTGTCAAAGCATCATCGGTGCCGACAGCGGATGGATTGAAGATGAAACGGGCGCTCGATAAACGCGTCCCTTTGCCGAGGACGAGACGCACTACCATGCTTGAGCAATGCTCTTCTGATAAACCGTCTCTTAATTCCTCAACGCAGAAAAAGCCGGGCCCCGCTCACAGGGCTCGCGATTCGATAAGACTTTCCCAAGTCGATAAAGCCGATTCTTAACAATTCTGAAAAGTCAGAATTGTCCTGAGATTCCAGTTAGGAACCGATTGGATGGCTCGGAGTCTACGCGAAGCGAGCGAGCAATTCAATCATAGGTCAGGGTTGTGCCCGGGCAGAGGGAGGTCAAGGCCTTCGCGCTACTGGACTAGGCTGCGGCTCAGGCGCCTCAAACCACGTCGGGCTGCTGCGTATATATGAAGAACCCATACGCGAAAATGTTCTTATTAGCGCTGGCGGTCATTTTTAGTATGTCGCCATCTGAAGTTGCCTCATCTACGCTAGGCCTTGATAGCCCGTTCGACTTTGAAAACCTTGCTGAAATGGTCATTTCTGGCATCCACGTTGCGACCGTTTTCACATTGTCAGTATTTATCTTCTTGAAGCGGGTTAACCGACGAAGGAGGCCAAGCCCTCAAACCACATCGTCGCCAACGGGGGCAGAGTGATCGCGGCCGAGTAATCAAAGCCATGCGAAGAAATCTTGTCAGCCTTAATGCTTTTCACAACCCCAATTCCGCCGCCACAATATTTTTCATTATCGCTATTGAGTAACTGCTTATAAGTACCGTTCCTGGGCAAGCCCAGGCGGTGGCCTTCGCGAACAATAGGTGAGAAGTTGCCGACGCAGATGATTTCTTTCCCGGTCGAAGGCGAGATCCGGCGGAAGGCTAGGACATTCTCAAGAGCGTTATCGGCCTCGATCCATTGAAAGCCGCTTGGGTCTGTGTCAGCTTCCCACACTTCCGAGTGTTTCGCGTACAGGTCGTTTAGGTCGCGAATTAACGACTGCACGCCTTTGTGCATCGGCGACTCGAGTAGATGCCAGTCGAGACTTTCGGTCTCAGTCCATTCGCGCCATTGACCGAACTCACCGCCCATGAACAGAAGTTTCTTGCCGGGGTGCGCCCACATGTAGGCGTAGAGCGCGCGCAGGTTAGCGAAATTCTGCCATTCGTCGCCAGGCATTTTGTTCAGCCGTGCGAAATATTTGAGCGTGTCATGCATCCAGCCCATGTTCCACTTGAAATCGAAACCGAGCCCGCCCGCATAAACAGGGTGACTTACCTGCGGCCAGGCGGTTGATTCTTCGGCGATCAACAACGCGCCGGGACATTCGCGGTGAGTCTCTTCGTTCAATTCTTTCAAGAATGAAATCGCTTCCAGGTTCTCGCGCCCGCCAAATTCGTTTGGCACCCACTCGCCTTCTTTGCGGCTGTAATCGAGATAGAGCATGGACGCGACCGCGTCGACTCGTAACCCATCGAGATGAAACTCGCGCAGCCAAAACAACGCATTGCCGATCAGAAAATTGCGGACCTCGTTGCGCCCGTAATTGAAAATGTATGTGCCCCAATCGGGATGCTCGCCCTTGCGCGGATCGAGGTGCTCGTACAGCGCCGTGCCGTCGAATCGTCCAAGCGCAAACGCGTCTTTCGGAAAATGCGCCGGCACCCAATCCATAATCACGCCAATACCTCGCTGATGCAGATGATCGATCAAGAAACGAAGGTCATCAGGCGTGCCGTAGCGAGCCGAAGGCGCGTAGTAAGCGCTGACTTGATAACCCCACGAGGGCCCGTATGGGTGTTCTTTCAGCGGCATAAACTCGACGTGAGTGAATCCGTTTGCTGTTATATAGTCAGCCAGAATTGGGGCAATCTCGCGATAATTCAGCGATCGATTGTTCTCTTCGGGAACTCGCCGCCACGAACCGAGATGCACTTCGTAAATCGCCAGCGGCTCGCGCCACGCCTGGCGTTTCTTTCGTTTCGTCATCCATGCGCGATCGCTAAACTTGTATGTTGATTTGAAAACAATCGACGAAGTGTCGGGCGGCATTTCCATCATGAAGGCATAAGGATCGGCTTTGAGAAACTTGCGCCGGCCTTGCTTGATTTCATATTTGTAGAGCTCACCGGCCTTCAAACCAGGAATGAAAAGCTCCCAAACGCCTGAATTACCCAGACGCCGCATCGGATGGTTCGCGCCCTTCCAACCGTTGAAGTTGCCGACGACGCTGACCTGATTGGCACTCGGCGCCCACACCGCAAACGCGACCCCGCGCCTCCCTTCGTGAGTCATCACGTGCGCGCCCAGCTTTTCGTAGATACGAACGTGCTTGCCTTCACCGAAGAGGTGAAGATCGAGTTCGCCGAAAGTCGGTGCGAAGTCAGGGCCTACACGAGTGGTCTTAGCGGACCAGTGGTTCGACCGTTGGTCTGCTTTCTTCTCTTTCATCACCGTTAACGGACCGAGCGATACGTTGATGCGAGGCGTTAGAGTACATCAACTTTAGTTGGGCGGTCTCGTTATGATTCTGAAAAGCCCAACTAGAGTTGGTACTCTAACGCCCGGTATTCAGCATGTAATAGATAGATATCGGCGCCGTTGCCCAACTCGATTTTATTGCTCTTCGCCTCAGCCAGAATCTCCAGGAAACGATCCCGCACCGACGGCAGGCCCAACTGATTCATCAAATCAATCGCGCGGGCGGCGTATTTCAGAATCTGAATAGTTTCGATGCCTGATATGTCGTTGAAGAACCAGCCGCAGCTTGTATACATCAAAAGGAGCATGCGCTGTAGTTCGAGATAAGTGAGAGCGCGCCACTGCTCGTCCGCCGACAACCAATGACCCGCGTGATCGTAAAGAAACTGTTCGCGCGAATAATGTTGATTGAGAATAAGCTCGATGCTGTCGTCGCGCGCCCGCCAGGGATCGTTAAAGAGTGTCGTTGCTTCAAAGTGACGGATGTTTTCATCGCGCAAGTAATCCAACGCCTGTCGCAGCGGGGCGCGCCACTTCTGATTCCAATCAGGCTCGCCTCCAGTCTGGCAACTGCAATCGCGAATCCAGCGACCTACGCCGTGCGGACAACTCCATGATGTGCCTTCACGGTTGGGCCCACTATTGATTTCAACTTCCAACGCCGGCGGATGCTGGTCGAGATAATCGCCGTAGTTCGTGATCCTAAAGCCGCGCGCGGGACTATCCAGTTCTAGTGCATGAGCCAGGCAGAGATCGCCAAATTTGAAATGGTGCCCGTACGTTTCACCGTCCGTGGCGACATTTACCATCTCTCGATCCTGGGCCGATCGCGTTAACCTGTCGACGAGTTCAACGCTGGACCTCAAGAGATTTTCGAAGGCAATGGCTCGCGACGTGGCACCGTCATAGAAGAAGACTGCAATAGATCGACCCGAGCCGTCCGGATGTACATAGCGATAAGTGACGCTGGTGTCGATGCTTTGATCATTAACGTCGCGCCAGTCGGGAGCGCCCACATCCACCGTGGTCCCCAGTGCGGCAGCCGCGCTGGGGTGGTCGGGCGGCCCGTCGCTACCGCTCCGGGTTCTGTAACGCGCGGCTTGATGAGGCGCCAGAATGACGAAGCGCAATCCTTCGTCGATCAGGGCGCTCATCACCGCATCGTTGCAGGCAGTTTCAGGAAGCCACATTGCTTCGGGTTCACGTTGGAAGCAATGGCGAAAATCAGCCATGCCCCAACGAATCTGCGTCCGCAGGTCGCGCGCATTGCACAAAGGCAGAATCGCGTGTCCATAAGCTTGAGCAATCGCGTTCCCATGTCCGCCACGTTTCAAAGCGCTTTCGCGATCCGCGTCAATGATGCGCGAGTATGTGTCCGGGTGATTAGTTTCGAGCCAACGCAAAAGCGTCGGCCCGAAATTGAAACTGAGTTCCCGGTAGTTATTGACGATTCGCTCTTCAAGAGTGGAAGAATCCGTCACGCGCACGAAAGCGTTTGGCCGGTAGCACTCCGAATGAATCCGCTCATTCCAATCATGGAAGGGCGCGGCGCCTGGTTCAGAATCGACAATCCCGGTCCAGGGATTCTCGCGCGGTGGTTGATAGAAATGGCCGTGGACGATCAGTTCAGGCATGAGTCAAATGAAGGATCAGCCACAAAAAGACACAAAAGGCTCAAAAGAAAAATTTAAGCCTCGTTGGTTCGGATAAATCAAATCTCTTGTGCTTTTGGTAGTCCCCTAATTTGAATGAGCTTCTTTCTCTAGCCCAGGCGTTTACGCCTGGGGAAGGAAGGTAACAGGGATTGCGAGCCCCATTAATGGGGCTTAACAGACGGTTCTCTTTATCATTACCCCAGGCGTAAACGCCTGGGCTAGAGAAACGTAACACCCAAATTAGGGGACTACCGTACTTTTTGTGCCTTTTCGTGGCTGATATCGCCTTCGCGTTTGCCAAACGATAACCACGCAGCGCCCAGCAAGCCTGCGTCGTCACCGCACTCTGCTTTTGTAATGCGGCAGCGCTGGGCGGGAACCGGAAACGCGCGTTTCATGACTTCTTCCTTCGCCTGCCCCCCAAATAGATCGCACGCCGCTGAAACTCCTCCGCCAATAACGATCATTTCGGGATTGAAGATATCGACGATACTCGCCATCGCGATACCGAGATGAACGCCGACCGAATGAAAGACGTCGAGCGCCAGCGGATCGCCTTTGACTGCCGCGCGATGGACCTCTGCCGAAGTAAGCTGGTCTGTGGAAATTGAATGCAAACGCGAACTCGGATGTTGGGCCTGTCCCTCGCGCGTCATGCGCACAACGGCGGTCGCGGAAGCATAGACTTCGAGACAACCGAAGTTGCCACACTTGCATTTGACGCCGCCGAAAGGCTCAACGCTCATGTGCCCGATCTCTCCCGCAGTTCCATCAATGCCTCGCCAGAGCTTTCCATCAAGAATAATCCCGCCGCCAACTCCGGTGCCGAGCGTCAGGCAAATGATTGTGCGACAACCCCGCGCTGCGCCCCGCCACATCTCGCCGAGAGCCGCGGCGTTCGCGTCATTTTCAAGCAGCACGCGGCAATCCAGTTCGTTCTCAAGCGCCGCGCCAAGTTTGTGTCCCAGCAGACAGGGAATGTTTGGCGCATTAATGACCACGCCGGTTTCCGCGTGAACCGATCCGGGCACGACCACTGAAGCTGTATGGACCTGCGCACCACGCTTCTCGCTTTCAGCTTCACACTGTTTTACTGCGGATGCGATCGCGGAAACAATATCTTCGGGTTTGTCGGACCTAGGCGTTGATTTCTTGACGCGTTCGTGAACGCGGCCATCGCGATCGATATTCGCGGCGCGCAGATTTGTCCCGCCTAGATCAACGGCGCAGACCAGACCGATTCCATTTGAGTTTTGTTGCACTGGACTGACTCGCTTGAGGGTCAACTCTTTCTTCTTCCGAACATATCAAACCCAACCGCGGCCACCAGCACGCCGCCTTTGACCACGTACTGCGCCCAGTTTTCGACATTCAAAAGCGACATGCCGTTATCGAGGCTCGCCAGAATCAAGGCGCCCAGAACCGCACCGAAGACTGTGCCGCGTCCGCCCATCAAGCTCGTGCCTCCTATCACGCACGAAGCAATTGCGTCTAGTTCCATCAAAGTGCCAGCGTCAGGCGAGGCGCTGCCGACGCGCGCCGTATGCAGAATCGAAGCAATCCCAGCGAGCGCACCCATCAAACAAAACGCAACGAGGATGTATCGCTTCAGATTAATACCGGATAGTCGGGCCGCGTCAGGATTGCCGCCGATGGCGTAAAGATAGCGACCGAAGGTTGTGTTCGCGGTTAAGAAGGCTCCGGCGATCGCCACCGCCAGCAGGAAGATTACGGGAATCGGCACGCCACCCGCCTTGTTCATCAAAAAAATGAACGCGACGATGACGATCGAAGGAATCGCGATCCGAGCCGCAATCGCACCGAAACTCAAAGCCGCTAATCCATGCCGCTGTCGCGCTCGCTGTCTGCGAATATTAGACCAGGCGATCGCCGCAATGCCGGCGATGGCCAATCCAATCCCGATTCGCGGATCGAGGAAGTCACGTCCGAGGGAACGAAAGAATGGCAACTCGACCGGAATGGTTGCGCCTTTTGTCAGTCTCAGAATTACGCCGCGCCACGCTTCGAGCCCGCCAAGGGTAACAATGAAAGCAGGAATGTTCGCATACGCTACCAGCGAACCCTGCACCGCGCCGATCAGCAGTCCCACCAAAATCGCTGAGGCCAGACACGGAACCAGACCCCAACCTTGCGTCAGCGCGGCGATGCCGCCGGCGAGTCCCACGACCGCGCCAACCGAAAGATCGATGTTGCCGCAGACAATGACCATCAACATGCCGACGGCCAGCACGCCGGTGACCGCCATCTGCTGCAAGAGTTTTGAAAAGTTGACCGCGCCGAGGAAGATGCCGTAGGGATTATGCGCATCGATCGTGGCCCACTGAAAGAAAAGCCAGATCACGACCAGCGCGAGCAGCATCGTGTAAGCGCGCAGCGCTGAAGTGCGAAGTTTAAAACGCCCGATTCGCGAAGTTTCAGTCATTAACGAATCTCACGCTGCTCGTCGCTCATGTCCCGTTGCGCACGACATCACCGCTTCGGGGGTCGCTTCGTTTCTGGTGAACTCGCCGGTTACGCGGCCTTCGTGCAGGACGATCACTCGGTCAGCAAGGCCGAGGACCTCGGGCAGCTCAGATGAAACGAGGATGATCGCCAGGCCCTTTTCTGCCAGTTGATTAATCTGCGCGTAAATCTCTTGTTTCGCGCCCACGTCGATACCTCTCGTTGGCTCGTCCAGAAACAGCACCCGCGGATTCGTCAACAACCATTTTGCCAGCACGACCTTTTGTTGATTGCCGCCTGACAGCGTTCCCGCGATTGTGAACACAGACGCGGCTTTGATTCGCAGATCGCCAGCGGCACGTGCGCCGGCGGCAGCTTCGGCATCTTCGTTAGTAACGAAACGGCCGGAAAGCCTGCGCAAACCAGCAAGCGTCATGTTCCGGAGAATGGTCTGATCGAGGATCAGCCCATAACGCTTTCGATCCTCAGTGACGAAACCAATGCCCTGACTGATCGCGTCCGACGGCTTGTTGATTTGCACGAGTTTTCCGTCAATATATATCTGAGCGGATTTCCGGCCAGGGTGCGCGCCAAAGATGGCCATCAATAATTCGGTCCTTCCTGAACCCATTAACCCGGCTATGCTCAGCACCTCGCCCTTGCGAGCGGTGAAGCTTACGCGATCGACAAATAGCTTGCCAGGGACTGCCGGATCTTCCACGGTGACGTCGCGGACTTCGAAGACAACTTCGCCCCAATGGTGATTGGGTTCGGGAAAGATTTGATCGACTTCGCGCCCGACCATCTTTGCGATGACGTTTGATTCTTCCGTTTCGTGCGCCGCGCTCGTGTCGATCGTGCGACCGTCACGCAACACGGTAATCCGATCGCTGATGCGAAATACCTCATCCAGTTTGTGCGAGATGTAAATCATCGCCACGCCGCGCGAGCGCAGCCTATTCAGAATGCCAAACAGGATTTCGACTTCAGCGTCAGTTAGCGCAGCCGTTGGTTCGTCCAGCACGAGGATACGCGCATCTTGCGACAGCGCTTTGGCGATCTCGACAAGCTGCTGCTGGCCGATACCCAGATTAACTACCGGCGTGTGCGGATCAATTTCGAGGTGCAGATCGCTGAGCAGTTTCTGCGCGCGACTGTAAAGCGTTTCCCAATTGATCACCCCGAAGCGCCGAGGCTCGCGACCGAGAAAAATGTTCTCAGCCACGCTCAAATCTTTCACCAGCGAAAGTTCCTGATAGATGACTGCGATGCCGGCCTTCTCGGCTTCACGAACATTTGCAAAGCGCTTTTCTGAACCGTCGATAAGAATCTCGCCACCATATTCCGGATGCGGATATACGCCGGCGAGAATTTTGATCAGCGTTGATTTGCCTGCGCCGTTCTCGCCGACGAGGGCGTGGATCTCTCCCCGGTTAAGATCGACGCTGACACCGTCCAGGGCTCTGACACCCGGAAAGGACTTGGTGATGCTCTTCATTTCAAGTAGTGAAGGGGCCATCTTCAGAATCGCATTCACCGCCGCAGACTTTGTCACACCTCAGCTAAGGCATTGCAAATTGAAAATTGAAAAATGCAAATTGCAAATTACGAACGTCCCGGAGAAAGCAACATATCACGATGATTCCTTCCTCAAAACAATTTGCAATTTTCATTTTTCAATTTTGCAATCGCTTTACTACTCCTGCTTAGGCCACTGATCCCTCGGCACGTTCTTATAAACATCTTCCAGCTTGTGATAGCCGTCTTTGATGACGGTTTGCATCACATTGTTCTTGTCGAGCACTATCGGCTCCTGAAGAATCGACGGCACATCGTTCTTACCGTTGTTAATCTTATCTTTCGCATCTATCTTCTCGCCGCCGGCCAGCTTGATCGCCGAATCTACGGCACTGAATGCAAGCGGCTGAATCGGCTTGTAGATCGTCATCGTCTGCTTTCCTTCAACGATCCGCTGCACCGCATCAAGCGACGCGTCCTGTCCTGTCACTAAAACCTTTCCGACCAGTTGAGGGGGTAGCGCCGAGATCGCGCCGCCGGCCGTGCCGTCATTCGAAGCCACGATCGCCTGAATGTCATTGTTGTTCTTGGTAAGCGCGTCTTCAGTGATGCGGAGCGCTTCGCTGGCCAGCCACTCACGCGCGAATTGCTTGGCGACGATCTTGATGTCGCCGCGATCGATCGCGGGTTGCAAAACACTCATCTGTCCATCCATCAACAGCAAAGCGTTATTGTCCGTTTGCGATCCGCCAATCAAGACATAATTACCTTTCACGGCATGGTCCAACGCATACTGCGCCTGCATCTGTCCGATCTTGACGACCTGATGCGACAACGATCGTAACTGATGACGGGGACGCCTTGGCGATGCGCCGCTTCCACAATCGACGCTGCGATCTGGCCGTTGTGCGGCGCGACAATCAGGACATCCACGCCCTTCGTCAAAAGGTTGTCACACTGTTTCGTCTGCACTGCATCATCGCCGTTCGCGACTTGTATTTCGCACTCGGCGCCGATTTCTTTGCAGCGCTGCTCAACCGAAGCTTTGTCGCGCTGCCAGCGCTCTTCTTTCAGCGTGTCCATTGAAAAGCCGATGCGCACGGGACCCGAGCCTTTGACTTTCTTGCCTCCGCCTTCGGGTCCCTTCACACACGCGGTGAAAAAAAGCGCCAACAGTAGCAAAACTGGAATCAGTCTGCTCGTCAATTTCATGGTTATTTGTCCTTCCGTCTGGTGTCGGATTAGTGGTGTTCGCATCGGACTTTTATTGCCGCCGGATTAACGCCGCCCCATAATAGCGATGAACGATGGACACTGCCAGCCCTAAAACGCGATTCGCGCCTCATGGTTACGCCGGAATAGCGATTATTGCCGGTGCGGAGGTGTTGCTCTTCGGCGGCAATCAACTTGTCGGTCACTGGTTCACACCGCTCGTCTGGACCGGATACATTCTTTTCGTAGACGCGCTGGTTTTTAAACTCAAGGTCGAGTTCGTCATCATCGCCATAGTTTCGATCGCCGGCTGGTGGCTGTTCGAGTTCTATAACGCGCCACGATTCTGGAAATCTAATCTCGAATTGTGGTGGCATTATCACGACCTGGAACCGAACCCGTACTTGCGGCGGGTTGGTTATGATTGGGCCTTTGCGACGATCTTCCCGGCGATGTTTGAGACAGCAGCGTTGTTGCGGGCGTCGGTATTTTCTCGACGAAGCGGGCGGGTCGCGATTCCGATTCAACCTTACCGGCTGACACTTGCTTTGATGTTCGCCTTCGGCGCAGTCGGCGCTCTTGTGCCCCTGATCTTTCCTTCTGTGTGGTACGCGCCGGTTGTATGGCTTGCCTTCATATTTCTGCTGGATCCACTTAACGCGCGTCGCGGCTGGCCCTCGATTACCGGCGATCTTGCGCGCGGCGATTGGCGACGGTTGTGGTCTCTGCTAGCGAGCGGTTTGGTTTGCGGCCCACTCTGGGAGTTTTGGAATTACTGGTCGCTGTCCAAGTGGACTTACACGGTTCCCTACTTTGGCAATGTCAAAATTTTTGAAATGCCGGTGCTCGGCTACCTTGGCTTTCCACCATTCGCGGTTGAGTGCTGGGTGATGTACATCTTCTGTCGATCACTGTTGACTTCGAGACCTCCTGAAGACTTGAATACGATTTGGGTTGAAACGAACATCCGAGAAACGAAGTTATGATTTTACCGCAGAGGACGCCGAGGTTCTCGCAAAGGACGCAGAGTAACAGCTTACCTTCCTTCCTCTGCGAAAACCTCAGCGTCCTCTGCGGTTAATCCCTTCGCGTGATTTCTTAAAATTGTCCGACTAAATTGAACGAAGAATGATAATGTTGTGCGTTGATGAGGATAGTACGATTCACCCTAATATTGCTGACTACGGTTCTGGTCGTGACTGAGGCAGCCACGCAAGAAAGATCGCGGCCACGCGCTCGCGAAGCAGGCGTCATTGTTGGCGTGCTTCAGCCTGGACCGTTGAACGCCATCACCGACGTAGGTGGTGTTGCGGTCGGTCACACGACGTTGATTCGTGGCGACAATGTGCGGACAGGAGTCACCGCGATTCTGCCGCACAACGGAAATCTTTTCCGCGAGAAGGTTCCGGGCGCGGTTTTCATCGGCAACGCGTTCGGGAAACTTGCCGGCTCGACCCAGGTCAACGAACTCGGTGAAATCGAAACTCCAATCCTGCTCACTTCGACGTTGAATGTGCCGCGCGTCGCCGACGCGTTGATTGATTACATGCTCGCAGTGCCGGGAAATGAAGACGTGCAATCGATCAATCCGCTGGTCGGCGAAACGAACGATGGGTATCTGAACGATATTCGAGGAAGGCACGTCGGCCGCGAGGAAGTGTTTGCCGCGATCAAGAATGCGCGTGGTGGGCCGGTCGAAGAAGGCGGGGTCGGCGCGGGCACTGGTACAGTCGCGTTTGGTTTCAAAGGAGGCATTGGAACGTCTTCCCGTAAGCTGCCCGCATCGCTTGGAGGTTACACCGTCGGAGTGCTGGTGCAGACTAATTTTGGTGGCATCTTGACGATTAACGGCGCTCCGGTCGGGCGCGAATTGGGCCAGTATTATCTAAAAGAACAACTAAGCGGCAAGGACTTTAGTCCAAAGACTCCGACAAACTTAAGTTTGTCGAACAGCGCCGATGGTTCGGTAATTATCGTCATCGCCACCGATGCGCCAATCGATCATCGCAATCTGCAACGCCTGGCCGCTCGTTCGATGTTGGGTCTGGCGCGCACGGGCGCGGCCGGCTCTAATGGTAGCGGTGATTACGCGATTGCGTTTTCGACCGCGCCGGAACTGCGAATACGAACCGCCGCGGGTAACCGCGCCTCGACGTCAAACGTAATCCTGCTTTCTAATGATGCCATGTCACCGCTGTTCCTCGCGGTGATCGAAGCCACCGAAGAAGCAATCTACAACTCGCTCTTTCGCGCTACCACGACGACCGGGCGCGGTCACACAGTCGAGGCGCTGCCAATCGATCGCACCCTGGAAATTCTGCGCCGTCACAGCGCACTTAATCGCTGAAAGAACAATCGAAGATCATACTTCACCATTTACGGTTGAAGAGAGACTGAAAACGATCTCAGATCGGAGATCGGAAGATTGGCAAGCGGAAATCGGGTAGTGGGCCATTAGGATAGCCCACTACCGGAAATCGCAAATGTTTGACACGCGATCAGCGAGTCACTAGAATACGCCCCACTCAAACAACTGGAGGACAATCGAGTGGAGGTTAAGATAAAGATCAATCGGAAGAGTGTCGACTCTATGACCAGGCAGCTAACCGATCAGCTTCGCGATCTCATCGACGTCGGTAAGCTGGCCGTTGGGAGCATGCTGCCCAGCGAACGGACCCTGGCGAATTCGCTGGGCGTCGCCCGAAACGTCGTGCGCGGAAGTTATGAATACCTGGAGAAGGGCGGATTCGTTCAGCGTGAGGGACGGAAGGGACGCCGGGTGCGGGCGAAGACTGCAAAGAGGAAAGGCGCCACCAAGGCGGTCAAGAAAGCCGCAAAAAAGCGATAGTGAGAAATAGATTACTCACGGCAGCCATTGCATCTGAAAGTGCGTTCCAGTCTCGCTGGTGCGCACGAATCCCAGGCGCTCGAATAGAGTGACTGCACGATTGAATCTGATCACCTGTAATCGCAGCGGCTTGTTCGCACCTCTCGCCTCGTCCTGAAGTCCGCGAATCAGCAACGTTCCGATGCCGGCGTGCCGATTTTCGGGCAGCAATGCAATATCCACACAGCGAATTTCGTCTTCACGACGTTCGATTGACAAGTGGCCGGCAGGCTTCCCATCCAACAAGACTATTTCGTCGGTAGCGTTCTGGTAATCATTCGAGTGGAGGCGTTGCTGCGCTTCGTACTGCATTTCGAGAAACTCGCTGATTCGGTCCTCGCTCCAACCCAGTCCGCGCAAGTCGTCACCGCGGCTGCTCTTATATAGTTTGAGAAGGAACTCTTCGTCTTCCGGCGTAACTGCTCGGAAACTGATCGAGGATGCTTTGGCCGCGTCATTCATCAGCGTGATTCTAATCGAACACGTTTCAGAACCGCGAGCGGTAGCGACCGGATTCATAAAGGCGCTTGGGGAATAATAGGTTCCGGTCGCATCCACCACCCCAAGCGGGCTGCCCGCTTGGGGACCCCGGTCCGCTCGCGGTTCTGAAACGACTCAACTTGACCGTTGGGCTATTGCCGCGTCATCCTAGGCAAGATTGAAAACTCTAATGGAGCAGATTAATCGTGAACCACTTCGATTCGACGAACAATATATCGTTGCAGTTTGGCCATCGCGGAAAAGTGGCAATCTTTATCGACGGAAACAATCTCTTTCACGCGGCGCGATTTCACAACATCGATATCGATTACAACAAACTGCTGCGGGTGCTGCTGGGCGATGGCCGTTTGTTTCGGGCTTTCTTTTACACCGGCGTAGATGCGGGCGCTGAACGTCAGCAAGGTTTTCTGCTGTGGATGCGCCGCAATGGTTTTCGCGTCGTGCAAAAGGAACTCAAGACCTTTTACGACGGCTCGCGCAAAGCCAACCTTGATGTCGAGATTGCCGTGGACATGCTTTCACTGGCCGGCCGCTACGACACGGCCGTGCTCGTATCCGGCGATGAAGACTTCGTCTATGCCGTTAACGCCGTCGCGTACAAAGGCTGTCGCGTTGAGATAGCCGGCTTTCGTTCCAACACGGCCCCCAAATTGATCGACGTGGCCGATTGCTTTATTGACCTGGGCGAGATTGCCGAGCGAGTGCGCAAGGACTTCGCTCATGGCGTGAAATACGAAGAGCGCGACATTCACGTATCGCAACAGCCGCCACCGCCCGCGCCGTTCATCGAACCCGTCCAGACACTTGCACCACCTTGCTCAGCCACGGACGATGACGCGTTTCATCCGCCAATTGGATCGATCATCGAATCAAATGCTGGCGAAGATCGAGAACAGTTTGCTCCCGGCGGTGAGTTCGTTCGTGTGACCGATGATCAGTGAGAGTGGATGTATTAAGATTTTCCGTAGTACTCAATCGTCCAATAAAGGACCTCGACTGGATGAAAGTCGCCAGATTTGTCCTTGATGAATCTGACTCTCTTGACCAGATTACCGTGAGAATCAAGTTGGGACTCAAACCGTTGCTGGCTCTTGACGGTGCCGTCAGGATTATATTCGATCCACTCGACTCGGCCCGGTCCAAGCGGGCGGCTCAAGGAGCGCTGAGTTAGGTTGTCATTAACCTTCTCTTGAAATACTTGGCCTTCGGGAATATCGGTGAAGGAGCTTTGTCTCTTCTCGATCTGATTCGGCGTCTGTCTGACAGCCTCCATCACATGCGTCTTCAGATCCAGCGTTCCGGTTATTCTCCCTAACACCGCTCCGTTTTGGTCGTACGAGACCGATTCGTGGGTACGCTGATTATTCTGGTAAGCGAACGTAATCTTATTTGCAATTGAGCCGTTCGACCGGTAAATGGTCTGTTCAGTTAGCCTCTTGCTGCTATCGTAAAGACTGACCATTCGACCTTGCGAGGTTCCGTCACCACTAAAGTGCCGCGCTTCCAAAAGCCTTCCGTCGGGATCGTAAATCTCAATCGTTTTCCGCGAGATAGTGCCTTCAGGCGCATACCAGTTAACTTCCTTTCTGGTGCCATCTTCATTGTACTCGATGGTTTGGAGAAGGATTCGCGGTCCTTCACTTAGTTCTCCATTGGGGTCGATAATCTGCGCCTGTTCAACCAGGAGAGTCCGCACGGGACCCCAAACAGTCGGCGGTCCAAACCGCCGTTTTTCACGTTGTTGAGCCGTGCATGTTAGAGAGACGACAACAGCTAACCCAAACGCGTTAATGATTTTCATAGCTTTGTCACCTTTCATCAATCGGGACGTAAGGCACGTTGCGCGGGCCGACGTATTCCGCGCGCGGGCGAATCAGTTTATTGTTGGCGTATTGCTCGAGGATATGCGCGGTCCAACCACTGATGCGGCTAACGGCAAAGATCGGCGTGTAGAGATCGAGCGGAATTCCCATCATGTAGTAAGTCGAAGCCGAATAAGCATCGACATTCGGCAACAATCCTTTCTCGCGCTTCATTACTTCTTCCACTTTCGCTGTCATCTCGTACCACCGAGTGTCGCCTTTGCGCTCACCCATTTCTTTCGAGAGCTTACGCAGATGAGTCGCGCGCGGATCG
>WNGH01006245.1_pt1 | contig 17505 bp, 14 predicted proteins | sample 5400631 | NCBI WGS metagenome assembly WNGH01 (sample SAMN13153373, study PRJNA577476) | soil metagenome | isolation source: 115 cm soil or saprolite under Garry oak tree replicate 1 | place: USA:California | collected 2016-06-15
GCGATGACGATGTTCGCGACCTCGTCGTTGATCATGGTGCCCAGGAACACGATCCGGTCCATCAACAGGCGGCTGAAGATGTCGTACGTGCGCTCGCCGCGCGCGGTCCGCTCGGTGATGTAGGGCGGATAGATCTGGCTCTTCGTCGTCACGCTGGCTCCACGGTGGATTGCGACAGAAGGAACGTGAACACCTTCTCCTCGGTGAGGCTGCGCTCGACGTCCCGCAGCCGCTTCTCCTTCTCGAGCGAAGCGCGCAGGTCGGCCGCCGTCATCCCCCGACGCCGGGCGAACTCCTCGAGCCGCTGGTCCAGCTCGGCCGCCGTGGCGCGCAGCTGGTGGTGCTCCACCACCCAGTCGAGCACCAGGTCGCGCCGCACCTGCGCCTCGGCAACAAGCCGGAACTCCTGCGCGAACTGGTTCACCCGATCCTCCGGGATCTCGTACCCCTGGGCGTAGGCCCACAGCACCCGCTCGACGAGCGGCCGCGGCGCCACCACCCGGTTCGCCTGGATGATCTGCTCGATCAGGTCGGCCCGCAGCTTCGCGTCCGCCTCGCGCACGGCGTCCTGCTCCAGGTCGACGCGCACCGCCCGGCGCAGCGCGTCGAGCGAGTCGAAGTCGCCCACCTCGCGCGCGAACGCGTCGTCCAGCTCGGGGAGCTGCTGGCGCTTCACCTCGTGCAGGGTGAGGCGGATGTCGCGCGTCTGGCCGCGCTTCGCCTCTTCGGGGAAGTCATCGGGGAAGCGCACGATCGCGTCGAGCGTCTCCCCCGGGAGCATCCCCATGATCTGCTCCTCGACCTCAGGGATCGCGCGCCCCTCGCCCAGCACCAGCTGGTGGGGCTGCGGGTCCTTGACCTGTGCCCCCTCGCGCGCCGCGATCGTCACGTGCACGAGATCCTTGGGCTTAGGTTTCTCACCCGCCACGGGCGTCCACGGCGCTTTCTGCGCGCGCAGCTCGCTCAGTTGCGCCACTACCTGCTCGTCCGTGACCGGCGCGACCGTGCGCTTCAAGTGGAACTTCCCGATGCGCTCGAGCCTCACGTCCGGCTTCACCTCGACGTGGAACTCGAACGTGACCGGGGTACCCGCCTCCCACTTGAGATTGTGGATGTGCGGGTCGGCGATCGGCTGCAGCGTCTCCTGCTCCAGCGCCACCTTCCAGCTGGCGCGGATCAGCTGCTGCAGCGTCTCCTGGCGGATGTCCTCGGCGAAGTGCTTGCGGACGAGCGCGGGCGGCGCCTTGCCGCGGCGGAACCCCGGGAGCCGCGCCCGCTGCTGATAGGTCGTGGTGGCGCGCTCTTCCGCCTCCCGCACCTCTTCCACGGGCACGGTGACGGCCAGGGAGGCCGACCCTGGCTCTTCGGCGGTCTTGCGAATCTGAATTGCTAGGAATCTAACGACTCAGGGGAGGCCGGAGAGGGGAGAGGGGGGAGGTTCGCTGCGGTGTGCGCCGCATGTCCGCGGTGCACCGCCAAGTACCTCTCCCTTCTCCCCTCTCCCCGGTGTCTACGGATTCCTGCGTAAGGCCCGGATGCGCCTGTGCGGCCGGTCGCCGGCCTTGATGTCGTCGTACTGCACCACGCTGATCGCCCCGTCGGGCTCGAGGACGGCGAGCATCACGGTGGCGACGTCGGCCACGCCGTGCTCGCGCAGCGCCTGGCGCAGCTCGTCGCGCGTGATGCCGGCGCGGCGGGTGGCAGCCTGGCGACGCCGCGGCTCCGCAGCCGCCACCAGTCGATCACCCGGTGCCAGGCCATCAGCACGCCCGCCGCCACCAGCCCGCCGGCGAGGCTCGTGTCGGGTCCCACCATCGCGTTCTGGACGGCGTTGGCGATGATGAGCAGCAGCACGAAGTCGAACGTGGACATCTGGCCGAGCTGGCGCGTGCCGGTGAGCCGCAGCCCGACGAGCAGCGCCAGGTAGACGATGGTCGTCCGGATCGCGACGTCGAGCAGGGTGTGCCAGGAGGCGGTCATTTCCCGGCCGGCTCCGGCACCTTCGGGAGCGGGTAGGCCTGCCGCAGCGCCGCGAGGTAGTCGGCATAAAGGCCGCGCAAGCCGTCGAATTCCCGTTGGACGGTCGCGCGGTACGGCGCGTCGGTCGCGAAGTCATACAGCAACGCCGCCATCGCCTCGGCGTCGAGCGTGAAGCCGTGGTGGCCCACCTCGCCGAGCGCGTCCGCCTCCATGTCGAAGGTGTGATAGCCGCCGTTCGACGAATGGACCGTGAACCCCACGCCGGGAATCTGCGTGGCGACCGTGCCCGTCTCTTCGTAGGGGAGGGGGCGTCCCGGCTCGTCCTCGACCTTGGTGGCGCCGAACCTTCTCAGGTAGGCGAACGCGACCTCGTTCAACGCGGCGACCGAGATGCCGTCGCGTGACTCCGAGTCGGCGTCGATGTGCACCTTGGTCCCGGTGGCGAGGGCCGCGGCCCGCGCCGCGTCGCTCACCCGATCGAGCACCTGCGCCAGATAGACCGGGTCGGGATAGCGGAGCCAGAACTCGGCCGCCGCGCGGTCGGGCACGACGTTCGGGGCTTTGCCGCCCTCGGTGATGATCCCCTGGATCCGCGTCTCGGGGCGGAGCGTCCTCCGGATCGCGTCGATATGGTTGAACAGCTCGATCACGCCCGTGAGCGCGTCGCGGCCGTCCCAGGCCTGCAGTTGGTGTGCCGGCGCGCCCGAGAACGTGAAGCGGACGACGTCGATGTTCATGCAGCAGCTCCCGAACCCTGCTGCAGGCGTCTGCGTCGCGGTGGACGAATGCGAGCGCACGAGCACGTCGGCGCCCTTGAACACGCCGGCGTTGTACATCGTCGTCTTCGCCGCCTGGCCCGCCAGCTCCTCGGCGGGCGTGCCGTACACGGTCACCGTGCCGGGGGTCTTCGAGCTCGTGAGGAACTCGGCCAGCGCGAGGGCGGCCGCGAGGCCCACCGGCCCCTGCGCGCTGTGCTGGTCGCCGTGGAAATCGCGCGTCGTGCCGCGCAGCGCGTCGTACTCGACGATGACCCCCAGGTTGGGACCGGGGGTGCCCTTCCGGTAGCGGGCCACGAAGGCGGTCTTGAGCCCAGCGACGCCGGTCTCCACGTCGAAATCGTGCGCCTTGAGCCAGTCGGTGAGGATCCCGACCGAGCGCTCTTCCTTGTGGCCCACCTCGGGGTGGCGCGTGATGTCGTCGGCCATCGCGAGCAGCTCCTTGTCCATGAGCTGCTTGGCGCGGAGCACGACGGCGTCGCGCCGCGCGTCGCGGCCCGTGAGCCGCGCCACAAGCTGGGGCAGCGCGAGCGAGCGCTCGAGATCGTTCATGCGGCGGATCACCGCGGCCGCGGCGCTGCGCTCGGTAGGCGTTTCCTGACCGGCGAGCAGGGCAGGGGTCAGCGGTGCGGCGACGAGCGTGAGGAGGACCGCGACGGGTGAGAGGTGAGGCATCGGGTACCTGTGGGGTTCGGGAACAGTGGCAAGAATAGCCGGTATCCCGCGTCGGGCAACGGCCTAGTGTCGCGGGCCGGGGGGCCGCATTTTCCCGGGAGGCGAGGGCAACGGTCATGACCGAATTGCGCGCGGCGCTGCAAGACGCACTCGGGCCCCTCTATCGGGTCGAGCGCGAGGTGCGGCCAGTGGGCGACTGCCGGCTGTTCGTGGCGCTGGAGCGGCCCAGCGGGCCCGAGCTGCTGGTCAAGGTGCTGCCGGGGCAGCTCTCGCTCGCCGTGGACTCCGGGGTGTTCGAGCGGGAAGTGCTGCTACTCGCCCCGCGGCTCGGCCATCCGGGCCTGGTCACGCCGAAGGGCGCGGGACGGGCGGGCTCGCTCGTGTACCACACGCGGCCGTTCGTCGCCGGCACGACGCTCCGCGCGTGGCTGGCGCGCCACGGCGAGTTCCCGCTGCGCCAGGCGGTCACGATCCTGCGCGATGTTCTGGCCGGGCTCGCCCACGCGCACGCCGCCGGGGTCGCCCATGGCGACCTCAGGCCCGAGCACGTGCTGCTCGCGGACGGCGGGAGCGCGCAGCTCGCGGATGCAGGGATCGTGGACGCGGTGGGCCGCTCGCTCCCGGGCGGCGCACCGGGCGCGGCGGACGTCGCCAGCGCGGCGCTGTGCGCGGCGCCGTACCTGGCCCCCGAGCACCGCCCGCGGGGCGGGGGGGGCAAGGGGAACGGTGGGAGCCCGCGGGGCCCGCGCGACGACATGTTCGCCGTGGGGGTGCTCGCCCACGAGATGCTGACGGGGAAGCCGCCCGCACCCGAGGAGGAGTCCCTCGAGGAAGTGCGCACGGTGCCGCCGTGGCTGGGCGAGCTGGTGGAGCGCTGCCTCGCGGCGGATCCCGCGGGCCGGTGGGCCGACGCGGCGGCCGCGCTCGCCACCTTCGGCGGGCCGAGCGGGGGAGCGGGGGGGATAGGGGGGTCAGGCGGGACCGTCCCCGATCAGTGAGTGCGACCCTCTAGCGGGGTCGTCGCTCGGCCAAACCATCTCGCTCCCTTATTCGTCTCCTGCAGCATTCGTCTCCTGCAGCTCTCCGATCCAGCTCCACGGCGTCTCCCAGATTGGAATTCCCTTCGAGGAACTTGATTTCCGTGACATCGGCAGCGTGTGGGCCCGTATAGCGCAGGATGTAGAGCCCATTGCGGACGTCAACCACGAAGACGAGCCCGTCCTTGATGATCGGGAAGCTCCAGATGACCACCTTGTTCGGGCCGCGGCTGAGGGCCGGATCCTCGAGTGCGACGGTGGCGAGCGGCTCCGGGGAGAACCAGCCGACCTGAGCCGGCGCGCCCGGGTCCTCGATGTCGATCGCCTGGAGCCCGCCCGAGTGCCACGCGTCCAGTGCGAGTCTCCGCGTGAGCGTCGGGTTGTGCGACGAGTAGCTCGTGAACTGCTCGGTCGCGGGATCGACGGAAGACCGGAACGCCACGGTGTTCTGGAAGATCTTGTACTCGGCGAGCGTGTGCGGCCGCTTCGGCTGGGCGACGTTCCAGAGGCGCACCCAACCCCATGGCCAGCCGAACGAGGATGCTGTGAACGTCCCATAGACCTCGTCGATCGTGAATGCGAACGGGCGGCCAGGGAAAGGGACGGCCGAGTGGCTCTCGGCGCAGCTCGCCGCAGTGTGGCCCGCGCACACCGGACCCGTGCCCCAGGTCGGGAAGGGGACCGGTGTGAGCAGGTCGTCGTTCAGATTCTCCACCGTGCCGGCCGGGATCTCGTTGTTAGCCACCTTCCTCGTGTCCAGGATGCCGAAGCCGCCGCGGAGGTAGGCGAGGTACGTGTGATTCCCGTCGGCCGACGGCGTCATCGAGTGCAGGGCAAGATCAAAGTCGTAGTTGGCAGGGTCGGCGGCGCCGGGGAAGAACTGGTTCCAGTTGCCCTCGGCCACGAGCTTCACGTCGCCGCCGTTCGGCACGTCGCTGATGTCCTCGATAATGAGGTTCGTCCTGGCCGGATTGGCCGAGGCGTCGGGCGTCGACTCCCAGAGCAGCGCGCGATCCTCGTTCTTGGGATCGATCCAGAGGAAGAACTCGTGCGGCTTGGTCGCCCGACCGGCTTTCGACTTGGTCACGTGCCTCTTGACGAGCTGCGGATGCACCGGATCGCTCAGGTCGAAGAACTTGTAGTCGAACGGGAAGGTCACGTCGTTGCCGCGCGGGCAGGCGTGGATCACCCGGCTGCACCGGAAGGTCAGCACGATGAGCAGCTGCTTCTCCGGCCACACGCGCAGCTCGCGCGCGGTGACGCCGACGGGCTGGCCCGCGGCGTTGGGCGCAGCCACGCTGGCCGGGATCTCGCCCACTACGGTGGGGTTCGCCGGGTCCCCGATGTCGACGATCAGGATGCCAGGACGGGTGTGCGTGCACGTCCCGTCCGGATTCGTCGGTGTCAGGACCGGGGCGATCGGCCCCGTGCCATTCAGATCTCCGCACGAGTTGGAGCCGTCGCTCCGGTTCCCGATATAGACGAAGTGGTCGAAGATGGCCAGCGCGGCGTTCATCCCGCGGTTGAAGAGCGGGTTGTGGCCGACGAGCGTGAAGTTCTGCGAGGTACCGGGAGTCCCGCCGCCGAGGCCGACGACTACCTGACTTGTCGCTGAATCCACAGCTACGGCAGCCAGGAACAAAATTGGGACTGCGAATCGAAGTGTCGCGGAACAAGGGCAGGTCTTCATAGTTGGTCTCCTGTTGGCTGCCGATCAGTACCGGCTACCCCTCGTAGCGTCCGCGACGGGCGTCTACGGAGGAGAGCGGTTTTGTAACTCGCTGGGGTTCAATACCGCGTCGTCAGTCGAGTGTCAAATCGACGTGGTAGGATCGACGCAGCCCGTCGGCGCGGTCAGTGCTGGCAGCGCCCTAACGTGCTGGCGTGTGCGCGATGCGACCGGAGGGACTCGAACCCCCACGGGTTGCCCCATCCTGATGCGTCACCGAACGACCGCCGATGCCCCAACCGTACTCCGAAGCCGATACCCGTCAACAGATCATCGACGGGCGCCTCCGTCTGGCTGGCTGGGATGTCGACAACCCCTCCCAGGTGATCCAGGAGCTGGACATCTACGTGGCGGGTGGGGACCGCACCGCCGTGCGGGAACCGCGCCAGGCGTACGCCGGCCACCGCTTCGCAGACTACGCCCTCGTGTTGCGCGGCCGGCCCGCTGCGGTCGTCGAGGCCAAGAAGACGAGTCGCGACGCCCAGCTCGGCCAAGAGCAAGCGATGCAGTATGCGGAACAGCTCCAGCGCATCCACGGCGGCCGGCCGCCGTTCATCATGTACACGAACGGCTACGACAGCTTCTTCTGGGACTCGGAGCATTACCCGCCGGCACGTGTCGCGGGGTTCCCGACACCGGACGACCTCGAATGGCTCGCCCAGCGTCGGGAGACGCAGGGTGCACTCTCCGTCGAGCTCGTCAACGCGGGCATAGCCGGTCGCGACTACCAGATCGAAGCAGTCCGCACACTGCTCGAGGGCGTAGAGGCGCGGCGCCGCAAGTTCCTCATGGTCATGGCCACTGGGACGGGAAAGACCCGGACGGCCGTCGCTCTCGTGGATGCGCTGATGCGGGCGCATTGGGTGAAGCGAGTGCTGTTCCTCGTGGACCGCGTGGCGCTCCAGGAACAGGCCCTGCTGGCCTTCAAGGAGCACCTGCCGGCGGCGCCGCGCTGGCCGGACCAGGGCGAAGCGTTCGACCGTAATCGGCGGATCTACGTCACGACGTATCCCACGATGCTGAACCTGATCCAGGGGGGCACGACGCCCGCAACGTGGATCTCGCCCTTCTTTTTCGACCTGATCATCGCCGACGAAAGCCACCGCAGCATCTACAACATCTACCAGCAGGTTGTGCGCTACTTCCACGGTCTGACGCTGGGCCTCACTGCGACGCCGCGCGACCACGTGGATCATGACACATTCGCGCTGTTCGATTGCCCGACGCACGACCCGACGTTTGCGTACAGCTTCGAGGAAGCGGTCCGGCACGACCCGCCCTACCTGTGTGACTTCGAGGTGCTGAAAGTCCGCACGAAGTTCCAGGTCGAGGGGATCCGGGGGCCGCGGCTCGATGAGCCGGAACGCGAGCAGCTCGCCCTGGAGGGGCTGGACCCGGATGCCATCGACTTCGAGGGGACCGATCTCGAGCAGAAGGTCACGAACAGCGGAACCAACGCAGTCATCGTGCGCGAGTTCATGGAGGAGGCGATTAAGGATCCGTCAGGCACACTGCCGGGCAAGTCGATCGTGTTCGCAGTGTCGGTGAAGCACGCCCGGCGATTGCAGGACCTGTTCGATCAGATGTACCCGGAGCACCGGGGAAGGCTCGCGCGCGTGATCGTGGCCGACGACTCCAGGGTGTACGGCAAGGGCGGCCTCCTCGATCAGTTCAAGACGCAAGACATGCCGCGCGTGGCGATCTCGGTGGACATGCTCGATACCGGCGTGGATATCAGGGAGGTCGTGAACCTCGTCTTCGCGAAGCCGGTCTACTCTTACGTCAAGTTCTGGCAGATGATCGGCCGCGGCACGCGGGTGCTCGAAATGGACCCGTCCCTCAGGAAGCCCTGGTGCCCGCAAAAGGACAGGTTCCTGATCATCGACTGTTGGGGGAACTTCGATTACTTCGGGATGCATCCAAGGGGACGCGAGCCCGGCGAACAGGTCCCAATACCCGTGCGGCTGTTCCGGGCTCGGCTCGACCAGCTCGAGGTTGCGCTCGGCAGGAGTGCGGGGGAGGTGATTCAGGCCGTCAAGGCGGACCTGAAGGCCGATCTCGCGGCGCTGCCGGCGAACAACGTGGTCGTGCTCGAACGCCAAGCCGACCTGGCTCAAGTGCGCGAGGACGCCTATTGGGCGCGCCTCGGCCGCCGGGAGCTTGGGTTCCTGCGGCAGACGATCGCGCCGATCCTCCGGGCCAACTCCGATGCCGACTTCAAGGCGCTTCGGTTCGAGACCGACGTGGTGGAGCTCGGTACGGCCTTGCTGGCGGGGAATCGCGACACGGCCGATGCGCTGAGGGAGGCGATCGTCGAGCAGGTGGCTGAGCTACCGCTCGGTGTGAACCTCGTGGCGAAGCAGCGTGACCTCATCGAGGCCGTGCTTTCGCCCGCGTGGTGGGCATCCGTAGATCAGGTGAGGCTCCGTGATCTGGTAGCGCGGCTCGCCCCGCTCATGCGGTTCCGTCAAGAGCGTCGGGATGCGATGCTCGCGCTGAACCTCGCCGATATCAGGGCGGTGCACGAGCGCGTGGTCGTGGGTCCGGATGGCCGCGACATGCCGATCGTCGCCTACCGCCAGCGGGTTGAGGAGGCGGTGCGGAGCCTCCTGGCCGAGAACCCCGTGCTCCAGCGCTTGCAGGCGGGCGAGAAGGTTTCCGATCGCGACCTCGCTGAGCTGGCGGCCCTGCTGCGGCGGCAGGACCCAGCGATCGACGAGGAGCGCCTGCGGAAGGTCTACGACGTCCGGTCGGCGAGTTTCGTGCAACTCATTCGGCACGTGCTGGGCGTGGAACGGCTCGAGCGGTGGTCCACCTACGTGACGCGGAATTTCGAGGAATTCATCGCCACGCACACCACGTACACGTCCCTCCAGATCCGTTTCCTCCAGACGCTCCGGACGTTCCTGCTGCAGCGGGGACGTGTGGAGCGCCGCGACCTCGTGGATTCGCCGTTCACCCAGCTCCATCCTCAGGGGGTCCGGGGGGTCTTTCCCCCCAAAGACATCGAGGAAATCCTCGGCTTCGCGGGGGCGCTCGTCGCGTGACGCGAATGAGGTAATGGTTGACAGAAATGAGGTAATAAGATAGGTTCTATTACCCTATTAACAGAACCACTGCCCCATTCCCGCTCATGCTCTCTAAGTCGCTAGTACAGAAGTACCTGGACGAGATATCCTTCAGCGGCGCCGAGGCCTCCACGCTCAAACGGCTGGGAGAGTACCGGGGTCGGCAGGAGCTATTCCGCCAACAGGCTCCCGAAGTGCTGGCATCGCTCAAGCAGGCCGCCATCATCGAATCCGCCGAGTCGTCGAACCGGTTGGAGGGGGTTACCGCGCCTCACGAGCGGGTGGAGGCCCTGGTGTTGCGTCCCACGGCACCGGCCAATCGCTCCGAGCAGGAGATAGCGGGCTATCGGGACGCGTTGCATCTCATTCACGAGGCGGCGCCGGACATGGCGTTCTCCGTGAATGTGATTCTGCAGCTGCATACCATGCTCTACCGGTTCCTACCGGGGGGTGGGGGCCGATGGAAGATGACGCAGAACGACATCGTGGAACGGAACGCGGACGGATCAATTCGGCGCATCCGCTTCACTCCGGTGGCGCCCGTCGCTACGGGCCCCGCGATGGACGACCTCGTCGCGGGCTATGCCAGGGCAGTTGACGAGGAGCGCGAGCAGCTGGTGCTGGTGCCGCTCGCCATCTTCGACTTCCTCTGCATTCACCCTTTTTCGGACGGCAACGGGCGAATGGCTCGGCTCCTGTCCCTGCTGCTGCTCTACCATTCAGACTTCGCTGTAGGGCGCTACATCAGCCTCGAACGCATCATCGAGGAGTCGAAGGAGACCTACTACGAGGCCCTGGAAGCGAGCTCGCGCGGCTGGCACGAGGGGAAGCACGATCCGCATCCCTGGCTGAACTACTTCTGGGGCATGCTGCTCGCCGCCTACAAGGAGTTCGAGGCGCGCGTGGGAGAGTTGAAAGACGCGCCGGGAGCGAAGACCGCGTTGGTCGAGCAGGCGGTGCGTCGGCGGCTGAAGCCGTTCGCCCTCTCGGACATCGAGCGCGAATGCCCCGACGTGAGCAGGGACATGGTGCGGTACGTGCTCCGACAGATGAGGAGCCGGGGAGAGGTGGAGATCCGCGGTCGTGGGCGAGCGGCGAAGTGGGCGCGAGTACTGTCATGATGGTGATTCAATGCTGACACCGGCGATCCGCTCCAAGGTCGATCAGCTGTGGGACAAGTTCTGGTCAGGCGGCATCGCCAACCCGCTCACCGCGATTGAGCAGATCAGCTATCTCCTGTTCATGCGCCGGCTGGATGCGCTGGATGAGAAGCAGCGAGGCGATGCCGAATTCCTGAAGCAGGAATTCCACTCGCTGTTCGCGGGGAAATACGAGACCAGGAGCGGCACGAAGCGTTCGCGCGAAGAACTGCGCTGGAGCAAGTTCCGCCACCTTCCGGCCGAGGAGATGCTCGATCACGTCCGCGACAACGTCTTCCCGTTCATCAAGACGCTCGAGGACGGTGGCCAAGTCTTCACGCGCTACATGCAGGACGCCGTCTTCATCATCCCCAAGCCCTCGCTGCTGGTGGAGGCGGTTGGGATCATCGACGACATCTACGCCGAGCTTGAGCGCGAGCGCCAACAGGCGGGGCAGACCTTCCAGGACGTGCAGGGCGACCTGTACGAGCATCTCCTCTCCGAGATCGCGACCGCCGGCAAGAACGGCCAGTTCAGGACGCCCAGGCACATCATCCAGATGATCGTCACACTCGTGGACCCGAAGTTGGGCGAGGAGATCTGCGATCCCGCTTGCGGCACGGGCGGCTTCCTGCTCGGCGCCTACCAGCACATCCTGACGCAGCACACGACGGCCGAGCACCGCTTCGTGGGGGAGGACGGCATCGAGCGCGGGCTCGTGGGCGACCGGCTCACTGATCCGCGGCAGTGGGCGGCGCTCAAGGAGAAGACGTTCTACGGCTACGACTTCGACACCACGATGGTGCGGATCGGCCTGATGAACCTGTTGCTCCACGGGATCGAGCGGCCGAATCTTGGTTACATGGACACCTTGTCCAAGCGCTACGCCGAGCGGGACCGCTACGACGTGGTGCTCGCGAACCCGCCGTTCAAGGGGAGCATCGACAAGGGGGACATCAACGAGGAGCTGCGGCTCAAGACGACGAAGACCGAGCTGCTGTTCGTCAATCGGATGATGAACTTGTTGCGGGTGGGTGGTCGGGCAGGGGTGATCGTGCCGGACGGGGTGCTGTTCGGTTCGAGCAACGCGCACCGCGACCTCCGGAGGATCCTGGTCGAGGAGTGCGAGCTACAAGGAATCGTGAAGATGCCGGCAGGCGTGTTCAAGCCGTACGCGGGGGTGAGCACCGCGGCGCTGATCTTCGTGAAGGGCGGCCGGACCGAGCACGTGTGGTACTACGACATGCACGCCGACGGCTGGTCGCTCGACGACAAACGGGAGAAGGTGGCCGAGAACGACATTCCCGACGTGATCGCGCGGTGGCGGGGGCGGGATCCGAAGCAGGACACGGATCGGATGGCGAAGACGTTTTTCGTGCTGGTGGAGGAGATAAGGGAGAACAAGTACGATCTGTCGATCAATCGATACAAGGAGGTGGCGTACGAACGGGCCGCTTTCGGTCCGCCGCAAGACATCCTCCGGCGCCTTCGTGAAGTCGAAGGGGAGATTCAACGCGACCTCGATGAATTGGAGACATTCCTCAAATGAGGCAGTCGGCACGATGGGAAGTACTGCCATTTGACCAAGTGTTCCGGGACGTCACCGCGGGAAACGCTCGCATAGAGCAGAAACACTACCTGGAATCGGGACCTTTACCGGTTATAGACCAGGGTCAAAGCGAGATCGCGGGCTACGTCGATGACCCTTCGCTTGCCTGTCGAACCCCCCTCCCTTGTCTCGTGTTCGGTGATCATACCAAGCTCGTCAAATTTGTCGATCACCCATTCGCGATCGGTGCTCAGGGCGTTAGGGTGCTTGTACCGACTGAACAGTTGGACACCCGGTTCGCGTACTACGCACTCCGGCGCGTCCCCTTCCCGTCAGACACGGGGTACAGTCGGCACACGCGGTTCCTTAAGCGCGCCCGAATCGCCTTTCCTCCCCTCACTGAGCAGCGGCGCATCGCGTCGGTCCTGGACAAAGCGGATGGGATTCGGCGGAAGCGGCTGGAGAGCTTGCGGCTGCTGGATGAATTCCTGCGCTCGGCGTTTCTGGAGATGTTTGGGGATCCGGTGAGGAATGAGAAGCGGTGGGAGGTGGTGGCGCTGGGAGACCTGCTCGTTCGGCCGCTGCGAAATGGACTATCCCCTGCCAAGGGCGGGCGTATTCCGGCTCGGGTTCTCACGTTGACCGCTATCACGGGGTCGCGCTTTGAGCCCACTGCTGTGAAGATGGGTCAGTTCGCCCGCCTGGCGCATCCGGACCAGTCTGCTCACCCCAATGACTTCCTGATCTGTCGTGGTAACGGCAACGTGAAGCTCATGGGACGTGCGAGGTTTCCACGGGACATCCGTTCAGGCACGCTCTTCCCGGACACGATGATCGCCGCCCGCGTCGATCCAGCCCGCATACAGCCTGCCTACCTGGAGGCTGTCTGGGCCATGCCGGCGGTCCGCCGCGGGCTTGAAAGCGGTTCGCGGACAACCAGCGGGATTCACAAGGTCAATCAAAAGATACTGACGTCGATTCGTTTCCCCCTCCCGCCCCTAGAGCGTCAGCAAGAGTACGCGTCGATCGTGGATCGGGTGGAGCGTCTGAGAGAACAGCTCTCGAGTGCCGCCAGCACCGAACTCTTCGACTCGTTGGCGCAGCAGGCGTTTCGGGGGGAGGCCTAGGGCTCCTACTGGCATGTAAGGCAGGAACCCAGAGCGCCGTCCTGGCCTGCAGGATGATCATAGCGTCAGGGCTTCCGCAGCAGATCAAGAGCAATCAACATACGGAGAGCGGCGCCAACTTTTTCGTAACTGAAGTTTGTCCTTTTCAGTTTGGCGGACCATTCGGTGTCCTTCTGAAGGGCCTCCAGGACCATTGTCGGTGCTATGCTTTGGTCGGCGACGCTCAGCCTGCATCCAACCCAATGGACGGTGGCCAACGTCTCGAGTTGATCGTCGGTCAGCTTTGCAAACAATTGTGTCAGCGCCAGAGCCAGTTCGATAGAACGAAGGTACCGCCGTGCGTACAGTTGGACCTCCCTGGCCTGCTCCCCGACTTCGAGAGTGCTTCCCACAATCCTTATCCATCGCTTTCTCGCAGCGATCGGCTCGGCATCCCTGTAACGAGCGAAGTGGTCGTAGGGGCCTAGTGGTTTCTTCTGGTGACTGTCGAAGAGGTGAAGCCTGAGAGAGTTCTCTAGAAGGTAGGTAGTCTTCTGGGTTGCGAGGCGCGACACGGTGACCCTGACTGCCGCGAGTTGCTCGATCACCCAGGCGTAGACGACAGCTCGACGAAATGCGCGTCGACTGGTCGGCGTGCTCGACGGTACCTGCTTGCGTAGCTCCTGAAGCTGCCCTGCGATTTGGTGACCCTCCGCCTCAAGGACTAAGGGTTTCAACCATTCAGATCCTAGGGACACCGCTAGGCAAGCACGTTGTAGAGCATCCCGCGCGATGTCGGCCAGACTTGCCGACCCTGGAGGTGGGCTTTCATCAGACTCGCCTCGAGGCCGGGCCCAGAGCCAGAAATCGAGCAGCTCTTCCCGGTGCTCGGGGAACCGCTCAACCCATGACGCGATGTCGACGGTGGCGCCGCGTTCGCAGATGTTCAGAAGTTCGAACTTGATTCGATCAATGTCCTTGGTCATGGCACCTGCCCCCGGGACGGAAGGCTAGTGGACGTAAGGATCACGACGCTTCACGCAGATCGCGGACGGCGGGCTCTTGCGCTAGTCGTCTCTGCGCGTTGCTCAGCAGGTTATGAACCTGGCGCGCTGACAAACGCATCACGTTCCTAACCGAATCGGGGTCTGGAGAATCGACAGGCCGGCCGTCGACCCAATGGAGCATGGCGGCGTGGGCCTCCTGGGGCGGCAAACGACGGATTGCCTGCAGGATGACCTGCTCCCCAAGACGCGAAAGAATCTCACCGCCGACGTCCCCGCCCCTCAGCGGCGGAACCGACTCGATGGACACTTCCCTTTTCCACCGACGGAAGAGAGGGCGACCGACGTCGAGACACTTCGCGTAGAGCGCCTGGCCGAAGTTGGCTTCCCAGAATGGCTTCTGATCGCGCCCAGCGAGGACTGCGTCCCACATGCCGTCGAGGGAGGCTCTCCAGAACTCGGCGAGGATTGCTGCGTCGCTCGGGAAGCCGAACCGCCGAGCGACTGCCCAAATCACCTTCTCAGCGTGCGTCCGCCTTGAACCGGGCGCCGCAGGTTCGCCCGCTCCCGCCAGATCCGAACCGGCGACTTCAATCAGCTCGGTGTTCCGGATCTCCACGGCCGCGCGTATGACCCAGACGAGAGTCTCTGGATCAAGACTGCGGCCCGCGCCCCGGAGAAACTGGGTGCACTCCGTGGATCCAATCGCAGGTAAGGTGGCGATCTCTGCGGCGGATTTTGGCGGACGTTCTAGTTGCATCTCCGACCTCCCAGCGTCTCCCCCACGACTATAACCGCTTGAATCGCTCGGAGTCTGCACTCGTACGCAGCGGCCGCCATTGGTGCAGACTGGGCCAGCCCCGACCGGTTATGAGGTTGTGAGGCGTCGTGACAAGCCGAATTTACTCACGGAGGGAACCATGAACGCGCCCGCCAGCACGCACACGGAGATCGTCATCTTCATTGATCAGCAGCAGTTCAAACTCGAGGATCGCGAATACACACCTCGGGAGCTCCTCAAGCTCGCCGGAGACGATCCGGCCCAGACCACGCTCGTTCTCAAGCATGGGAACGACCTCGAGAAACTCACCGAGCTCGACAAGCCGTTTCGGCCGAAGAACGGCGAGCACTTCGTCGTGTTCCACAATTCGCCGACCCCTGTGTCCTGATGTACGGCGTCGCGCGCCTCGTCGAGGACCTTCGGGGCCTCGGTTATAAGGTGCGGGAGGTTACGGCCCCAGGCGGGGAGAAATTCGCAGTAATCTCTCCTTTTACTGTGCCAGTGGGCCGATTCGCGGACCGGGTCATCGAGCTCGGCGTCCAGGCTACAGCGGACTTCCCGCGTACCGTCGCGTCAGCAATTCACGTCCGAGCTGCGCCCCAGTTATACGACACCGGGGATTCGGTCCAGAACGTGCGCAACATCCAGGCGAGCGCTCTCGGCCCCGAGTGGCGCTACTGGAGCCACAACTTCGGCTGGCAGGGCGAGCGTAGCGCGCGTCGGCTCATGTCGCAGATCAACGGGATCTTCCTCAATGCCTCGTGAACCCAGTGTCGCGTTGGCGGAGCAGATCGACAATGAGTTGCGTGCTCACCTGATTCGGGAGGACGGGCAGGAGGATCTCGCGTTTGCTTTGTGGTCGCCATCCGTCGGCGCCGAACGGCTGACGGCGCTGCTCCACGCCGTGGTCTTGCCCAAAGAGGGAGATCGCCAGGTCCACGGCAACGTCAGCTTCAACCAGCAGTACTTCGAGCGGGTTTGCCAACTGGCGCTCGCTCAAGGGCTCGGCATCGCGTTCCTCCACAGTCACCCGTATCCCGGCTGGCAAGATATGAGCTGGGACGACGTGGTAGCAGAGCGCCGAATCGCTGGGCCCGCCGCCGCGCTCACCGGTCTCCCGCTCGTCGGCCTCACGGTCGGCTCGAACGGCGCCTGGAGCGCGCGGTTCTGGGTACACGAAGACGGACGCTCATACGGGCGGCACTGGTGCGCGCTCGTGCGCGTGGTAGGAGGTCGCCTCCGCGTGACCTACGCGGACGAGGTTCTGCCCCGCCCGGCATTTCGAGACCTGTTCCGCCGCACCGTTACGGTTTGGGGGCCCGAGGCGCATGCAGACCTTGCGCGCTTGCGCGTGGGCATCGTGGGCCTCGGCAGCGTGGGCGCGCTGGTTGCGGAAACGCTGGCCCGCATGGGCTTGACCCGATTCGCCCTAATCGACTTCGATCACGTGGAGCCGCATAACCTCGACCGGCTAGTGACGGCAACCGAACGAGACATCGGACGCCTCAAAGTCGATGTCGCCCAGGAACGAATGAACGCGATCGCGACGGCTGAGGCGGTTGACGTGAGAGGCGTGCCCTTCAGCGTCGTCGAGGAAGCCGGCTACCGTGCCGCGCTCGACTGCGACGTGATCTTCTGCTGCGTGGACCGGCCGCGCGCGCGGCACGTACTGAATCACATGGCGTATGGCCATCTGATCCCGGTGATCGACGGAGGGATTGCCGTGCGCTTCAAGGACCGGCGTTTCTCCGGCGTGGATTGGCAAGTGCAAACAGTCGCTGCGGGGCGTCCCTGTCTCGAGTGCCTCGAGACGTACGACCAGGCGGATGTCTCCACGGAGGCCGCGGGGATGCTCGACGACCTGTCGTACCTCAAGGGGCTGCCGTCCGACCACCGATTCAAGCGGAACGAGAATGTCTTCCCATTCAGCGCCAATCTTGCGTCGCTGGAGGTCCTCCATCTCGTGGCACTGGTCACCGGCGCCGCAGGTGTGACCGACTTCGGCGTCCAGCGCTATCGGTACCTGCCGGGAATCCTAGAGCAGCTGCCGGCGACTGCGTGCAAGCCACACTGCGATCAGGATGAGCTCGTTGGACAGGGTGACCGTCATTTCATCCTGATTGGACGAGATCTCGCTGCAGAGCGGTCCCGAACGGAATCAACTGACAAGGAGAGTCAGGGCCAGGCCGAGGTACTGCCTGCCGAATGATGATCCCGCGGCTGCCGCTCGCGCAACGCGCGCCGCTCGTGAATAGAATAGACGTCGGTCGGAACGAAGAATCCGGTTTGCCGTGAGGTTTGCCGTTCTATGCCTGCCAATGCGGTCGAGTGCAGTTGCCGGGTACCAGTGCCGGAGCACAAGACGAGGGCCCCGCGTCGGGGCCCTCGAATCCTAAGTCCTGCGCGTCTACCAGTTCCGCCACGGTCGCGAGATTGCTGCGCTTCAACTTACGCGGTCGGGCGCTGGCGCGACACCGGCGTTTGCGCTGCAACTGTGCCCTTGAATCGCCGCGCGGTCCCGGCCCGCCCGTCCTCGGGGCTCGATGCGCCTTTCGCCGTGTCGCGTTCCCGCCCCTCCGTGCCGCATTTTCGCCCTGCCCCGCCAGCGCCGAGCAACGCAGCTTTCCCGCATGATGGTGACGGCGGTCAACTGGGCGCGCC
>WNGH01016490.1_pt1 | contig 17503 bp, 17 predicted proteins | sample 5400631 | NCBI WGS metagenome assembly WNGH01 (sample SAMN13153373, study PRJNA577476) | soil metagenome | isolation source: 115 cm soil or saprolite under Garry oak tree replicate 1 | place: USA:California | collected 2016-06-15
GAGGTGATCGTCGCCACGGGGATCACTGCGCTCTTGATGGTCGCCCTGGTCGCCTTCTTCATGTTCGCCGGCCAGAGCTTCGCCGCCATGTTCAACTACGCCGACCTGGATGGCGCCAATCGCATCGCCATGGACACCCTCACCACCGATTTGCGCCAATGCAACAAGGTGACCCTCTGCACCACCAATAACATCACCCTGCAGGACTACGACGGAGCCACCTTGAGCTACACGTATGACCCCGCCGCCAAGACTCTGGTCCGAACAAGGAATGGCGCCAACGCGACCACCTTGCTCAAGGGCTGCACCTCGCTGACGTTTACCATTGCCCAGCGCAATCCAGTGGGCGGCAGCTACGACGTTTATCCGGCGGCCACCGCGGCCACGGCCAAGGTGGTGAACATTTCCTGGATTTGCGCGCGGTCCATCTTCGGCAACAGCATCAATACGGAGTCGGTCCAGACCGCCCGCATCGTCATACGGAGACAAGGCACATGAAAATTAATCGTTCGAAACTCAAACAGGGCAGCGGCTTTGCCTTGATCCTTACAATATTCATCACCGGCCTGGTTGGCCTTCTCCTGGTCGCCTACCTGTCGTTGTTGACCAGCCAGAACCAGGCCGTCATGCGTTCGCAGGTGTGGAACTCAGCGATGCCGGTGATCGAGGCCGGCCTGGAAGACGCCATGACCCAGCTCAATACCCACGGTACCCAAGGCTCAACGAGCCTGGCGGTGGACGGTTGGACGCTCAGCGGCGGCGTCTATTGGATGAATCGCGTCATGGGTGACACTTGTTACTACGTCACGATCACCAATTGGGTGCCCGGCGTTTCCATCAGCCAACCCATCATCGAGTCGAGGGCGTACGTGCCGATGCCCGTGCAGGTGGCCGCGGCCCAAAATTGGATGTTCGCCACCGTGTCCGTGCCGGACGCGACGCGGAACTATATCGGCCGCGGAGTGCGCGTGGTGGCCAACAAGGATTACTTGTTCACCAAGGCGATGGTCGGCAAAGGCCAGATCGATATGATGGGCAACAACGTCACGACCGACAGCTTTGATTCCTCCGATCCGGCCTTCAGCAACAACGGGCTGTACGATTCCAGCAAACACAAAGCCAATGGCGACGTGGCCACCGACTCCCAGTTGACCAATTCTCTGAACGTCGGCAACGCCAACATCTACGGCAAAATTTCCACCGGTCCCAACGGCACCGCGGCGATTGGCAAAAATGGCTCGGTCGGCGATCTGGCCTGGCATGCCTCCGGCAGCTCGGGGATTGAACCAACCTACTCCGCCAATGACATGAACGTGAGTTTGCCCGACGCACAGGTGCCCTTCACGGGCGGGGCCTTCACTCCCAGCGGCGGCTGGATCACGAACGTTTCCGCCACCATCAGCACCAACTTCACGGTCACCACGACCATCATCTACCCTTCCGGCAGTCCGACTTACATTATCACGAATACCACCAGCTCCATCATCTATCCGCTCGGCTCGCCAGGCCCGGTCGTTACCAACTGGAATGGTAGTGACACTAAAATTAACAGCTATACTTACCCGACCTTCAGTGCCGTTTACGGCGCCTACACGACCAATGTGAACGTCACCGTCACCTACTACGATTACATTCTGAGCGACGGCAATTACCAGGTGGCCAACCTCAACGGCAGCATTTATGTGCAGGGCAACGCCGTGCTGCTCGTCACCAGCAGCGGCACGTTAACTGGGCTGACCATTGCTGACGGCAAAAGCCTTCAACTCTACAACCAGTCGCCCAGCTTCAGCCTGAGCGGCAACCTGGTGCTCAATGGCAACGGCACCGCATTGCAGTTCGCCTACTATGGGCTGCCCGGCAACACGAGCGTGAGCATCAACGGCAACGGCGCTTTTGTCGGAACGATCTACGCTCCCGACGCGGCGCTGACCCTGGGCGGCGGCGGCAACAATACCTACGATTTCATCGGCTCGGCCATCGCCAATACCATCAGTTTGAACGGTCATTTCAACTTCCATTACGACGAAGCCCTCGAAAAGGCCGGTCCTTACCGGGACTACATCGTTACCGCCTGGTTCGAAATGACGCCGACCGACGTGCCCAACATTTACGCCGCCAGCCCCTGACCCGGCTGCACGTCTTAAGACCGTCGGCCTCCGACCCGCTCGCCGCCACTCTCATTCCCCTTCGGCTGACTCCTGTTCGCATCGTTCGATTGCCGCGGCCTGCAGTCTGCCATCGCACCGCTCCGGGATCCAAGGCCTGAGCCGATTTGCCGGGAGTCCCCAACGATCCCGTGTTTGGACACATCAGACCCGACATGTACCAAGCCCGTACGGCGATCGCAGTTTCCGGGACGGTCCTTGAGCTAGACCCATGGCGAGGCGCTGTTCGAGGGAAAAAAGCTCGCTCGCCATCCAGCCATAAGTGGCTGTGAATCATGGTCCTTAGTTGATTCCGGGTTTCTCACTCTTGCAAATTTGAGATTGCTGGCATACCAAGTGCTAAAAAGGACTGGAACGAAATGTCCTCTATGAGGATCAAACAAAAACTAATCTCCGCCCTCCGCCGCGCGCTGGTCGGCTTGTCGCTGGATGAACTGACCGTTGGGTTACGCGTGATCGGCTCCGCCACCCCGGGCTGGTTGACGGGTTATCATTCGCTGACCCGAGCCATTTGCAGGCACAATCCCGCGAGCGGCAGCTATGCCGTTTACTCGGCGGCCACGGCCAAGATGGAGAATATTTCCTGGATTTGCTCGCGGGTCCATCATCGCTAATGGCATCGACACGAAAACGGCCCAAACCGGCCGCATCGTCACAACCGAGACAAGGCATATGAAAATTATTCGTTTCAAATTGAACCAAAAGGGCGGCTTCGCCCTGCTGCTTACCATCTTCATCACCGGCCTGGTCGGCCTTATGCTGGTTGCCTATCTGTCGCTGCTGAGCAGCTCGAACCAGGCCGTCATGCGTTCGCAGGCCTGGAACTCAGCCATGCCGATGATCGAAGCCGGCCTGGAGGACGCCTTGAGCCAGCTCAACGCCCACGGCTCGACGGACCTGGCGACGGACGGCTGGACGCAAAGCGGCGGGGTTTACTGGATGAATCGCACCTTGGGCGACGGCGCTTATTACGTCACGATCAGCAATTGGGTGGCGAACCTGCCCGGCAACGTCCCCGTCGTCGAGTCCCGGGCTTACGTGCCGATGCCCGTGCAAGTTGCCTCGGCCCGCGATTGGATGTTCGCCGCCGTTTCCGTGCCGGACGCGACCCGAAACTATATCGGCCGCGGAGTCCGCGTGAATACCACCCGGGACTATCTCTTCACCCATGCGATGGTCGCCAAAGGCCAGATTGATATGAGAGGCAACAACGTCGGGACCGACAGTTTTAACTCCTCCGACCCTGCCTACAGCGACAACGGGAAATATACTTCCACCAAACGCAAAGCGAAGGGCGACGTGGCTACCGACTCCCAACTGGTTGATTCGCTCATTATGGGCAATGCCAACATTTACGGCCATATTTCCACCGGCCCCGACGGCACCGCTACCATCGGCCCCAATGGCTCGGTCGGGGACCTGGCTTGGCATGCCTCCGGCAACTCTGGGATTGAACCGACTTACTCCGCCAATGACATGAACGTGAGTTTGCCCGATGTCCAATTGCCTTTCACCAGCGGCGCTTTCACTCCCACCGGCGGCTGGGTCACTAACGTCTCCACCTCGATCAGCACTAACGCGTCGGTTGCCACTACGACCACCTACCCGGCCGGCAATCCGATTTCCATTGCTACGAACATGGTCAGTTCTTCCGTCTATCCGCTCGGCTCGCCCGGTCCAGTCGTGACCAATTGGAATGGTGGCGGCACTAGAGTTAACGGTTACACTTATCCAATCTTCACCGCCAATTACAGCGCCTACACCACCAATTCCTACGTGACCGTCGCCTACTACGATTACATTCTCGGGGACGGCAACTACCAGTTGTCCAGCCTGAGCGGCAACGTTTACGTGCAGGGCACGGCGGTGCTGCTGGTCACCAGCAGCGCCACTCCGAATTCGATCACCATTGCCGGCGGCAAAAGTCTGCAACTCTACAACCAGGCTTCCAGCTTCGACCTGGCTGGCAACATGGTGCTCAATGGCAGCGGGCTGGCATCCCAGTTCGGCTATTGGGGTCTGCCCAGCAACACCAGCGTCAGCCTGCACGGAAACGCCGGATTCACCGGGACGATTTACGCGCCCGACGCGTCGCTCACCCTGGGCGGAGGCGGGAATAATACGCAGGACTTCATCGGTGCTGCCGTCGCGAACGCCATCAAGATGAATGGCCACTTCAATTTCCACTACGACGAGGCGCTCGAAACGACTGGCCCCTACCGTAACTACATTGTCACCGCCTGGTGGGAAATGAAGCCGATCGACGTGGCGAACATTTACGCCACCGGCCCCTGACCCATCGGCCCCCTTCAAGCCGCCTTCATTGTTGGCCGTGGACCGCCTGGCCGCGCGTCACGCTCTACTTCTCCTGATTTCTGCCTTGCGCCGGCATAATTTGACGCGCGCTGCTCTCCGCGGATAGCTTGGAGGCATGAATTCATGGCCCTCGGCGCGCCTCCCGCCCGCGACCGCGAAAACGGCGCACGAAGCGGGGCAGCGCTTTTGCCGCGCTGCTCAAGCCATCGCCAGCGCTTCCGCACGCCGACCGGGCCGGCAGCCCGGCTGGTTTTCCAAACAGGTGACGGCCAATTGATTCATCGCCTCCACAAGTCCGCCCCGGCCGGTCCTGGCCAAACCCTGGCCGCTCCACCGATGAAGAGCTGCGTGATCTTCAATCCCGCCGCGCACGGTGAAAAGGCCCGGCGCTTCCGAGACCGACTCGCCGCGCTTTCCACCGAGTGCGCCTTGAAACCGACCTACGCCCCGGGCGGGGGACGCGCGCTCGCGGCCGAAGCGGTGCGGGAAGGATTTGAAACCATCGTGGCGGCCGGAGGGGACGGCACGGTGAACGAGGTGCTCAACGGGATTGGCGACGAACCGGACGCTTTCGCCCACACCCGCCTCGGGGTGCTGCCCCTGGGCACGATCAACGTCTTCGCGCGCGAATTGAAGCTGCCGACGAACTTCGACCAGGCCTGGAAGATCATCCAGCAGGGCCAGGAGACGGCTATCGACCTGCCGGAAGCGGAGTTCGCCCCCTCCGGGCAGAGGCAACGCCGCTTTTTCGCGCAAATGGCCGGCGCCGGATTGGACTCGCGAACCATCGAGCTGGTGGATTGGAGCCAGAAGAAGGCCTTCGGCGGACTGGCCTACGCCGTCGCGGGCTTCAAGGTGATGCTCAGCCAATCGCCGCAGGTCCTCGTCAGCGACGGCCGGGAAACTCTGGCTGGCGAGCTGGCGCTGATCGGCAACGGCCGCCTCTACGGCGGCAGGTATCGGCTTTTTCCACGGGCGGATTTGCGCGACGGCCTGCTCGAGGCCTCCGTCTTTCCCCGCGCCGACTGGGCGGGATTGGCGCGCTGCGGCTGGGGACTGCTCTTTAATCGGCTCTACACCAGCGGCGGCGTCCGGCACCTTCGAGCCGAATCGCTTACTCTGGAGAGCGCGACCGCGATGCCCTTTCATCTGGAGGGCGAGAACGTAGGTCAACTCCCGGTGAGATTCTCGGTGCGTCGCCAGGCTTTGCGGGTCATCGTGCCTTGAGGATTGAGCAAGTGTGCGCGGCGCGATGTCAAACTGATGGCGGGCAATGACGTCACGCTAAATTGATTCAGTGGTTCGCCTGGATCAACCCACGCAGTAGCCTGGCGGCTTGCCTGCCACTTTTTTGCTTTGACAGTTTTGCGCTTTCGAGTTGCTATTCGCCAACACGAATCGGAACAACCCGGCGCCGGGTGCGCTGACTTATGCCAGGAACATTTGCTCGTTATGCCAAAGCTCTATCGAACCCTCGGAATTGCGACCCTCGTTTTCTCCACCGCGTCCGTCCTCCCCAGTGAAGTGACCATTCCCGCCGAATACAAACAGGGCGGCTTCGCCATCGGCTGCCAGGCCTACACCTTCAATCGCTTCAGCGTCTTCGAAGCGATTGAAAAAACCGCCGCCGCCGGCGGCCGCGTCATTGAATTCTTCCCCGGCCAGAAACTGAGCCAGGCGGAACCCAACGTGAAGTGGGACCACGACGCCTCCGATGAGGTCATCGCCAAGGTCAAAGCCAAACTGGCCGAGCACAAGATCAAAGCCGTCAATTACGGCGTGGTCGGCATCCCCAGGGACGAAGCGGGCGCCCGGAGGGTCTTTGAATTCGCCAAGAAAATGGGCCTGCGCGCCGTGACCACCGAGTCCACCGACGCCATCGATACCATCGAAAAAATGGTCAAGGAATACGACGTCATGGTGGGTTTCCACGATCATCCCCGGCGTCCCGACCATCCCGACTACCGGATGTGGGACCCGTATTACATTTTGGAAGTCTGCAAAAGCCGCGACCCGCGCATCGGGGCTTGCGCCGACACCGGCCACTGGCAAACCTCCGGCCTCAACCCCGTCTATTGCGTGCGCGTGCTCAAAGGCCGCATCATCAGCAGCCACTTGAAAGACAAGACCGATTACGGCTCCGGACACGACGTGCCCTACGGCGAGGGCGTGGGCGAAATCAAGCGCGTCCTCGACGAACTGAAAAAGCAAGGCTTCGAAGGGAATATCTCCATCGAATACGAATACAATTGGGACAACTCGGTCCCCGACGTGACCAAGTGCATCGAGTTCGTCCGCAACCACGGAAAATAATCTTCGCTCGAACGGCAGCGCGGTTCAGGCTTGCCAGGAATAGTTCAATATCGTCTGGCCCGCAACCCGCACCCGCTGCGCGATGGCTTTCGTGATGAACCTCTTGGCGCGGCGGACGGCATCGGGCAATGCAAAGTCCCGCGCGCATCGTTCCGTCGAGATGCCCGCCCTTGACCAGCGCCGCGCAGCCGAAACGATGCCAAAGTCTTCGCGCCGCCGTCCGCAAATCCTCCTCGGACTCGCTTTTCAGACCCAGCAAACGTTCCACTTCGTCCAGATTCGGCGTGACCAAGGTTGCCAGCGGCAGCAACTCCTCGATCACCACCCGCGCGGCGGAAGGCTGGAGCAAGCGCGAGCCGCTGGTCGCCGTCATCACCGGATCCACGATCAACGGCGGTCGTTTGCCGGATTTGAAAAAATCCGCGACGACCCGCGCCAATCCGGCGGAGAAGAGCATCCCGGTTTTGCAGGCGTTCGGCGGCAACTCCGAAAAAACCGCGTCCAGTTGCCGGCGCAACATCTCCGGCGAGCAGGGTTGAAGGCCTGAAATGGCGCGCGGATTTTGCGCCGTGAGGCAAGTGATCGCGCTGGTCCCGTGTACGCCGAGGGCCGCGAAGGTTTTCAAATCCGCCTGAATCCCCGCGCCGCCCCCGCTGTCCGAGCCGGCAATGGTGAGGGCGACGGGAACCTTATCTCGTCCGCGCATGGCCCAACGCTACCGGCGAAGGGCGGCTCGCACAAACAAAACGGGGCGGGCAGGCGGCGGGGCAAATTTAAACTTTGAACTTGGCTCCTTAAATTTACCATCCCGGGCATGAACAAAGATCAGGTGGCGGAAATCCTGGCGGAAATCGGCACCCTCCTCGAACTCAAGGGCGAGAACCCGTTCAAGACCCGCGCCTACGCCAACGCCGCCCGCATCCTGGAGGGCCTGAGCGAGCCGCTCGACCAGTTGATCGCCGAGGACCGTTTGGGCGAAATCAAAGGCATTGGCGAGGGGTTGCAGAAAAAAATCACCGAACTCGTCACCACCGGCAAACTGGGTTATTACGACGAACTGAGGGCCTCGGTGCCCGCGGGTTTGCGGACCATGCTCACCATTCCCGGCTTGGGTCCCAAGAAGGTAAAGGCGCTCTACGAGAAACTGGGCGTGGAAACCATCGAGCAGTTGGAAGCGGCGTGCAAGGCCGGCCGGGTCGCCACGCTCGACGGATTCGGAGAAAAGACCCAGAGCAAGATCGTGGAAGGAATCCAATTCCGCCGGACCTACGCCTCGCGCCACTTGTTGAGCGACGCGCTCGCGGTCGCCGAACCGATCCTGGAAAATCTGCGCGCGCATCGCGTGGTGATTCGTTGCAGCGCCGCCGGCAGCGTGCGGCGGTTCAAGGAGATCATTGGCGACATTGATTTGTTGGTTTCCTCGAAGAATCCCGCGGCGGTGATTGATTTTTTCGTCACGCAGCCCGGCGTGCTCCGCGTCAGCGCCAAAGGCGAGACCAAAGCCAGCGTGATCTTGTCGGGTGGCATCCAGGCCGACCTTCGCGTGGTGAGCGACACGGAGTATCCTTTCGCCCTGCTCTACTTCACCGGCAGCAAGGAACACAATATCGTCCTGCGTCAGCGCGCCATTCAGCGCGGCCTGCGGCTCAATGAATACGGCCTCTTTCAGTCGAAGGAAGAGACGCGCGATCCGAAACTGCTCGTGCGCTGCCAGGACGAAGCGGAGATCTTTGCGAAGCTAGGCTTGCCTTGCATCCCGCCCGAACTGCGCGAGGACCACGGCGAATTCCAAGCGGGCGAAGCGGGCGAACTGCCCCGCCTGCTCGAGTGGACCGAGCTGCGCGGCTCGCTCCACAATCACTCGAACTGGAGCGATGGCCGCAACACCCTCGCGGAGATCGCCGCCCACGCGGACGAACTGGGCTGCGATTACTGGGCCATCACCGATCATTCTCGCTCTTCCTTCCAGGCGAACGGCCTCACCCCGGAGCGCTTGCGCGCGCAGCTTCAGGAAATTAAAAAGATCAACCAACAGTCCGCCGATGCCGGCCGGGGCTGTCGCCTGCTCAGCGGCGCGGAGGTGGACGTGCTGAGCGAAGGCAAGCTCGATTTTCAGAACGATCTGCTCGCCCAGCTCGAGGTCGTCGTCGCGAGCATTCACCAAGGCTTCGCGCAGAACGAAGCCGAGACCACCAAACGCCTCATTCGCGCCGCGGAGAATCCTTTCGTCCACATGCTCGGCCATCTGACCGGGCGGCTATTGCTCGAACGCGAGCCGTACAAGGTCAATCAACAAGCCGTAATCGACGCCTGTGCCGCAACCGGCACTTGGATCGAGCTCAACGCGAATCCGCTCCGCTTCGACATGGACTGGCGGCTCTGGCGGCAGGCCAAAGACAAAGGGGTCAAATGCGTGATCAACTGCGACGCGCACCGTTTGGAGCACGCCGGCTTTCTCCGCCTGGGCGCGGGCATCGCGCGCAAAGGCTGGCTGGAGAAAAAGGACGTGATCAACGCGCTGCCATTGAAAGCGTTGATGCGCGCCTTGAACCAGAAGCGGAAGCAGTGATCGGCGGCGCATCCAAGGCAACGATGGGGCCTCTGATTCCCGGGTAAATTAATTTTGGCGCAGGCATATCAAAGGTGGATCGGGCTGCGTTGGGTCGCGCGGCCAGCCTGGGCTTGCCATCGGGCAGGCGATTAGCCGGTGAATTTCCTGGCCACCAGGCAAGCGTTGTGTCCGCCGAAGCCGAACGAGTTGTTCACGGTGGCGTTGATCTTCATCGGGCGCGCGGTGTTCGGCACGTAGTCCAGGTCGCACTCCGGGTCAGGCTTCGCCAGGTTGATGGTGGGCGGGGCGATCTGGTGCTGGATGGCCTTGGCGCAGATCGTCATCTCCACGGCTCCGGCCGCGCCGAGCATGTGCGCGGTGGCCCCCTTGGTCGAACTCACGGCGAGTTTGCGGGCGTATTCGCCGAATACGGTCTTGATCGCCTGCGTTTCGCAGACATCGCCCTGGGGCGTGGAAGTGCCATGGGCGTTGATATAATCGATGTCCTCCGGGTTCAAGCCGGCGTTGCGCAGCGCCATCTTCATGCAACGGACCGCCCCCTCGCCAAACGGCGCCGGCGCGGTCACATGGTTGGCGTCGGCGGTGTTGCCGTAGCCGATCAGTTCGCAATAAATTCGCGCGCCGCGTTTTTTGGCGCGTTCGAGTTCTTCGAGCACGATCACCCCGGCGCCTTCGCCCATCACGAAACCGTCGCGGTCCACGTCGAACGGGCGGGAAGCGTGCTGCGGATCGTCGTTGCGCGTGCTCATGGCTTTCATGGCGCAGAAGCCGCCGATGCCGATGGGAACGATGGTGGCCTCGGTGCCGCCGGCGAACATCACCTGCGCGTCGCCCATTTTCAAGGTGCGCCACGCCTCGCCGATGGCGTGGTTGGCGGTGGCGCAGGCCGAGCAGGTGGCGACGTTTGGCCCGCGCAATTTGTAAAACATCGAGAACAAGCCCGAGGACATGTTCAGGATGAGCATCGGGATCATGAACGGGGACAGGCGGTTCGGGCCGCGCTCCAGGAGGACGGTATGCTGCTCTTCGGTCGTGTGCAGGCCGCCGATGCCCGAACCGATAAACACGCCGATCTCGTCGCGGTTCTCCTGGTCCAAGTTCAGCCCGGAATCGAGCAGCGCCTGGTGCCCGGCGAAGACGGCGAACTGGGTGAAGCGGTCGGCGCGGCGCACGTCCTTGGGCGAAGGAAAGGCGGCGGCGGCGCTGAAGCCCTTTACTTCAGCGGCGATTCGAGTGTCGAACGCGGCGGCGTCGAAGAGCGTGATTTTTTCCACGCCACACTTGCCGGCGAGCAGATGGGTCCACAACGATTCGACGTCGTTACCCAGCGGGGTGACCGCCCCGAGGCCGGTCACGACCACTCTGCGTTCTGTCCAGTTGCTGGGCATAAAATCAAACGGGGCAGCCCGGGCTGTTCGCCAACCGGAGCTGCCCCGGAAATGCCGCCGGTCTTACTTCCGTTGGGAATCTTCGATGTATTTGATCACTTCGCCCACGCTCTGCAGCTTTTCGGCTTCCTCGTCCGGGATTTCGTGGCCGAACTCCTCCTCCAGCGCCATCACCAGCTCCACGGTGTCGAGCGAATCGGCGCCGAGGTCTTCGATGAACTTGGCGTCCGGGGTCACTTGGTCCGCGTTCACGCCCAGTTGCTCGACGATGATCTCTCGTACTCTTTGTTCGGTAGATTTTTCTGCAGCCATGGGTTTTCTCCGTTCTCTATTTTTCTCTCTAGCTAGGCCACGTTCCGGCAGGCGTCAAGCCCGGAATCGCGCGCCGTCTTTCATGTTTGTTTCGCGACGAACCGTAATGGTCTGCGTCGAGTTCGCCTTTGGTCTAGCGGCTGACTGGCGCGGTGTCCAGCGCCAATTTACATCACCAGGCCGCCATCGACGGTGAGCACCTGGCCGGTGATGTAGCGCGCCGCCGGGCTGGCGAGGAAACCCACGGCCGCGGCGATGTCATCCGGTTGGCCCAGGCAATTCAACGGGATCCGGGCCAGGAGTTCGGCGCGCAGCTTCGGATCGAATCCCGCCGTCATGTCGGTCTCGATGAAGCCCGGAGCCACGGCGTTCACGGTGATGCCGCGCGAGGCCAGTTCGCGGGCGACCGATTTAGTGAAGCCGAGCAGCGCGGCCTTGCTGGCGGCGTAGTTGCACTGGCCGGCGTTGCCGATCAGACCGATCACCGAAGCGATGTTGATGATGCGGCCGGCGCGCTGTTTGACCAAAGCACGCGCAAAGGCCTTGGTGCAACTGAAAGCGCCTTTGAGGTTGGTGTTCAAAACCGTGTCCCAATCCTCCTCGCTCATCCGCAGCAATAAAGCGTCGCGCGCGACTCCCGCGTTGTTCACCAGGATGTCCACCCGCCCGGCTTCGGACAAAATCTTTCCCGCGGCCGCGGCGACGGCCGGCGCGTCGGCGACATCGAGGGCGTGCGCCCAGGCGCGGCGTCCCAGCGCGCGCACTTCACCGGCGACCTTCTCGGCGTTTTCGGCCGTGCGCGACACGCAGGCGACATCGGCGCCGGCGCCGGCGAATTTCAAGGCGATGGCCCGCCCGATGCCGCGGCCCGCGCCCGTGACCACGGCGACCTGGTTGGCCAAGGAAAGCATGACGGGCGGTAGTTGTCCGCGGTGGGCAGAAGCTTGTCAATCCGCGAAGTCCCGCCGGTGGTTAGCTGGCTAGCGCCTGGCGGGTAGCTTCCAGGCTTGCCGCATCCCCTACGTTAAAGAGTTGCGCGTCAGGGTCGATGCGTTTCATGTAACCGCCGAGCGCCTTCCCCGGACCGAGCTCAATGAAGCGGCTGAAGCCCTGGGCCAGCAAATAACGCATCGATTCCTCCCAGCGCACCGGCGAGGTCACCTGTTCCACCAGGCGCCGGGAGATGTCGGCCGGCCCTTCATGGGGCCGGGCGGTGACGTTGGCAATCACGGGAACTTTCGACCGCTCGATGTGAATGGCGGCGAGGGCTGCTTGGAGCTTCGGCTGGGCGCTGGCCATGAGGGAAGAATGGTAAGCGCCGGCCACCGGCAGCGGCATCGCCTTGCGCGCGCCGCGGCTTGTGGCCAGTTCGCACGCGGCGATCATCTTGTCCGCCGCGCCGGAGATGACGATCTGGCCGGGACAATTCAAGTTGGCCAGCTCGACCCCGGCCTGGGCGCACACCGCGCGCGTCTTCGCTTCGTCGAGTCCAATGATGGCCGCCATTGCTCCGTGCGTCCGTTCGCAGGCTTCCTGCATAAAGCGCCCGCGCTGACGCACGATTTGGATGGCGTCCTCGAAGCTCATCGCGCCGGCGGCGGCCAAGGCCGTGAACTCGCCAAGGGACAAGCCGGCCGTGGCATCGAATTTCAATGACGGCACTTGCTCCTGCAACAACTGAAACGCGACCCAGCCCACGAGAAAGATGCCTGGCTGGGCGTTGGCAGTGTTAGTCAGCTCGGTCTTCGGCCCTCGGAAACAGATTTTTGCCAAGTCGTAGCCCAAGCGCGAATTGGCACGGTCAAACCACGCTTGGGCGAGGGGAAATTGCGCCGCCAACTCCTGGCCCATGCCGATGATCTGCGCCCCCTGTCCCGCGAATAAGAGCGCCGTTTTGCTCATAGATCGGCGGGGACTAAACAGTAATGCGGCGCGCAGGGGAAGCGGCATCTGCCGCGGAAGCGTTCGCTACCTTTCCTCGTCATTGCCATTTAATTGCGCGACGTTAGATTGCCGGCGTGATTTACGACGCCTCACTCGAGGAGTTGTTGCAACGAGTCTGGGATGGCCAGCGCATCGATCAGGCCGACGCGCTGCGGCTGTATGGCTTGCCGCTCGAAGAACTGGCCGCGCTGGCCGATCGCCGCCGCCGACTCGCCCGCGCCAATGCGTATGAGGGCCGCGGCAACCAGATCGTCACCTATATCGTTGACCGCAACATCAACTATACCAACGTCTGCAACGTCTATTGCAAGTTCTGCGCGTTCTACCGCGTCGCGGGCGACGACGACGCCTACGTGATCACTATTGCAAGTTCTGCGCGTTCTACCGCGTCGCGGGCGACGACGACGCCTACGTGATCACTCATGACGAGATCGACAAAAAGATCGAGGAAACCATCGCGCTCGGCGGCACCCAAATTTTAATGCAAGGCGGGCATCATCCGAAGCTCTCGCTCCAGTGGTATCTGGACCTGCTTTCCCATATCCGGGGCCGGTTTCCCCAAATCAACATCCACGGGTTCAGTCCGAGCGAGTTTATTCATTTCCGCGAAGTGTTCCAACTGCCGCTCGAAGACGTTATTTCGCGATTCGTCCAGGCCGGCCTCGGCTCGATTCCGGGCGGCGGCGGCGAAATCCTGGTCGATTCCGTGCGCAAACGGATCGCCCCCCTCAAGGCGATGAGCGACGATTGGTTGAGCGTGATGGACGTGGCGCACCGGCTCGGGCTTGCCTCGACGGCGACGATGATGTTCGGCCACGTCGAAACGGTCGCCGACCGCATCGAGCATCTGGAGCGCGTGCGCGCCCAGCAGGACAAATCGAAAGGGTTCACCGCGTTCATCGCCTGGACGTTTCAAGCCGAACACACCCGGCTGAAAGCGCCGACCGTCGGCGCCCACGAATATTTGCGGACGCAGGCGCTTTCGCGCATCTACCTGGACAACATTCCGAACATCCAAAGCTCGTGGGTGACGCAAGGCCAGGAGATCGGCCAGGTTGCCCTCAACTACGGCGCCAACGACCTCGGCAGCATCATGATCGAGGAGAACGTCGTGAGCCAGGCGGGGACGACTTTTCGGATGGGCGTGGCCGATATGCAGCGGCTCATCACCGACCTGGGTTATGAGGCGCGACAGCGCGACAATTGGTACCGGCTCGTCAAATAATCACACCTTCACCCACTCTCGCTTCCGGGCGGATGCTTCGATGGCAGCCAGGACCTTTTCGTTTTGCAGGCCGTCTTCGAACGTGGGTTGGACGCTCTTGCCGTTCACCACGGCGGTCACGAAATCGGCGAAGGTATTCACGAAGGTGTGTTCGTAGCCGATGATGTGGCCGCCGGGCCACCAGGCTTTGAGGTAGGGATGGGAAGCATCCGTAATGAGAATGTCGCGAAAGCCCTGGCGGTCGGCTGGGTCTTCGGCGCTATCGCCCCGGCGGCCTCGAGCACCGGGCGCTCCTTGATGAAGGTTTCCATGAGGCCGCAGACCTCGGCGAGTTCACCGACGAGATAGCGGCCGAGGTCGATGATGTGGGCGTTGATGTCGCCATGGGCGCCACTGCCGGCGATTTCTTTTTTCAGGCGCCAGACCAGGGGAAAGTTCGGGTCGGCGATCCAGTCTTGCGCGTAGCGCGCGCGGTAATGATAGAGGCGATCGCCGAGCGCGCCTTCGGCAATCAACTTGCGGGCGTGCGCGATGGCCGGGATGCGGCGGTAATTGTGGCAAACCATGTTCACTACCTTGTGTTGCTTCACCGCGGCGACCATCTTCTCGCACTCGGGCACATCCATGCCGAGCGGCTTTTCGCACAACACCGCCTTGCCCGCCTCGGCGGCGGCGATGGCGATTTGGGCGTGCGTATCGTTGGGGGTGGTGATGTCAATGATGTCAAGGTTCGGGTCTTCGACGACGGCGCGCCAGTCGGTGGCGGACCTGGCCCAGCCAAAGGTGTGGGCGGCTTTTTCGACGGCCTTGGAATTGCGGCCGCAGATGGTGTTCAACTCGACTTGGGCCGGCAATTCGAAGAACCGGTTCACCTGGCGCCAGGCGTTGGAGTGCGCCTTGCCCATGAAGTTGTAACCGATCATGCCGACGCGTAAAGTCTTGGCCATAAGCGAAAGTCGTGGTTGAATGCGTTAACGCGGGCTTTATAGTGAGCGAAAATCATCAAGTCAACGAATGACTTGAGCGAGGCCGCGGCCGGGCGCGGGCACGGCCCTTGGTCGGCGCAGGCAACTCGAAGCGCATACTCCGACGACATGCAGATCCAGATGTTGAAATCAAAAATCCACCGGGCCGGGGTGACCGCCGCCAGCCTCGATTACGAAGGCAGCCTGGGCATCGACCGCGACCTGATGGACCGCGTCGGCCTGTTGCCCAACGAAAGAGTTCTGTGCAGCAATCTCGCCAACGGGGAGCGTTTTGAAACCTACGCGATTCCCGCTGAACGAGGCTCCGGCGCGATCGTCCTCAATGGCGCCACGGCGCACCTGGCCAAGCTGGGCGACCGCCTCACGATCATGAGCTACACGGTGATGGAAGAGGGGCTGGCCAGGAAGTGGGAGCCGCGCGTAATCGTGCTGGGCGAGAAGAATGCCGTCGTCCACAAACGGGGAATCTGAGTGAGTTCAAGGTTTGCAGGTCGAAATTTGCGGCCCAACGCCCAGCCTGATCTTCGGAGGCATTCCCGAATCCGCCGGCCGCGTTCGCAAAATGTTTTTCACTGCGGCTGACATTGCCAGACAAATCCAGGGAGAAGTGCTCGGGGATGCCTCCGTGCCCTTGACGGGAGTGGCGCCCGCCGACCACGCGCAGCGAGGCGACCTGACGTATGCGGAAAACGAGGATTACTTCGCCCGTGCCGAGCAAAGCGCCGCTTCGGCCATCCTGGCGGACCGAAACTTTTCCTCCGCCAACAAAGTTGTCATCCTCGTGCCCAACGCCCGCGTGGCGTTCGCCCGGGTCGTGACGTTGTTCTTTCCGCCGCCGCAGTACGCTCCCGGGATTCATCCCACGGCGGTCGTGGCGGGTTCCGCGCAGGTTGATCCGGGCGCGCACGTTGGCCCGCTGTGCGTGGTGGGTGAGCGGGCGCGGATCGGGCCGCGCGTGGTGCTCGAAGGCGGCGATCACGTGGGCGCCGACTGCCAGTTGGGGGAGGACGCTCACCTGTTTCCGAGCGTCATACTTTATCCCCGCACGCAGATCGGCCAACGCGTCGCCATTCACTCCGGCACGGTCATCGGCTCGGATGGATTCGGTTACGTGCTCCATAAGGGGGTTCATCGTAAAGTGCCGCAGGTCGGCAACGTCGTGATTCACGAGGACGTGGAGATCGGGGCGAACGTCACGATCGACCGGGGCGCGCTGGGGTCCACCGTCGTCGGCCGGGGCACGAAGATCGACAACCTGGTGCAGATCGCGCACAACGTGGTCATCGGGGAACACTGCATTATCATCGCGCAGGTGGGAATCGCGGGAAGCACGCGGGTGGGCAGTTACGTAACGCTGGCCGGCCAGGTCGGCATCGCGGGCCATTTGAAGGTCGGCAATCAAGTGACCGTGTCAGCGCAAGCCGGGGTGATGAATGATATTCCCGATGGGGAGAAGTGGCTCGGCTCGCCCGCGCAGCCGGATCGCCAGATGAAGCGGATTTGGGTGGCGATGCACCGGCTGCCCGAGTTGTTGAAGCGGGTGAGTGGAATAGAAAAGAAGCTCGACAAGGAAGGACGCAGAAAACCAACCCGGTAACTTTTCGGCCCGCGCGGTTGGCCGCGGCCTCAACGCGCGGGAGCCAAGGCACCAGCGGTGGGCGGCATGAACAAGCAGCCCTAAATTCTTCAAATTGACTCTTGACGCGGGTGGGTTCTTTGCTAGTTTGACCGCTCCTAAAATCAGGGTTTGAATGAAAACCTATTTGCCGAAAGTGAATCTGGACCAGCGCAAATGGCACGTCATCGATGCCGACGGCGCGGTGCTGGGTCGGCTGGCGGTGCAGGTCGCCGATCTGCTGCGTGGAAAGAACAAGCCGGTCTTCACGCCGCACCTGGACGCGGGTGATTTCGTGGTGGTGATCAATGCGGAAAAGGTCGCGCTCACCGGCAAGAAGGAAACGCAGAAGCGGTTCATGAGCTATTCGGGATGGAAAGGCGGCGAGAAATACACTTCCGTGGCGCAGGTCCGCGCCCGGCATCCCGAAAAACTGATCACACACGCGGTCCGGGGGATGGTCCCGAAGAACCGGCTCGGCCGGGTCCTGATGACCAAGCTCAAAGTCTATAAAGGTAGCGCGCATCCGCACGCCGCGCAGCAACCCGATTCGCTGGCTGCCGCCAAGTAATGCCTTGATACCCAACGCCCGATCTTTCGCTCCCTGAGTATGGCAGAACCCAAAGCCCCGGAATTCCTCGGCACCGGCCGCCGAAAAACGAGTGTC
>WNGH01007915.1_pt1 | contig 17492 bp, 9 predicted proteins | sample 5400631 | NCBI WGS metagenome assembly WNGH01 (sample SAMN13153373, study PRJNA577476) | soil metagenome | isolation source: 115 cm soil or saprolite under Garry oak tree replicate 1 | place: USA:California | collected 2016-06-15
AGTGGTCATCGAGGACGCGAGCTTCCACCTGCTCGCCCATGCGGGCGGAACCGGCGACCCTCACCGCAAGGAGACCATCCAGCGCCAGGGCACGCCGCACAGGGTTCTGTTCGACCCTCAGATCCAGCGCATGCTCCGCGAGGTCGAGGCCAAGCGCGGCCCGCTCAAGGTGCCCGCCTTCCCGCACGTCGGGATGTCGCGCGAGCGTCTGATCGCTCCGATCTTCGCAGCCAACCAGGTCCTGGGCTACATCTCGGTCCTCGATCACCCGCCTCACCACGAAGAGCTGGCCTTCATGGCCATGGAGCAGGCAGCGCTCGTGCTGGCACTCGCGATCGCCAAGGAACGCGAGCTGTCCGAGGTCGAGGGGCGGGTGCGTGGCGAGTTCCTCGAGGACCTTCTGCACGGGACGTACGGAGACGAGGCCGCCGCCCAGCGCCGGGCGCGCCACCTCGGCTACCCGCTCCACGGGAGCCACATCGTGATGCTCGTCGACATCGACGACTTTCGGGGCTTCAACCGAGCCCGCCAGATCTCGGAGGACGCGATCCAGGCCCTGAAGAGGGATTTCCTGCGCCGGGTCACCGGGGTGGTCAGGGCGAGCTACCCGCGAGCGCTCGTGCAGGGCCGGTCGGACAGCGTCGTCTCGCTTCTGCCCCTCGGCACCACTGGAAGCCTGGCTTCACGGTCTCGGTCGGCTTCAGCGGGCCAACCGAAGCCCCCGCCGGCATCGCGGCCGCCCAGCGCGAGGTAGTCTCCGTGATGGACTCGTTGGCAAGGTTCAAGCGCTGGGGGCAGGTTGTCGCTGTGCCCGAGCTGGGGCTGACCGGGCTTCTCGCTGCCGTCACCGACGAGCGACTGGTGGACTACAGCCGGCGCCATCTCGGTCCCCTGATGGAGCACGACCGCCTGCGCAAGGGAAGCCTGGTCTCGACGCTGCGTGCCTACCTCGAGACCGGCGAGCAGCAGCAAGCCGCCAACCGTTTGCGCGTGCACCCCAACACGCTGCGCTACCGCCTGGATCGCATTCGTGAGATCAGCGGCGTGGACCTGGAGGATCCGGAGACACGGCTTAACCTGGCGGTCGCATTACGCGTTCAAGCCCTTTTGGGCATGTGAAGTCCTGATAACCGTTTCGCGGTTCTTTTGTTAGCAGCGCACTAGTTCGAATCGGCGGTTCACGGTAGCCTGCATCTCAGTGCCCCCGACATTAGCCCCCGCAAATTCAGAGCACGGGGCGTGAATTTGCGGGGGCCCCTTAAGTCTCAAACGCGCCATGCCTGGCCGGGGGAGGTGCCCAACGGCCGGGCCGCATGCGGGATGGGGTTCGTGGCCACGCCCGAGCTGGGCCACGAAGCCGTGTCCCTGGGCGTCCAGGCCCTGGCCCGCCTCGCCCATCGCGGCGGCCTCGACGCGGACGGCAAGAGCGGTGACGGCGCGGGCCTCCTGATCCAGGTGCCGCACCGCTTGATCGGAGACCACCTCGCCTGGGCGGTCCTGTTCGAGTGGGACGAGCAAGCCAGGTCGATCGTCGCCGAATCGATTGCCGGCGCCGGCCTGCGGCTGCTCGCGTGGCGCGCGGTGCCGGTGGCTGTCGAGAGCCTGGGAGAGCGGGCCAAGGCCACGATGCCCAACATCTGGCACGGCCTGATCGCCCGCCCCGACCTCGACCCCCACGAGTGGGAGCACAGGCTGTACCTGGCGCGACGCCTGGCGGAGAAGCGAGCGGCGGAGGCGCGCGTGCGCATGTATCTGCCCTCCTGCTCGAGCCGGACCGTCGTCTACAAGGGCTTGATGGCCGGCACGCGGCTGGCCGACTTCTACCTCGACCTGCGCGACCCGGCTTGCGAGAGCAGGCTTGCGGTCTTCCACCAGCGCTATTCGACGAACACGATGCCCGACTGGCGCCTTGCGCAACCCTTCCGGATGCTGGCCCACAACGGCGAGATCAACACCGTCACCGGCAACCGAGCCTGGATGCGAGCTCGTGAAGCCGAGCTCGAGCCTGAGCTGCGCGGCGTGATCTGGCCAGAGGGATCGGACTCGGCTTCCCTCGACAACGCGCTTGAGCTGCTGGTGCGCCGGGGCTGGGAAACGTCCGAGGCGCTCATGAGCCTGGTGCCCGACGCATGGGAAGGACGCGGTGACCTGGCGGCTCCGGTTCGCGACTTCTACCGCTACCAGTCGACGCGCTTCGAGCCCTGGGACGGACCGGCGGCGTTGGCCTTCAGCGACGGTAACGTGGTCGGCGCTGCGCTCGACCGCAACGGCCTGCGGCCGCTGCGGTGGCAGCGGACGAGAGAGGGCATGGTCGCCGCGGCGTCGGAGGCAGGAGTCGTCAGCATGCCGCCCGAAACCGTTGTCGAGCGCGGCCGGCTCGGCCCCGGTCAGATGCTGCTCGTCGACACCCGCGACGGTTCGCTGCTGAAAGACTCGGACGCCAAAGAACGCGCCGCCTCGCGCCACGACTATGCGCTCCTCGCCGACCGGGTGCTCGTGCCGGTCGAGCGTCGCCATGTCGAGATCGATGCGCCGCCGGACGTCAGCGCCCTGCAAAGGCTGCATGGATGGGGCTCCGAAGACGTGAAGATGGTGGTTGCCGCGATGGCCGAGACGGGCGTAGAGCCCGTGTATTCGATGGGCGACGACATCCCCATCGCGGCCCTGGGGCGCACGCCGCGGCGTGTCTACGGCTACCTCCGGCAGCGATTCGCGCAGGTGACCAACCCCGCGATCGATCCACTGCGCGAGAAAGCCGTGATGTCGCTCCGCGTCCTGCTCGGCGCGCGCAGGGGAACGCTGGAGCCCGAAGGCGGCGCCGACCGCGAGCTCCGCCGGAGCCATCACCCGGCTATTCCCGGCACCAAGCGACTGCTCGAGCTCGAGTCGCCGGTGCTCGGCGCGGCCGAGCTGACCCGGCTCCTGGAGGACGCCACCGTGCTCGACGCGACATACACCTCTGAGGAGTCGCTGCGCGACGCCCTGGTTCGCCTGTGTCGCGAGGCTTCCGACGCCGAGGGCATCATTGCGCTGAGCGACCGGCGCGCGGGGCCGGGCCGGCTTCCGGTGCCGATGGCGCTGGCGGTCGGAGCAGTGCACGAGCACCTGCTGGCCCAGGGTGAGCGCATGGTCAAAGACATCGTCGCCATCGCCGGGGATGTCGTCGATGTGCACGACACGGCCTGCCTGGTCACCATTGGCGCGACTGCGGTTCATCCATACCTGGCCCTGGCCACGGCGGCGGCCACGAGCCCCGATGGCGAGACGCGTTACCGCAAGGCGCTGGAGGCCGGGCTGCTCAAGGTCATGGCCAAGATGGGCATCTCGTGCGTCGACAGCTATCGCGGCGCCCAGGTGCTCGAAGCCCTGGGGCTTGGTGCGGAGGTCATGGAGGTCTGCTTCCCGGCCGTGCCTTCGCACATCGGAGGCGCCGACCTCGCGGACCTCGACAGGCTCGCCCGCGCGCGAGCGGAGGGCGCAAACGATCTTCCCGACCACGGTCGAATTCGCTTTCGCAAGGCGGGCGAGCACCACGCCTACAACCCGCTCGCAGTCCGCGCCGCGCAGAAGGCCGCGCGCTTAGCCGACCACGACGCATACCTCGAGTGGCGCCGGCTGTCGACCATGGGCGAGGCGCAGTCGCTGCGAGAGCTGCTGCGCTTCAAGAAGGCCGGCGTGCCGAGTCCGATCGAAGACGTCGAGCCCGCGTCGGCGATCGTTACGCGTTTCGTGAGCACTGCAATGTCGCTGGGCGCGCTGTCACCCGAAGCGCACCAGGCGTTGGCGATCGCCATGAATCAGATCGGGGCACGATCCAACTCTGGCGAAGGCGGCGAGGACCCGGACACGTATTCCGAAGACGATGGCGTTCGGCACGACAACCGCGTGAAGCAGGTCGCGTCAGCGCGCTTCGGTGTCACCCCCCGATACCTGAAGCGCGCCGACGAGCTCGAGATCAAGATCGCCCAGGGCTCGAAGCCGGGCGAAGGCGGCCAGCTGCCCGGGCTCAAGGTCACGAGCCTCATCGCGCGCTTGCGCCATGCCCAGCCCGGCATGCAGCTGATCTCGCCGCCGCCCCACCACGACATCTATTCGATCGAGGACCTTGCGCAGCTGATCTACGACCTCAAGACGGTGAATCCACGCGCGAGAGTGGGTGTGAAGCTCGTCTCGGAATCCGGCGTCGGGACCATCGCCGCGGGGGTTGCCAAGGCGCGCGCGGACTACATCCTCGTCTCCGGCCACGACGGCGGCACGGGCGCCTCGCCGCTGTCGTCCATCAAGAACGCAGGAGTGCCGTGGGAGCTCGGCCTTGCCGAGACTCAGCAGGTCCTCGTCGCCAATCGCCTGCGGGAGCGCGTTAGCCTGCGCACCGACGGCGGGCTGCGCAGCGGGCGCGACATCGTCATCGCCGCGCTGCTCGGCGCCGAAGAGTTCGGATTCGGCACAAGCGTCCTGGTCGCGCTCGGCTGTGACATGGCGCGTCAGTGCCACCTCAACACATGTCCGACCGGAATCGCGACGCAAAGGGAGGACCTGCGATCGAAGTTCGAGGGCCGCCCTGAGCACGTGATCAATCACCTCTTCCACATCGCGGAGGAAACGCGGGAGCTGCTCTCTGCCCTGGGCGCGGTCTCCATCAACGAGGTGGTGGGGCGCGTCGACCTCCTGGAGCCGATCGAGGCGGCGACGCTCGACCTGTCCTACGTCCTCAGCGCAACCGATGGAACCCTCCCCCGCCGCCGGGTCTGGGCGCGCAACGGCGAGACTCCGACACCGCCACCGCCCAGCGGACCGATCGACAACTCCCAGCGCACCGTCGGGGCCGCTCTCGAGGGGGAGCGACGCAGCTATCGCGGCAGCGCCGGCCAGAGCTTCGGCGCCTTCATCGACGAGGGCGTGGAGCTGACGCTAGAGGGTGAGGCGCAGGACTACGTCGGCAAGGGGATGGGCGGCGGCGTGATCGTGATCAAGCCCTTCGCAGAAGACTCCTCGACCGACCCCGTGCTCGCCGGCAACACCATCTGTTACGGGGCAACCGGTGGGCGGCTCTTCGTCGCGGGCCGCGTCGGTGAGCGCTTCTGCGTCCGCAACTCGGGGGCGGTGGCCGTCGTCGAGGGCGGAGGCGATCATTTCTGCGAGTACATGACCGGAGGGGTTGCGGTCGCGCTGGGACCGGTCGGCTGGAACGCAGGAGCCGGGATGACCGGCGGTGTCGCATACCTGACGGAGTGGCGCCAGCTGAACGCCGACAGTGTGGTCGCGCGAGAGGTACCACGCGAGGACGAAGCGGAGCTGCGCGCGCTGGTTGAGGAACACCACCGCCGCACCGGCAGCCTGCGCGCGGCGGCCCTGCTGGCCGATTGGGAGCCGGCCCTGCAGCGGTTCCGCCAGGTGGTTCCCGTGGCGGCGGTGCAGGCGCCGGCGGTCGCCGAGCCCGCAGCGTCGCAGGAGAGCGCTCCGAAAACCGCAGCCTAGCCTGCGACCCTCAGTGGTGGCTCCGCCAACCGGCGAGAGCTTTTGTGTTCTTCGCGATGCCCCGGGGAAGGCTGGGCAGGTGCCTGGAGATGCCTGCTGGGTACGTCACCGACGGGCCGTTGCTCGACGGCGACGCCGGGGTTGAGGTGGTCTTGGTTTGGCCAGGTCCCGGCGGCGATCCCGATGCAGGCGGGACAAGCCCGGGCGGGACCGGCGCGGTCGGAACCGGCGCTGGCTGCGGCGGGACCGACTGGTCTGGCAGGGCCGGAATCTGCACCCCGGGCAGTCCTGCGGTTGCCGCCTCCTGCAGTTGTGTGAGGGGCGATGGCCCGGCCACGCCCGCGAAGATCAGGCCGATGGTCACCGACGCGGCTGCCAATGCCGAGAGAAGCCGCGGGCCCAGGTCCGAAAGGCGCCACCCGATCGGGGCGAGAAACGGGATCTGGGCCAGCATGGCGCTGAAACCGATCGCCCTCCACAACCTCCCCAGTGAGATGTTCAAGAAGGCTCTTACGACGACCGGATCGAAATGGCTCCCGGACATCCGCACCAGCTCTTGCCGGGCAGCGGTCACGCTGATCGCCGTCTTGTAAGGCCTGGCGGCGGTCATCGTTTCATAGCTGTCGGCCACCGCCACGATCCGGCCGCCCAACGAGATGGCCTGGCCTTTGAGTCCCCGCGGATACCCGGTGCCGTCGAATCGCTCATGGTGATGGCGCACGGTGTCGGCCCAGACCCCTAACCAGTCGCGCAGAGGAGCTGTCAGTCGGTCCCCTTCGATCGGATGGCGATGCAGCACCACCCACTCTTCGTCATCGGGTGCACCGGGCTTCGTGAGCACCTGAGGAGAGACTGTCAGCTTGCCGATGTCGTGCAGCAGGGCCGCCCAGCGCAGCCGGTCGGCGTCGCCCTGCGGAAGGCGCATCTCCTGCGCCAGCAGGTCGGTGAACATCCGGACCCTTTCCGAGTGACCGCGGGTCCGGCTGTCGTGGATGCTCAAAGCGGCCGCCAGCTCGAGGATGATCTGGGCCCGTCTGGCGGGCTCGGCATCACCGCCGATCTCCTGAGTTCGGCGCAGCTCGCGCTCGAGCTGGCGCGGGTTGGCGCTGCGGCGCAGCAAGCCGAAGCGCGACGGAGCGGCGTCTGGGAACGCAAGGGTGAGGTCCAGGAGCGTGGCGAGGGGAAGGAGCCGCTGGATGAGCGTGGCGCATACCAGCCAGGTCACGACCGTCGCGCCCAGGAACTCACCCCACCAGGCGATCAGGCCTTCACCGCCGCGCGGCACGGGCAGCCAGCGGCTGATCACGATCCCGACGACGGCCGCGGCCACCGCGGGCGCGAGCACGACCAAGAGCCTCAGGGCTTTGCTGAGCAGCGGGTGGCTGCGCCACCGCCTCTCTTTTTCGCCGGAGGCTTCGCGCCGCTCGGGACGCTTTTCCGTCTTCACAGCAGCAAAGCTACGCGAAGTCTCGCCAGGCTTCTCGTATCCGGTCGAGCACCCTCATGTTTGCGATCGACTCGCGGATTGGGATCGCGACCTCGTGATCCCCGAGGATGCTGTCGCCAAACGACTCCACCATCAGCTGGTACGGGTCGGCAGCCTCGCGCCACGTGAACGGACGCTCGAGGCGTTGCATGCCCTCTCGTGAGATCACAGTCAACTCCTGCTGCTCGGGTGAGTCAGCGCTCGCCCACACAGATGCAGTCGCGCCATTCGGAAAATGCAATAGGGCGCTCACCGTCAGATCGACACCGTGCGGGCGCGATGCGTCGCGTCTCGCCCACGCCGCGGCTCCATCCGGCTCGCCCAGGATCCAGCGCGAAACGCTGACTGTGTAGCAGCCGACGTCGAGCAGCGCGCCACCTCCGAGGTCTGGCTGCAGGCGGATGTCGCTCGGGTCCTTGACAGTGAACCCGAAGCTCGCCTGCACATGCAGAGGCTCGCGCAGGCCTGAAACGAAGGCATGGATGCGCGGCTCGAAGCGATACATGAAGGCTTCCATCAGGTGCAGCTTTGCGCTCGCAGCCGCCCCGGCCATCTCCTCGGCTTCCTGCGCGTTCATGGCGAGAGGCTTCTCGCAGAGCACGTGCGTCCCGTTGCGCGAAGCCACGATGGCAGGCAGCACTGCTCGCCGTGCGATCCACGCCGCGCCAAGCACTCCCCAGCCGACGGCGCCTATACGTCGACCTCGAGCTGGGCGCCCCCGCGTGCGATCGAGTCGGTCGCGGCTTCCATGACGGCGACGTTGCGACGCGCCTCGTCGGTGGAGACGGCGAGTGGCTCGTCCCACGCGAAATGGTCGGCCAGGTTGCGGTAGAAACCGTGCTCGTCGTGGCGCGGGAGCGCGACCTCCTCCTGGTGAGTCCCTCCACCGGTCGCGGGACGCATGACCTTGACCCGCGCCGGGAAATCAGCGGGCACCGGCTCATGCCGCCACTCACCGACCACAGCACCGCGGGTTCCGAGCACATACCACTTCGGTTTCAACGCCGCAGCGATGTCTGACTGCAGGAAGGTCGCCTGAGCTCCACCCTCGAAGGTGAGGTCGACGCGCACCTGGTCGGCGTTGGTCACGTCGTGCCAAACGCGCTTGTGCGCCGTCGCCGAAACAGTCCTCACCGGCGCGCGGAACAACTGCAGCACCCAGTCGAAGTAGTGCGAGCCCCAGTCGTAGATGGTGCCGCCCGAGATTGGTTCGTGGCTGTGCCAGAAGTCACATGGGTGTGAGTAACCGCCGATGAACGACTCCATGTAGAAAAGCTCGCCGATTCGCCCTGAGTGCACGACATCGCGGAGCGCCAGGAAGTCGGGGTCCCAGCGACGGCTTTGAAAGACGGTCAGGATGCGGTCGCGCGTGGCCGCCGAGTCCACCATGCGATCGACCTCGTCCACGTGGAGAGCGAACGGCTTCTCGCACACCACGTGCTTGTTGGCCGCGAGGGCTGCGAGCACGGCGTCCGTGTGCGCCACAGGAGGAGTGCCGACGACCACCAGCTCCACATCGGGGTCGTCGAACATGACGCCGGCGTTCTCGTGCACCGGCACTTCCAGCTCGCGGGCAGCCTGCTCGCGGCGTTCCTTGGAGATGTCGCAAACGCCGCTCAGCCGCAGCCCCTCGGTGGCCGAGATCGAGGCTGCATGGTTGCGCGCGATCGCCCCGTATCCAACCAGCCCGACGCCCACCGCGCGGGCTGCCGTCTGTCCCGCCGCGAAGAGCAGCAAACGGTGGACGAGCTTCTGGAAATCGGGGTGCGAGTATGTCGATGGCGCGTGCCCAAGCCCAAGCTGGATGAAACGGCCGCTGCCGATGGCGCGCTCGTAGGCGACAACCTGCTCTGTGAACTGCCAGCTGGTGCGCAGCAGGATCGAAGCGTCTGCTGGAGGGCCTTCAGACAGATACAGCTCATCGTTGAAAACGAGCTCGGGCCCCAGACGCGCAGTGACCGGATGCGCCGCCTCGGCCCTGATGACGAGCTCGGTGAGGGGACCCGGGCCGCTTGGCATCCAGCGCGCGATCTCAGCGAGCGATCCATCCGCGTTCCATGCCGCCAGGGTGCCGTGCAGCAAGAGCAGGCCGCCGCCCCGCCGCACGAAGTCCTTCAGCTGTTCGGCCTGCCCGGGCTGCAGCGCCTGGTCGGTTGCCGCCACCAGCACCGCGTGCGAGTCGAGCTCAAGCGCGCGTTGATCGGTGATCACGTCGAGCTGGAAGTGGTGGGTTATCTCCAGCGCATGGAGGAGCGGTTGCGCCAGGCGCTGGTAATCGTGCGCGCCGCCTGCGAGCAAGGCCAGCGCTCTCACCCGGTCTCTTGACATCGACCTGATCCTACGCTGCGCCGGAATTGCCTATCCGCCGCAGGATCTGGCGCGTGAGCTCCGCCGCGCGGGCCCACGTGAACTGCGACGCTCGCTGCCTGCCGGCTTCAGCGAGCTTCTTGCGCAGGTCGGCGTCCGCAAGAAGCTTCTCCAGTGCGGCGGCGATGGCGTCCACATCCTGGGGGTCGACTTCGAGCGCCGCGCCTTCCGCCAGCTCTGGGAGCGCCCCCGCTTTGCCGATGACCGCCGGCAACCCGTGGGCCATCGCTTCAAGCAAAGGCAGGCCGAAGCCCTCGTAAAGGCTGGGGAACGCAAGCACCGATGCCGACGAATAGAGAGCCTCGAGCGTCGGCTCATCCACTTGGCCCAGGTAGCGAACCCCGGGCTCGGCGCGGATCTTGAGCAGCGTGTCTCCATAAGCCCACCCGGGACGGCCGGCGATTACGAGCTGGGGCACGCCGGCATGGCGTCCGATGACCACAGGCACCGACGTGCCGCTGCGCAGGCGCCGGTACGCAGCCAGGAGACGGGAGTAGTTCTTGCGTGGCTCGACCGTGCCCACCGCGAGAATGAACCCCGGTTCGATACCCTCTGGCAGCGGCCCCGCCGCGACGGGAGCGCTCAGGCCACCGGGCACGATGGTCAACTTCTCTTCGACTCCCGCGAGGGGATAGAAGGACAGGACATCGCGGCGGGTGGCCTCGGACGGGACGAGCACCGCCGCCGCCTGGCGCAGGGCGCGACCCAGGACCCGGCCGAGGTAGAGGCGCTGCTGCCAGGGGACCTCGGCCGGACGCAGGCGAAAGGCGAGGTCGTGGATGTAGACGGCTGCCGGTGGGGCACCGGTGCGCCGAAAGGGAGGGCTCGGCCAGTACGGGTAGAGGATCGCATCGCAACCGACCTGGCCCTCCACGATCGGGAGCCAGCGCGCCTTGAGGACCACCTCATGCCGGTTCGGAGCGAAGACCGCCTCGCAGTCGAGATCGCGGAGCGCGCAGGGGCGCTCCCGGCTGCACAGCAGCGTGTACGCGTCGCCATCGCGCCTGGCAACGAGCTCGCGGGCGAGCTCTACCGCCACCGTCAGCATGCCCACCCGCCGCGGCCGCCAGCACGCGGTGACGTCGATGGCGAACCGCGACATTCAGCGGACTCTACCGGCTCGCTGGCGACGACAAGTTGCCTGCAGGCTGTTAAGTCGGTCTTTCTGCCCAGGGGCGGGTCAGGTTAAGATCAGGCTACCTAAATCGCCCTCCCTCCTTTCTGAAGGTCCTCTGCCTAGCGGTGGGGGACCTTCCTTTTACGTAGGGGAGGACAGAGAGCCTCACTCCCGCGACTCCGTCGCGGGGGCCCCAGCGGACGCTTCGCCTTGCAGCGACGCATGCATCGCATGGCGGTGATGGCGTGAATGAATCCGGCCTAAGGCTCCACTTGCCACCTATCAAAACATTAGGTTTCGACCGAGCGGATCGCGAACACGCAGTCGAAGGTTCCGGTGACGCTTCCGCACTCCACCTCTTCGACGTACCAGTCGTTGGCCAGCCCCGCCCACCGCAGGATAGCCTCGATCGTCGCGGTCCAGATGTGGCAGGACTTCACTGACTTGATCCGGCCCAGAGCGAACATGTTCGAGAAGTTGACGAGCCAGAACTGGAACTCATCGACCTGCAGCCACGCATGGGTGTGCTCGCCGCGCACGTTGTCCATCGCCTCGGAGAAGGACTTGACGATTCCCTGCAGCTTGCGCTGCCGGCCGGGAACCAGCCGACGCGGCCCGCCCATACCGTGGCGTCCTTCAGCCAGCCAGCGCTCGGTAGCCCTGCGCCCCCAGGCCCGGATCTGGTCCTCCGCCTCAGGACCGTAGACGGTCTCGAAGGCCTCATTGAGACGGCTCAGGTACTCGACGGGCGTCGCCAGCTGCTCGTCGTGCGGCGGGTCCTGGTCGACGTACTGAGCCAGGCCCGCCGTGTACGCAATCTCGGGCCAGCGCACGCCGGTGACGTCGCGCGCAACGTGGATGAGGTTGGCGACATGAGAGTTGAGGACGAACCGACCACGGGCGCGTGCGGGCCTCACGCCCATCATCTGCAGGGTCCTGATCGCGGACGCTCCGCCTGACGACCCGGTGCTCGGGGTTGGTGGGGGCGAGCCGTGAAGGATGGGCGCCGGGCTGCGCTGTATCGGCACTCCAACCGGCGAGATCGCCGTGGCCTCCGCGTGCAGCGCGCCGATGAGTTGCGCGGGCGCGGGCGCCGGCGCCACCGACGCCGCCCGCGGCGCGACCTGGGCGGGCGGCGGCGCCCCCGGAGCGGGCCGACGCTGGGGCAGCTTGGCCATCTGCGCGAGCAGGTCGCGAACCTGCTGCGGCCTCTCTCCAGGGTCCTTCGCGAGCACCTTGCTGAGCAGCTGGTCGAGCTCGTCGGGAAGCCCTGGGTTCAGCTTCGCCGCCGAAGGGATCGGAGAGTTGACCGTCGCGTAGGCGACCTCCATGCGGTTGGCGCCGATGTACGGCAGGCGGCCGGTCAGCATCTCGAAGGTGAGCACGCCCATCGCGTAGATATCGCAGCGCCTGTCGACGTCGTGGCCCATCACCTGCTCCGGCGCCATGTAGCCGGGCGTGCCGATGGCCAGACCGATGGTGGTGAGGTGGGTCGGCTGGCCCGCGCCCCTTGCCAGGCCGAAGTCCGCCAGCATCGCGCGCCCGTCCTGGTGGATGAGCACATTGGTCGGCTTCAGGTCGCGGTGAACTATGCCCGCGTCATGCGCGTGCTGCAGCCCGTCGCCGATCTCGCGCAGGTAGCGCCACGCCGTGAGGGTGTCGAGCGGACCGCGATTGAGGATGTCGCGCAGCGTGCCGCCGCGAATCAGGGGCATGGTCAGGTAGGCGGCGCCGTCATTGAGCTCGAAGTCGTAGATCGGGAGGATGTTCGGGTGATCGAGCCTGGCCAGCGTCTTCGCCTCGGCCTCGAATCGCTTCACGAAACCGTCGTCCTGGAACAGGTCAGGTGACAGTGCCTTGAGCGCGACCTCCCGCCCAAGCGGCTGCTGTACGGCGCGGTAGACGACCGCCATGCCGCCGCCGCCCAGGCGCTCGACGATCTCGTAGCTGCCGAGCCTGGTCCCGGTCAGGTCCTTCATGCGCCTGCCTGCTTCGGCGCCAGCTTGGCGACGACCGCGATCAGGTCGCCAAGTCGGAAAGGTTTGCTCAGCACGTCGTCGGCGCCCGCGGCGAGGAATCGGTCGCGGTCGCTGACCATGGAGTGGGCGCTGGCGATCACGATGCGCATGTCGGGCTTCTGCGCCTTGATCTTGCTCATCGCCTCCAGCCCGTCCATGCCGGGCATCGCCACGTCCATCAAGATGACCGCCGGCGAGCGGGTGAGCGCAAGGTCGACAGCCTGCAGGCCGTCCGAGGCGACGATGACTCCATAGCCTGCCTTTTCGAGCACGCGCCGGCACAGCCTCTGCGCCACCTCGTTGTCGTCGGCGACAAGCACGGTCGAGAGTCCAGGCGCAATCGCCGGCGTCGCATCAGCCATGGCGGCGCTGCAAGGTGGCGTTGTCAGCCGCCAGCGGGATGGTGAAGTGGAAAGCCGAGCCGTGCCCGACTGCGCTCTCGACCCAGATCTTGCCCCCGTGCATCTCCACGATCTGCTTAACGATCGTGAGGCCGAGCCCAGTCCCCGGGATCGATTGCGCGGCGCCGCTGCGGACGCGGCGGAAGCGCTCGAAGACATGGCTGATCTCGTCGGCGGGGATGCCCAGGCCGGTGTCGGTGACGCTGATCAGGGCAAAGTTGCCCTCGGCCCGGCTGGTGACGGTCACGGTGCCGCCGTCCGGTGAGTACTTGATCGCATTGTTGACCACGTTGCTCACCACCTGTATCAAGCGGTCGCGGTCGCCGCTCACGATCGGCAGGCGGGGATCGAGGTCGGCCTTGAATTCGATCAACGACCCCGTGGAGGCGGCTCTGGTGATGGCGTCGCTCAAAACCTCGTTGATGTCAATGTCCGCCGAGCGCATGGTCATGCGCCCGGACTCCATGCGGTCGAGGTCGAGCATGTCGCCGATGAGGCGGCTCACCCTGTCCGCGTCATTGAATATGTATCCGCCGTAAGCGCAGATCTCCTCCAACTCGAAACCTCCGTCGCGGATGAGCTCGCTGAAGCCCTGGATGCCGGTCAGCGCCGTCCTGAACTCATGGCTCACGATGGAGAGGAACTCCGTCTTCGTGCGGTCCAGCTTTTCGAGCGTGGCATTGGCGCTCCGCTGTGAGTCCAGAGTTTCCGCGAGCTTGTCCTGGGTCTCGCGCACCGTGGTCACGTCCTCGATCATCACGAGCAGGTGCTCGGGCCGCCCGCTGGTGTCCGGAATGGACGTCGCTGTCAGCTGCAGCCACAGCCACCGCCCGCCGCCGGTGGCGGCTCGGACCTGAACGCTGCGCTGGTCGGTGAACCCCGCGAGCAGCGGCGCCAGGCGAGCCCGACCCGCCGCCTGGTCGTAGGCCCTCAGCAGGTCTGGCCACGCCTGCGACCGCATCGTCTCGAGGTCGTGCTCGAGCATCGTGAGCAGAGCCGGGTTGCCCTCGAGCAGCTCGCCATCGCCGCTGACGCGCGCGATGCCGATCGGCGAGCGTTCGTAGATGGCTCGGTGGTCAGCCTCGCTGCGGCGGAGCGCCTGGGCCGTATCCGCGCGCTGGATGAACTGTCCGATCTCGACGCCCGCGGTCGAAAGCATCGTCACCAGATCGTTCTCGGGGGGCCTGACGTCGTGGCCGAGCAGCTCGATCACCCCGACGGGGGCGCTGCCATTCATCACCGGGAACGCGATTGCCGAGTGCAGGCCGGCGCTTTTCGCCGCCCCGCTCCGCTCGTCGTCGATTGAGGTGGGCGCGTCCTCCAGCGCCGCCGCGACCCCCGACTGCCACACCCGGCCGGGAAGGCCCTCGCCGGCCCCCACGGACAGCCGGCGGCTCTGCTCGTCGAACTCGCCTAGACCGGTCGCGTCCCGATGCCACGAGCTACGCATGCGCAGAGCCTGGCGCTCCGCATCGACGCTCCAGTACTGGGCGACATCCCAGTCGAGGTACGCACAGAGGCTTCCGAGCAGCTGCGGCGCGGCTTGCTCCCAGGTGTTCGCGCTGACGATCACGTGGCGAATCGCGACCAGACCGTCGCGGATGCCGTCCAGGCGCCGGCGCGCGGAGATGTCCGTCTCCTGCACCAGCAGCAGCGCCTCGCCTGACGAATTTTCGCCGGCGGCGGCGATGGCGATCGCCACAGGGATGCGAGAACCGTCCTTGCGGATCTGATAGAGCTCGCCTTCCCAGCGCACGATCTCCTTGCTTTGCAGCTGGTGGAGCGCGTGGTTCAGCGCCTCCCGGTCGTGCTCCGCGGTGATGTCCTCGAGTGTCTCCTGCATCAGTTCCCCGGCGGTGCGGTCGACGAGAGCGCACAGTCTTTCGTTGACCTGCAGCCAGCGGCCGCCGGCGGTGATCAAGGCGAGCCCGATCATGGCCGCCTCGAGCGTCATCCGAAGGCGGTCGTCGATCGACTCCATCTCCTCGGCCTTTCGCTCCGCTTCTCCCGCGACCTGCCGGGCATGCCTCATGACCTCGTTCACGGTGCCTGCCACCAGCCACAGCACGGCGACCTCGAAGACCGCGGTCGCCAACTGAGCGGAGCCTCGGTCTGCCAGGGCGGGGACGAAGATGGCGATCGCGGCCACGGAGCCCGCGAGGATGAGCTGGCCTCGCGGATTGAAGAGGGCGGCGAACAGCACCACCACCACGTACAGGGGGAAGACGAGCAGCGCGGGCGCTCCGGTGAACGCCTGCAGCGCGAAAGCGGCGGCAATGCCGAGGAAGGGTGTCACTCCACGGACCAGGGCCCGCATCCGAGCCGACACGCGATCGGATCCCAAACGAGGTCCTGGCAACACCCCTGTAGCCTCGCCCCCCCTGGCGGGATGGAAGGTGCGCAGGACGCAAAGTTTAGCGGCCACCTGTCGCGCCAGACCCCCCTTAAGAAAGGCGGCGTGTGGCGTAATTAGGACCCTCATTGAGCCATCTCCCGCGCAGGAGTGAATCCCCTACGTGAGCTCTCCGCTGCAGGCCGAAGGCCTGAGTCGCCGCGTCTACCCGTTCCTCGGCCTGGCGATCGTCGGCCTCGCGAGCGTGCGCGGTTTCTCCGCGCTTGCCGAAGCTCCGCCAATGCTGGCCGCGGTTGCAATCGGGGTCCTGCTGGTGCTGGCGCCGCTGGTGCCGATCAAGCTCAGTGCAGTCGGCAAGCTGGCCAGCGCCGCCCCGGTGGTCGTGGGCTTCGGCCTGGCGCTGTATCCGCTGTGGGCGTCGGGATCCGTTTTCGGCATCGTCATGTCCGCCCTGCTGGCCCTGCTGGGCGCATCGCTGATCGCCCTGCCGTGGGAGCGCATCCCTCGCTATCTCCACGCCATGCCGCCGATCGGAGGCCTTGCGATCGCCTTTGCCCTCGAGGCCGAGTTCGGCTCGAGCGTTCTTCGGGCCTTTCCCTTCCTCCTCCTCCCCCTCGTCTTCCTGGCGCTCTACTTCACCACCGTCGAATTCGCGATCGGCACGGCGCTGGCGGTGGCAAACATCCTGGCGGTCGCGCTGGCCAAGCCCGATGCGCCGGACGCAGGCCAAGCGCTCCTCGCCTCTCTTGTGCTCGTCGCCCTTGGACTTCTCATTCGTCGCGTAGTCGCAGAGCTGGAAGCCAGCCGCGCCGCCTCGACTGCGGCCGAAGCCGTGAGGTCGACACTGCTGGCGGACCTCGCCCAGCGCAACCAGGAGCTGCAGGAGCTCACCCGCATGAAGTCGGAGTTTCTGGCCACCATGAGCCACGAGATCCGGACCCCGATGAACGGCGTCATCGGCATGACCGGCCTGCTTCTCGACACCGAGCTGACACCCGAGCAGCGCGACTACGTGGAGACTGTCCGGACGTCTGGAGACACCTTGCTGGAGATCATCAACGACATCCTCGACTTCTCGAAGATCGAGGCCGGCCGCGTGCGGATGGAGACCATCGACTTCGGTCCCAAACACGTCACCGAAGAGGCGGTCGAGCTCTTCGCCGAGCCCGCCGCCAACAAGGGGGTCGAGCTCATTCTCGACGTCGATCCGGATGTGCCTACGAGTGTTGTCGGCGATCCAGGCCGCCTTCGTCAGGTGCTCATCAACCTGGTCGGCAACGCGATCAAGTTCACCGACGCGGGTGAGATCGTCGTGCGGGTGAGCCGAATGGAAAAGAGCGCTCCCGGCGTGATGCTCCGGTTCGAGGTCGCGGACACTGGCGTCGGTATGAGCGAGCAGGAGCAGGCGCAGATCTTCTCGACCTATTCGCAGGTGGACAGCTCGACGACCCGCCGGCATGGCGGCACCGGCCTCGGCCTCGCGATCGCGCGGATGCTGACGCAGCTTATGGGCGGCCAGATCGGCGTCGAAAGCGACAAGGGCAGCGGCAGCAAGTTCTGGTTCACTGCGCTGTTCCGCGAATCGGAGGGACGTGCTCTCGCTCCCCAGCCTGCAGGGAGCCTCGCCGGAACCACCGTCGCGATCATCGATGACAACCGGACCAACCGCGTGATCCTCGAGCGCTACCTCGACTCGTGGGGCGTCCGCGAGCGAAGCTTTGAGGACGGCCGCCAAGCGCTGCGCGCGATCCGAGATGCTGCTGCGGAGGACGACCCCTTCGAGGTCGCGATCGTGGACATGATGATGCCGGAGATGGACGGCGCCGCGGTGGCGCGCGACATCCGGTCGGACCCAAAGCTCAAGGACATGGTGGTCGTCCTTCTCACCTCGGCGGGCCGCTCGGAGCAGCCGGTGCATGGCGTCGACGTCGAGCTGGTCAAGCCCATCAGGCCGTCACAGCTCTTCGACGTGCTGCAGTCGCTGCTGGCAGAAAGGCCCGTGCACAGCCGGCGTCGGGTCAACCCGGAAGGCATCGGACCGCCGGCTGCGCGACACCGCCAGGCGCGCATCCTGATCGTCGAGGACAACGCCGCCAACCTCAAGGTGGCAGTCCGGATGGTCGAGCGCCTTGGCTATCGCGCCGACGTCGCAGGGAATGGCAATGAAGCAGTCGACGCCCTGGGGCGTGTCCCGTACGACGCCGTCCTCATGGATTGCCAGATGCCTGTGAAGGACGGTTACGAAGCGACGCGCGAGATCAGGCGCAGCGAG
>WNGH01010327.1_pt1 | contig 17491 bp, 14 predicted proteins | sample 5400631 | NCBI WGS metagenome assembly WNGH01 (sample SAMN13153373, study PRJNA577476) | soil metagenome | isolation source: 115 cm soil or saprolite under Garry oak tree replicate 1 | place: USA:California | collected 2016-06-15
TGGTTCGCCGAGTACCAGCCGTTCACCCCCGTCATCGAGACGCTGCGGGGGCTGCTGCTGGGCACCTCGATCGGCAACAGCGCCATCATCGCCATCGCCTGGTGCGCCGCCATCACCCTGGTCGGCTACCTCTGGGCCAAGAAGCTCTACAACCGCGACCCCATCCGCTAGAAGGCCGTCAGCTCTGCTCGCGCGCCTGCAGCGCCGACAGGGCGGCGGCTCGCAGCTCCTCGCGACCCAGGTCGGCGTACGACGCCACCGCATCGTCGTACGCCGACCGGTCGGCTTGCTCGGCCGCATGGCGGGCGCGGACCGAGGACATGGTCGGCTGGAAACCCCGGAGGAAACGGAACCGCTCCGCCAAGGCGATCATCCGCGCCCCCGACCTGGAGGCACGCTCGTCGCCGGTGCGCTCTCCGCGCTGGGCGTCCGCCATGGCCAGCGCCAGCAGGAGCGCGCCGCAGATCGGCAATTCCATGAAGTATGTCGGCGGCGTGGCGACGGGATTGGTGAGCATCGTCGACAGCCTGTGCGGCAGCTCGCCGGCGGTCTCCTCGACGAGGTCGAGCCGGTCGTGCTGCGCATGGGCGACCACGGCAACGGCCCTGGCCTCCAAGGCCCATGGCTCCTGGTCTGGATCCAGGTCGATGTCGAAGATCGGCCCGTCAGCGTTCGCCAGCAGGTCGACAGCCCGTCGCCACAGGCGCAGACCGGCCTCGACCTCACCTCGCGCGAGCAGGATCTCGGCTCGCACTCCCAGGCCGTAGGTGAGCGCGCCGACCGGCTCGTCCGCCCGATGCGGTGCCGTCTGCTCCAACCAGTGCTCCGCCTCGTCGACGGCGCCGATCTGCAGGCTGGTGAGCACCATCCACCACCAGATGCCGACCACGTCCGACCATACTCCGAGCTTCTCCAGCACCGGCAGCGCCGCCCGCAGGTGGCGCTGCGCCTCGGCACCCTGTTCGACCTGCAGGCACAGCTCGGCGACCCGGCAATGGGCGAGCGCCCACATCCACGGAACGCCGCGGTTCTCGAATGCTTCGAGCATCCGCTCGGCGGCCTTCAGCGCGCCGTCCGGGTCGCTCTGGTTCTCCCAGAGGTAGCTGGCAATGCCGTTGGCGGCGCCGGCCACCAGCGGCTCGTCGCTGTCGCACAGCTCGATCAGTGCCGAGCGATCCTCGGGTACGGCGCCCAGCACGATCGCGGTGGCTCGGACCAGGGTGTTCGGCGGGGCCGGCGGCAGCCGGCGCAGGGCGACCAGCGAGCGCACCGCGCGGGGACCCTGGAGGAGGAACGTGAACGCGGTGCACAGCGTCAAGGCCGTCCGGGTGACCTCGACGAGATCGGGCCCGGGGCGAAAGTGCGACAGCACCCGGACGGCCTCCTCGGCCACCGTCGCTAAGCGCGCGTAACTGGACTCGATGATCCACAGACCCCCGAGCACCGCGTACGTCGCCGCGACCGTGCCGCCGTCCGCATGGGCGAGCCCGTAGCGGAGCGCCTGCACGAGGTTGTCCTGCTCGGCACGGATCCGCTCCGCTGGCGAGAAAGGATCGGCTCCGAAGAGCGACTCGTGATGCGACACCCCGAAGTCGCGTGCCCACGACAGGAAGCCGCCGACCACGCGGTCGGTCTCGCCGGCCGCCTCCCGATGCGCCGTGCTGAACTCACGCACGGTCTCCAACATCCGGAAACGGGTGCCCGTCGGGGTGTCCACCACCTGGAGCAACGACTGGTTGACCAGGTGCTCCAGGACCCGCGAGACGTCCGAGGTGGTACCGCCGCGGAGCAGCTGCCCCGCGGCGTCCGCGGTGAATCCGCCGGGGAAGACCGACAACGCCCGCATCGCCGCCCGCTCGGCCGGCTCGAGGAGGTTCCAGCTCCAGTCGACCACGGCATGCAAGGTCTGGTGCCGCTGCGGGGCGTCGCGCGCGCCGCCACGCAGCAAGGCGAAACGGTCCTGGAGGCGCTGGGCGATCTCGGCGACCGACATCACCCGGACCCGAGCGGCCGCCAACTCCACCGCGAGCGGTAAGCCGTCCAGATGGCGGCACACCTCCTCCACCAGATCGGCGGGCAGGTCGGCACCGGGGCGGGCTGCCCTGGAGCGCTGCTCGAACAGCTTCACGGCCGTCGGCAGGTCCAGTTCCGGCAGCAGGTACACCGACTCCGACGAGAGGCCCAACGGGGCGCGGCTGGTGGTGAGCACGCGCAGGTCCTGCGTCATCGACACCAGGGCGCGCACCAGCTCCGCGACCCCGCGGATGACGTGCTCACAGTTGTCCAGCACCAGCAATGCGGGGCCGGGGCCGAGCGCGTTGACGATGCCGGTGAGCACGTCGGTCGGGATGGCAAGCTGACTGGCGGGCGTGCGCCGGACCTCGCCGGCGCCCAGGGCCGACGCGACCTCGCTGACGACATCGTCGTCGGTGGTGACACCGGCGAGCGCGACGAGGTGCACGATCCGCTGCTCCGCCCGACGGCTCACGACGTGCGCGAGACGGGTCTTGCCCAGGCCGCCGGCGCCGACGATCGAGGTGACGCGGGACGTGCGCAACAGGCTCGCCACCGCGGCGATGTCATCGTCGCGGCCGAGCAGCGGGTTGGGCTCGTGCGGCACACCGCGCCGGACCACCGGCGAGGTCCCCTGCAGCAACTGTTGGTGCAACGCCTGGAGTGCGGGCCCGGGGTCGGTGCCGAGCTCGTCGCGCAGCGAGCGGCGGTACGCCTCGTACCTGGCCAGCGCCGCCGACGGTCCCACCGTCGCCGCCTCGCTGCGCAGCAGCTCCAGCAAGACCTCCTCATCCCGCGGGTGCTCACCGACCAGATCGGTAAGCGCCTCGGCCGCCTCGGCATGGCGACCCAGCCGCGACAGCGCCAGCGCGCGGGCACGCACCAGCGACCGATACGTCGATGCCCGTTCCTCGCGCAGTCCGGACACCGGGTCATCCAGCCCGGCGTCGCCGCTCGCGGCTCCCTCCCACAGCGAGAGACCCGCCTCGGCGTGCGCGAGCGCCGCCGCGTGATCGCCGGTACGAGAGCACCGTGCGCTCGCCGACGCGCTGAGCAGGACCGCGGAAGTGTCGACCTGGTTCTCGCGCAACGAGAGGCGGTAGCCGGTGGGTGTGCTGGCGATGACGTCGGAGCCCAGCTGCGCCCTGGCGCGGGAGACGAGGACGTGCAGCGCCTTGGCCGGGTTCTCGGGTTGCTCGTCCGGCCAGAGCCCTTCCACTAACCGGGCGGTGCTGCAGCCCGTGCGCAGATCGCCGGCAAGCAGCGCGAGGAGGCCACGCAGCCGGGGGCCGGTGATCTCCTGGTCGCGGTAGGCTACCCGCGACAGCAGGGTCAGCTCGGTGGTCACCGAAGTAGGTTCATCAGCCAACTGACGGCCAGCAGGTCACTCGGACGAAGAGCATTCGAAACGAGCATAGCCCACCGTAATCACCAACTACCACGAAGCTCCGTAGCTGAAGCCCCCGCCACTTCGATTGCCTAGCCGGAGCCCCACTGGCTGGCCGTGGTCGCCGCGCAGGTCGCGTCGGGTGCCTGGGCGAGTAGGGGCAAGACCTGGTAGAGGCGTTATCTCAAGTGTCCGAATGTTCCCCGTGACCGGATGGAGCACCCAAGGACCCGCTCCGGTCGATGGCTATAAGGTGAGCCGGCCCAGGTCGTCGGCGGGTCGCAGGAGCCAGCGGTAGCCGATGCCTGGGTCGGTCGCGATGCGCTTTGGGCGTCCGGGGTCTTGCTCGAGCTTCTTGCGGAGCTGGCTGATGAAGACCCGCAGAACGTCGACGTCGCCGGCGTAGCCGGGTCCCCACACCCGTTCGAGCAGCCAGTGGTGCGTGAGCAGCTTGCCGGGGTGCTGGCAGAGCTCGGCCAGCAATGCCCACTCGGTCTTGGTCAGGCGCACCTCGACGCCTGATCGGGTGACTCGGTGGCTGTCGAGGTCGATCTCGAGATCGTCGGCGCGGAAGCGCACGGGCCTGGGTCCCCCTTGGGCGTTGGCGCGGCGCAGCAGGGCGCGGACGCGGGCCATGAGCTCGTCGATCCCGAACGGTTTGGTCAGGTAGTCGTCGGCGCCCAGGTCGAGCGCGGCGACCTTGTCGGGCTCCTCTTCGCGTACTGACAGCACCAGGATGGGCACCTGGCTCCAGCCCCGCAGCTGCCGGCAGACCTCCAGGCCGTCCAGGGCCGGGAGGTTCAGGTCGAGCACCACCAGGTCGGGCTGGAACGCCGCCGCCGCGGTGAGGCCCTCCTCGCCGTCGGTGGCCAGCTGCACCTGGTAGCCGCGGGCGGTCAGCGCGCGCCCGACCGCCCGTCGGATGCTCTGCTCGTCGTCGACGACGAGGACTCGGCCCTTGCTCATCGCGCGGTCGTGCCCCTTGGGAGGGAGCACGCGAAGGTCGCGCCACCGCCTGGTGTCTCCTCGACCCAGATCTGCCCGTGCATCAGCGTCAAGAAGCCCTTGCTGATCGCCAGGCCCAGCCCGGTGCCAAGGCGGGGTTGCCGCTGGCTCGGCTGGTAGAAGGGGTAGAAGAGCTGCTCGCGGAGGCTCTCGGGGACACCGTTGCCGTGATCGACGATGCGGACGGTCGTCTGAGTATCGGCGCCTTCGGCACGCACCTCGATCTGGTGGTTGCCGCTCTGGGTCGCTGCCTTGGCCGCGTTGTCCAGCAGGTTGGCCACCACGCGGTCCAGGAACATCGGGTCTGCCCGCACGAGGCACTCGGCCGCCTCGACGTTCAGGCGGACGGAAAGCTGTGGCCATTGGCGCTGGAGACGGTCCACACACGGCGCGAGGACCTCGGCGAGGTCGAGGTTCTGTGGTCGTGCTTTGAGCGTGCCGCCCTCGATGCGGGACATGTCCAGCAGGTTGGCGATTAGCGCAGCGAGCCGGTCCGCCTCCTTGTCGATGCTGTCGAGGGCGTCGCGCGCGTCGTCGGCGCCACGCTGGACGTCCTGGCCGAGCAGGTCGGTGACAGAGGCTTTGATCGCGGCCAGCGGGCTGCGCAAGTCATGAGAGACCGCCGCCAGCAGCGAGCGGCGGATGTGCTCGGTCCGCCGATAGGCTTCCGCCTCGGTCGCGGCGTCAAGCAGCCGGTCGCGTTCCAGCACGAGCGCGAACTGGTCGCAGAAGGCCCGCAGCACCCGGCGCTCGGTCTGGTCCAGGGGTGGCCGGTCGCCGCGCAACAGCAGCAGGCCGAGTGACTGCCCACCGGCCGACAGCGGCAGCCGCTCAGGCGGATGCGTCTTGGCGCCCGGGTCCGGATCAGCTGGCAGCGCGCCCGGCGCGGCGCCCACCGTGACCTGCTCACGCAGCCCGTCCTGATCGGGGTCGTGCAGGTACAGGGCTCCGGCCACAAAGCCGAACAAGCGGAGCAGCCGCGACAGGATGGCCTGGTAGGAGCCCGGTCCTGGGACCAGCGCGACCAGCTCAGCGCTGAGCGTCTGCAGGGTGCGCAGCTCCTGCTCGCGAGCCTCGGCGGCTTCGGCCCGCTCGGTGGCGCGAGCCAGCAGCGCGGAGATCAGGATCGACAGCCCAAGGAACACAAACAGGACCACGACATCCTCGGCGCGGGCGATGACGAAGGTGCCGTAGGGAGGCAGAAAGAAGAAGTTGAAGGTCAACGACCCGAGCAGCGAGGCGAGGATGCCCGGCCCGAGCCCTCCGATCGCGGCGGCGGCGACCACCACGACCAGGAAACCAAACCCCTTGGACAGCGGCGTGGTGTGGTCGCGGAAGGCGAGCAATCCCAGGGTCAGCGCCATGGTTCCCACGGACGCGACGGCGTAGCCGGCCGCGCGGCGCTGTGGGTGGCGCATGCCAAGCTGGGTCAGCAGCGGCCAAACCCGGACGCTGAGGTGCGGGGTGCGCAAAGGCCTGCGCCCACTCGGTGTCGTCGCGGTCATCTCCCCCAGAGTGTGCACCCTGGCTGGGCTAGCGGGACCTCGGCCGGCCGACGCGCCGTCCCATCCCCGCCGGCTGAATCCGAACATTTCCCATAGACGCCTCGGCGGTTTCCTCACAGATCCCTTAGGTCCCATCCCTACCTTTGGCCGCGGGCTTGGTCTGAAGGGAATGGTTGGCCGATCGTGAGTCGAACGCCCGTCATCAGCGAGCCAGCCTCGCGTCCTGTGGCGGATGCGCCACCCTCATCACGCGGTAACGGCTATCAGCCCGCCAGTGCGACCTGGCCGCTGTACCGGTTCAAGCGGCTGGTGCTCGGCCCGCCGCTGCAGACCAAGCGGCTGGTTCACGAGCGGCTGCGCAAGGTGGTCGCGCTGGCGGTGCTGGCGTCCGACAACATCTCCTCCAGTGCCTACGGCACCGAGCAGGTCATGCTGCCGCTGCTGGTCGCCGGGTCGGCGGCGGTCGCGCTGACGTTCCCGGTCTCGCTCGGCATCGTCGCGCTGCTGGCCATCCTGATCCTCTCCTACCGACAGACGATCACCGCCTACCCGTCGGCTGGCGGCGCGTACGTGGTCACGAAGGACAACTTCGGCCTCCGGCTGGCCCAGGTCGCCGGCGCGGCGCTGCTGCTGGACTACGTGCTCACCGTGGCGGTCAGCGTGGCGGGTGGGATCGCGGCGGTGGTGACCGGCGCGCCGGCGCTGACCCCGTTGGTCGTGCCGCTGTCGGTCGCCTGCATCGCGCTGATCACCTGGGGGAACCTGCGCGGCGTACGGGAGTCGGGCCGCCTGTTCGCGATCCCAACCTACGTGTACGTCGGCGCCCTCGGCCTGGTATTGATCCTTGGCGCGTTCCGGCATTTGACCGGGCACCTCCCGCCGATCTCCGCCAGCCAGACCGGCCAGCTGCCCAGGCAGACGACCACCATCGGGCTGCTGCTGCTGATGCACGCCTACGCGTCGGGCTGCACCGCGCTGACCGGGGTGGAGGCGATCTCCAACGGGGTGCCGGCCTTCCAACGGCCCGAAGCCGTCAACGCCCGCCGGACCCTGATCGCCATGGGGACCATCCTCGGCTGCCTGTTCCTTGGGACCAGCTTCCTGGCGGTCACCACCCACGTCCTGCCCTACCCAAGCGGCAACCCGACGCTGGTCGGGCAGCTCGCCAGCTACATCCTTGACGCCAAGACCTCCAACCTCGGTCATGCCGCGTTCGAGTTCGTCCAGGGTGCCACCCTGGTGATCCTGATCCTTGCGGCCAACACCTCGTTCGCCGACTTCCCCCGGTTGGCGTCGTTTGCGGCCGGGGATGCGTTCATGCCCCGCCAGTTCACCCGCCGCGGCCACAAGCTGGTGTTCTCCAACGGCATCCTCACCCTGGCCGGGGCGGCGACCGCGCTGCTGGTCGCCTTCCGCGCCAACATCAACAGCCTGATCCCGCTGTACGCGATCGGGGTGTTCATCTCCTTCACCCTGTCGCAGGCGGGCATGACCCGCCGGCACCTGCGGCTGCGCGAGCCCGGCTGGCGCTACGGGCTGGTGGTCAACGGGCTCGGCACCGTGGTCACGTTCGTGGTGCTGCTGGACGTGATCTCGACCAAATTCACCCACGGCGCCTGGATGATCATGGTCGCCCTGCCGATCCTGGTGGTGCTGCTGTACCGGACCAACCGCGCCTACTCGGGCGAGCTCGCCGAGCTCAAGGTCGAGCTGTCGGCGGCCCTCGCCCCGCCCAAGCCCCGCCACGAGGTGGTCGTGCTGGTGGAGGGGCTGGACCGTGCCGCGTTCGCCGCGGTGCAGTCCGCTCGGCAGCTTCGCGCACAGCGTGCGGTGGCCGTCCATGTCGCGGTCGATCCTCAGGCGGCGTGTGGGCTGCAGGCATTGTGGGCCAAGCTGCAGATCCCACTGCCGCTGGAGGTGGTGGGATCGGATCGTGACGGTCTGGGGCTCGGGGCCACGGTGGCCGAGCTGGTCGCCGGGCGGGCGCGGCCCGACACCGAGGTCACGGTGCTGCTGCCACGGCGCGCATACGCCGGCCTGCTCGACCGGCTGCGGCGCGGCCGCCGCACCGACGCTCTGCTCGGGGCGCTCGGGGGCATGGAGGGGGTGCACGTGACCGCCGTGCCCCGCGTGGCGCCCCGCGATCAGCGGCGCCATCGGCTGCTGCGCGTGGCGGGCAACGGCGACGGGCAGGCGGCCACCGCCCTGGACGAGCTCGTCGCCGAAGCCGCCCCGGCACTGGCCTCCCCCAAGCCGCGCCACGAGGTGGTGGTGCTCGTCGAGGGGCTCGACCGCGCCTCGTTGGGGGCATTGCAGTACGCCACCGAACTGCACCCGCTTTCGATCACCGCTGCGCACATCGCGGTCGACCCCGACGCAGCCAGGCGGCTTGCCCAACTGTGGGCCAAGGTGCGCATCCCCATCCCGCTGGAGGTCATCGACTGCCCTGACCGGAACCTCCTCGCCACCACCGAGCGCGACCTGCATGAGCGCCTCCGCGACGACACTGAGCTCACCGTGCTGGTCCCCCGACGGCGGTTCGCCCGACGCTGGCATCAGCTCCTGCTGCACGATCGCACCTCGGCCGGCCTGGTCCGGGTGCTCGGCGACCTCGACAACGTCAACGTCACCATCGTGCCGTACCAGGTCGGCCGCAGTTCCCGCACCCGTCCGTCCGTCGAACCGGAAGCGATCACGACCCAAGCGAGAGCCTGATGAGTGGGCGCGCGGCACCCTCTGGGCCGCCCGCGCGGCTGCTGCTCGCCGACAGCGACCCGGCACTGCGCAGGGTCCTGCATCTTGCCCTTGAGGCCCACGGCTACCAGGTCGCGCTTGCCGACACCGCCGCTGTCGCGCTGGAGCTGGCCGGCGACCAGCATCCCGACCTGATCGTCCTGGACTGCGGCCTGCCTGGCGCGGCCGCCGCGATCCGCCAGGGCCAGAAGGACACAACCGGAGGCGGCGCACCATGGGCGCCAAGCTGACCCGGCAGCGCGACGGCGCCGGTGTCGGGTGGGCCGCGGGTGGCGTCGCCGTCAGCCTGTTGATCGGCATCCTGATCGAACCGTTCCGCCGCACCATCGGCCTGGAGAACGTCACCATCGTCTACCTGGCCACGGTCGTGGTCACCGCCGCATTCGGCGGCCGAGCGGCGGGGCTGTTCACCGCCGTCGCCGCCGCCCTTTCCTACGACTTCTTCCTCACCACGCCTTACCATTCGCTGGTCATCGACTCGCCCGCTCAGGTCATCACCGTCGCGCTGCTGCTGGCCACCGGTCTTGCCGCCGGCCTGGCCGGACGGGCCCGGCGGCACCTCACCCTCGCCGTCGACGAGCAGGCCGAGCTGATCGGCTTGCTCAACACGGTCGCGCAGGCCGCCGCCGACGGAGACAACGCCGACCAGATCGCCGCCGAACGCATTCGCCGGCTCCTGGACGCCCACCGTGTCGCGATCCAGCGAACCCGCGATACCGGCATGCTTACCATCGCCGACGTCGGCGACCGCGACGTGCCACTTGACACCAGCGACCTGCTGCACCTCGATGAGCAAGGCCGAACGCTCGCGCGGGAGCACCTGCTCGTCGCCAACGGACTGGTGCGCTGGAGGATGCCCGAGCGGGGCGTGGTATTCGACCTCGTCCATCACGGTCGCCCGGTCGGCTGCCTGATCGTGATCCACAGCCACACCATTCCCATGTCACGGCTCACCCGGCTCGCCCTCGCTACCGTCGCCGACACCCTCGCCGCGACCGGGCCGACCCCCCTCCGACGCTGAGCCTCTGAGCAGCGAACCTCCCGCGTCGGGTCCTCCAGCTGCCTTCAACTGAGGAGAGGCGGAGATTCCGGCGCTGAGCTGATCGGCACACCCGCGTTGCCGAGTCCTGTGCCTGCTTCGCCGGGACAGTCCGCCGCTGTTGCGGTGCGTAGGGGCGGTTTTGTTCCAGTACGGAGGCGGCCCGATCGCAGAAGCCCTGCGTCACCCAACGATGCGCCGGCGTGAGCGTCAGCCGTGTGCGGGAGCACAATGGGAGCATGTCTGAGGATGTAGCGCCGATCGGGGGCTTGGGGACCTCCAAATCGGTGGAAGCGCTGGCAGGCCGTAAGATCCCGCAGCCTGTCCTCGATACGGTCTGGACCCAAGAGGACGCCCGGGCGCGCAAGCACGCGCGGCTCAGCGTCTACCTGGGGGCCGCCCCCGGCGTGGGCAAGACCTACGCCATGCTCGGGGAGGGACAGCGTGCCAAGGCCAGGGGCACCGACGTGGTTGTCGGCGTCGCCCAGACCTACGGACGTCCCCGGACGACCGAGATGCTCAACGGCATCGAGGTCATCTCGCCCCGCATCCTGACCTACCAGGGCTTGACCTTCGAGGAGATGGATGTCGAGGCGCTGATCAAGCGCCACCCCGAGCGGGCGCTGATCGACGAGCTCGCCCACACCAACATCCCAGGGAGCCGGCGGGCGAAACGATGGGAGGACGTTCTCGACGTCCTGGCCGAGGGCATCGCGGTCATCACCACCGTCAACATCCAGCACCTGGCCAGCCTGAACGACCTCGTTGCCAGGATCACCGGCATCCGGCAGCAGGAAACCGTCCCGGACTGGGTGCTCGATCTTGCCGACCAGGTGGAGCTGGTGGACATGTCGCCGTACGCGCTGCAGCGCAGGATGGTGCACGGCAACGTCTACCCCAACCCGGGCAAGGCGGAACTGGCCCTCCAGAAGTACTTCACCATGGACAACCTGACTGCCCTGCGGGAACTCGCCCTGATGCGGGTCGCGAACCAGGTCGACGAAGAGGTCCTCAGGAGATGGTCGAAGCAGGGCATTCCGGAGACCCGGGAGCGGATCCTGGTCTGCGTGTCGCGACCGGGTGTCTCCGAGGACCTGATCCGCCGCGGATGCAGGATCGCTCACCGCACGCAGGGCGACCTGCTCGTCCTCCACGTGGCCACCAGCCGCGAAGATCCCGACTCCGAGTGGTTGGGACAGGTGCGACGGTTGGTGCAGGACCTCGGCGGCGAGTTCCAGGTCCTCGAGGCAGAGGATCCGGTCAATGAGGTGCTCTCGTTCGCCTACCAGCAGCACGTGACGCAGATCCTGGTGGGGGAGTCGCTCCGGTCGCGATGGCAGGAAGTCCTGCGGGGGTCCTTTGTGAACCGCTTGATCCAGAAGGCGTCAAACATCGACGTTCACGTCATCGCTCGGAAGGAACGCTGAGGCACGGCCTGTGCCAAGCCCCGCCAGCGACCAAGGGGGCGGGACCTCACGCCAACGCTTCGCGCTCTCGAATTGCGGCTGGCGCGGAGCCGGCAACGGCAGGCAGGGGCATCCCGTCAAGGACCCGCAAAGAAACCCGGGGTGGGCGTTAGGGGTTCGTCAAGGGCCCTTCACGAGCCTTCTCTGCCGGCGTAAATACGCAAGCGATGCGTCGACGTGCCTGTCCTGCGTCCGCGACTGAGGCGACGAGGGAACAAGGGAGCGGTATGGATATCGTTGCGATCCTTCTTGCGCTATTCGTGTTTGCGTTGATGTTCGGCCTGATCAGGGCGTTGGACCGGATATGAGCGGCGCGGACATCTTCGGATTGGCGATTTCGGTGGTCGTGTTCGGCTACCTGGTGTATGCGCTGATGCGCGGGGAGCGGCTGTAGATGACCTGGCAAGGGTGGTTGCAGATCCTGATCTACGTGGCGGTGCTGACCGCGCTCACCCCGCTGCTGGGTGGCTATATGGCTCGTGTCTATATGGGGCGGCGGGTGGTCCTCGAGCGGGCGCTGGGGCCGGTTGAGCGGCTGTTCTACCGGGCGGTGCGGACCAATCCGGCGCGCGAGCAGGACTGGAAGCAGTACGGCACCACCGTGCTGGTGTTCTCGGCGCTGTTCTGGCCCACGTCGCTGCCGCTGCGCCGGCGCCTGGTTGCGTTGGCCCTTGCCGGCCTCGGCCTGCCGGCCCTGACCAGCGTGCTGCTGCCCTTGCGGGACCAGGCGAACCTGTCCAGCGTGCTGCTCGCCTACGTGACCCTGGTCGTGGCGGTCGCCACCATCGGGGGCTGGTGGCCCGCGGTCCTGGCGGCGCTGGCCGCGTCCGCGCTCGGCAGCTACTACTCCACCCGGCCCTACAACACCTGGAGGATCAACGACCCCGACAATATCGTCGCGCTGGTCGTGTTCCTGCTTGTCGCCGTCATGGTCAGCACGCTCGTCGCCCTGGCCGAGCGCCGCCGCCACCAGGCCGAGCGCGGTCGCTCCGAGGCGGAGGCGCTGGCGCGGCTGGCCGGCTCCCTGCTCGGGACGTCGGATCCGACCACGAGCCTGCTCCAGCACCTCAAGTCCACCTTCAATCAGGACGCAGCCGCCGTGTTCGCCCGCCAGGACGGCCAATGGCAGGTGCAGGCGGCGGTCGGCTCGCCGCCGCCAGACCCCGACCTTGCACTCCAAGGACCAACCCTGCCCGCCGCCGACCGGCAGGTCCTGGCAGCCTCCGCCGCGCTGCTGTCGGTCGCCGTCCACAGCCACCAGGCTCGCCCAGCAGGTCGACCGCATCGCCGGGCAGCAGGCCGCCAACGAGCTGCGCCGTGCCATCCTGGACGCCGTCTCGCACGACCTGCGCACCCCGCTGTCGTCGATCAAGGCGGCGGTCACCGGGCTGCGTGAGCCCGGCAGCGACCTCAGTGCCCAGGTGACCGACGAGTCGCTGGCGCTGATCGAGGAGGAGGCCGACCGGCTGAACGCCCTGGTCGGCAACCTGCTCGACATGAGCCGCATCCAGGCCGGCGCGGTCACGCTGGCCTGCTCGCCGGTCGGCTTGGACGAGATCGTCCCCCGCGCGGTCGCGAGCCTGCGCCGCCGCGACGGGCCGCTCACCGTGGACGTGCCCGAATCGCTGCCACGGGTGCACGCCGACCCGGTCCTGCTGGAGCGCGCCGTCGCCAACGTCATCGACAATGCCCTGGCATGGTCGCCGACGGCCACGCCGCTGCGGGTGCACGCCTCAACGGTGGCCGGACGGGTCGAGCTGCGCGTCACCGACCACGGCCCCGGCATCCCCGCCGACCAGCGCCAGCAGCTCCTTGAGCCCTTCCGTCGGCTCGGCGACCGCTCGCGCGGCGCAGGGGTGGGGCTGGGCCTGGCCGTGGCCAAGGGATTCGTCGACGCGATGGACGGACGCCTTGTCCTGGGAGACACCCCCGGCGGCGGCCTCACCGTCGCCATCTCCCTGAAGGCGGCGCCATGATCAGGGTGCTGGTGGTCGACGACGAGCCTCAGCTCTTGCGGGTCCTGCGCGTGCACCTGCGCAGATCCGCCGCAAGCTCGAACCAGAGCCCACCCAGCCCCGCTACTTCATCACCGAGCCCGGCATGGGCTACCGCTTCGAGCCTGCGTCCCCGACCGATGCGAGGTGAGCCCGCATGAGCAGCCGCGCCCGCCAGTTCGCCGAGATTGACGGAGAGGGCATGGTCTGGGGCGGGGCCGGCTTTGCGGCCAGCCTGATCGTCGGCGTGGCGCTCAGCCCCTTCCGCAGCTCAATGGGGCTGGAGAACGTGGTCATCGTCTACCTGGCGGTGGTCGCCGTGGCCGCCGCCATCGGCGGCCGCGCCGCAGGGCTCGTGTCCTCCCTGTCGGCCGCGCTGTCCTACAACTTCTTCTTCACCACGCCCTACTACACGCTGCGGATCGACTCGGCCGGCCAGGTGATCACGGTGGTGCTGCTGTTCGCTGGCGGCCTGCTGGCCAGCCTCGGCGGCCGGGCGGGCCGCCGCGCCGGCGCGCAGGCGCGCGAAGAGGCCGACGCCATCCGCCTCCTGCACGCCGTCACCCTGGCCGCGGCCAGCAGCCAGGGGCCGGACCGGGTCGCCGCGACCGGGCTGCTGGACCTGCTCGGCGCGCGCTCGGTACAGGTCGTGCGCGCCGACCGCGGCGGCGACCGTGTGGTCGCCGCCGCCGGCGAGCCGGTCAGCCCGCCCGACCTCGCCGCCCTGCCCCACCTCGACCAGGACGGCCACATCCCCTCCGGTCACCTGCGCTCGGTGGGCGGGACGCTCGTGCTCCCCGCGGAGGGCACCGCGATCGACCTGGTCCGCGAGGGGCGGCGCGTTGGGACTCTGGTGATCCTGCCAGCCGCCGATCGCCCACTGCTCCGCACCACCAGGACGGCGATCGCAGCCATCGCCCACGCGCTCGCAATGGCCAACGGCCGCGGCTGAGCACCCGCAAACGCAGGGTGTTCGGACAATGTACAGGTTGGCTTGACCGGCTCGAACCCGTTTGCTCACGTGACGCCGACTTCCGCGCGGACGACCCGAAGTTCAACTTGACGTCGAGGGTGCGGACCGCTTCCGCTGGCACTTGACCCTCCCCCTGGGGGCAGGCCGTAGCCTCCCCGCAGGAGGTGATGGCAGTGGCAGCAACCAACACAACCATGAACAACCCCAACCAGCAGGCGGCCGGCCAGGCACCCGGGCGGCGACGCAGCCGGATGATCGGCGCCGTGGGGACGGGAGCGCGGCTGCTGGTCGGCCTGGTGCTGCTGGGCAGCGTGTTGCAGGGCGAGCTTGCCGGGCCGTTCCGCCGAGCCGCCTGGCTGCTTGGCCTGGTCGGCTTCCCGGCGGTGCTGCTCGGCTGGCAGGGGGTGGCGGGCCCGTCGCGGCAGGCCACGGCTGCGGGCGACCGGGCCGCTGGGTCACGGACTGGATCGTCGCCGCCGGCTTGAGCAGGCACGTACGGGATCAGCCCGCGCTGCCATGCCTGGACCTGCACCGCCTCGGGCAACCAGCGTGCATCGACGAGGAGGCCATCGACCTCCAGCATCCACCAGTGGGTTGCGGTCCAGCTTGTCGCACAGCCGGGGCGTACTCCGCGTCCAGGTGCTGGGTGCAGAACGCTCGCGTGATCGCGGTGATGTCGTTGAAGACCGGCCGCGCCGCGGCGGGGAGCTTTTGGGTCTTGGCAGAGTTGGCAGGGATCGTCACGGCCGGCCTCCTCCCTGGACCAGCGCCTTGGGTTCGCGCCGAAATTTACTGCGTCTGCGGCACCGTGCGGGGATATCGGGGCGGTGACCGCCGGAGGGGAGGCGGGGCCGCTGCGGCTACCGGCATCTTCCCAGGAGCAGGAAGACGAGGGGTTGGCCGCCGAGATGGCCGCGAGCCTGGCGCATCTGCGCCGTGTGGAGGCGCAATTCTGAGAGCTGAACTGGCGGGCTGGCCATCGGGGCTCGGGTGCCTACCCCGAGAGCTATCCCGTGGGGATGCCGGGCACGACTACCTCGACCTGACGGTGGGCACGACCTCCGCGGCGGGCCACACCGCCAGTACCACTGGTATCTCGGCGCGACGGCACGACCGGACCACAGGGCCCGAGCCCCCGCTCCGCCGCCATGACCGACGTAGCGTCTCCCGCGGTTGCTTCAGCTGTGCAATGCCCGTGCAACTCACTGCCGGTTGGTGGTTCGCGTTGTGTAAGATCGGGGCTCCAAGTATGTCGCCAACAGGCCTGATGGGGGCTGCGCGATGGCTCGAGTCGTCCACGTGCCGTACACCATCGAGCAGGACGAGGATGGCGTCTGGTGCGCCCATGCGCAGCTACGTCCTGGTGCTGGCGCCAACGGTGATGGCCCCACCCGGGAGGCTGCGATCGCCGATCTACGAGAGGCTCTCATTGGGCTGATCGGCGAGATCGGTGTGCCGGACGAGTTGACCCTCACCCTTGACGTCGCCTGATGCCGTCGGTCCCGACGGTATCCGGTGCCCGCGTTGTCAAGGCTCTTGAGAAGATCGGCTTCCAGGTCGCCCGAGTCAGGGGGAGCCATCACATCATGCGCCATCCCGACGGACGTTGGACCACTGTTCCGGTGCATCAAGGGCGCGATATCGCCAAGGGAACACTGCGGAATGTCCTCGCCGATGCTGGCCTGACGATCGAGGAGTTCAAGCGGCTGATCTGACCCGTTCCCGCGGCAGGTTCGCTGGCTACGGTCGCGAAGCGGGATGACGTGTTGGCAATCTGTTGGTCGAGTGCATTCCTGCTGGTCAGAGCCGGATTGTTGGTCCTTGGGTGGTGAGTGGGCGGTTCGCGTGTTGGTAGGCTGGGTCTGCTACACCTTCCACTTCGCGAACCGCGCGCTCGAAGCCAACACCGCTGGTCAGCGTCGGGACCTTGAAGAACGGCCGGATCGTGGTGTTCGGATAGGCCGGAGGGACGTTCGGCGGGTATTCGTGATGAATACTTCTTCCGCCGCGAATGCCAGCACCGCCTCCAACAGGCTCAGGCAGGACCGACCAGCCGGCCGATCACCTTGACGCGGCGGCGGTCTTCCCGAGGGTCACCTCGACCAGGTTGGTGACGTCGGATCGACTGCGCGTCTAGTACGCTTTGGCGACTCGGAGATGCTAAGCCTGACTGTCGCGGGTGCCAGCTATGCTCTCTACGCCGTGGTTGCAATGGTTCCGCGCTAAGGGGAAGAGCGCATGCTGAGTGCCGACGTCACCAGCTACTTGTCCGCCACCGCCTACGCTGACCGCTTCTTCGCCAACAAGGTCGTTGACGCGATCCTCTGGGACCCGAAACGGCTCGTCACCACGGCCCCCGAGTTGGACCTTGCGCGGGTCGTGTATCACTGCCGGGCTGCGCTGCGCCGCGACCTCCACTTTCAGTTTCTGCTTGCCCTCGCCCCAGCCGTGTGGGTAGCGCTGGTCTATCCCGGCCTGCTTCTCCTGGGAGTCCGCGGTGGCTGGTCGCTGTTTGGCGGGCAGTTCGTGCTGGCCTATATGGCCGTGTACACGGTCTGCGCCTGGTTCCATCCGCGTCGCCCATCGCGACAATGGCTGCCCCTGCCACTCGCAGTGCTCACGCTGCTTTTCATCTGGCGCCAGGGCACCCCGCTCGCGGCTACGGTGCTGCTCGGCACCGCTTGGCCGAGCGCGCTGGTGGTCTTCGGGCACCGCTGGTGGAACCGTCATCGGTTGAGCGGACCCCTGCTGGAGGGGCAGCGGCCGGTCACGGGGCTGGAGGTGCGCAAGGTCGTGCGGTCTCGGCTGATGGAGATCGATGCGCAAGCACATGGGAACATCGCGGTGTTTCCTGAAAGCAACCGGCATCAGCTTGTTGGCTGCGGGGAGCTGGCCGAGTTCAGAGGCTTGTTCACGGTGCGATTGGACCGGCCGCACGATTCCGAGCAGCAGATCAAGGACTTCGAGGTCGTCGAACTCGTGGATGCCCTCAAGGAGGCCGTGCCCACGATCGACCTGACCGGGATTCGGGCGGAAGACCGGGTCTATGTGGGCGACAAGACACTGGTCTGCGACCCGGCCTGGCAGGACCCCACGACCGGGCTGCCCAAGGTGGAGCTGGAGCGGCCCGAGTTGGAAGCGCTGATGCGCCATCCCGAGCCGTTTGCCCGCCATTACCTGTGTATCCGAGTCGCGGAACCAGGCTGGAGGGGTCATCTGGCCTTTACCATGGCGGTCCACTTCCACAAGACTCCGGCCGACCTGACGATCGAAAGCAACAAGTTCGTCTACCGTCCGCTCAAGTCCGAATACCGCGACATCGACTGGGTCCTCTTCGCGCCGTGCCATCCGAGGT
>WNGH01002481.1_pt1 | contig 17489 bp, 9 predicted proteins | sample 5400631 | NCBI WGS metagenome assembly WNGH01 (sample SAMN13153373, study PRJNA577476) | soil metagenome | isolation source: 115 cm soil or saprolite under Garry oak tree replicate 1 | place: USA:California | collected 2016-06-15
CTGGCGGCCGCGGGCCAGTCGCGCTGATGGCCACGAGTACGTTGCACGGACTCACGCGTAACACGACAACGACGACAGTTGATGATCTTTCGCCGCGCCGCACAGATCGTTAGCAGCGCGAGTCACAGCGCCCGCAACCGTTGACCCGCCTGCGTTCACGTGCGGGCAAGATGGGTGCTTTCCAACCCGCCGCTTCGAGGCGTCTGGCTGGTTCGGTACGGTGGCGACCGATCGGACGGCTGCCGCAGAGCCTCAAGTCTTTGTCCCGGGGGCCGATCTTAGGTGAGCACGCCGCGACCGTTGCTGAGCAGTCGGTGACCGCGCGTTCAGAGTGGAGACTGTGTCGGATGGCTGGAGCACGCGTCACGGACGTGCGTCGTCTGACGCTGATCCAGGCCCGGCCGCGCCTTAACGTTCGCGCTGGTGCAGTGCTGTGGGCCATTTATGGGTTGATGGGTGTCCTCCTCGCGGGTTATCTCTCGTCCTTGATCGTTCAGGGCGACCATCCATGGGCGATGTTCAACGACTGGGCGGCGGCCGGATTCGAGGTCGCCGGCGGCGTCCTGTGTCTGGTCCGCGGGTTCGCCCGACAGCCCGGGCGGGCGGTCGCTCTGACGCTGGGATTCGGCCTACTCATGTGGGCCATCGGTGACTTTGTACTGACGGCCGCGTCACAAGGTGGCGCCGAGCCTGCGACGCCGTCGCCGGCGGATGTTTTCTACCTGGGATTCTTTCCGCTCATGTATGTGGCCGTCCTGATGTTCATGCGGGGGGAAATCAGAAAGCTCGCGACCCCCAACTGGCTCGACGGTGCAGTCGCCGGAGTCGGCGCCGCTGCGGTCTGCGCAGCATTCGCGTTCCACAGCGTCCTTCATCTGGCGGGCGGAAGTTCCGCCGCGGTGGTCACCAACCTGGCCTACCCGATCGCAGACCTTCTACTCCTCGGTCTGGTCGTGGGCGGATCAACGTTCATGTCCGGGCGGCGGAGAGCACCGTGGATGCTCATGGCCGCCGGAATGGCCATCAACGTTGTCGGTGACACCGCCAACCTCTTCAACTCGTCACTGGGTCGCCCGGGCGTAATCCTCGACGCAATCGCCTGGCCGGCGTCGATTCTGGTCCTGTCGATGTCAGTCTGGTTGCGGCCGCGACCAGCCAACCCGCTTGCCATTCAGAAGCCAGGCACGTTCCTCATTCCGGGGCTCAGCGCCGCGTGCGCGCTGACCGTGCTGTTGGTCGGAAACCTGCATGCGACAAGCAGAGTTGCCGTCGGCCTGGCCACCGCCACTCTGGTTCTTGTCGGCATCCGACTGGTCCTGTCCGTGCGCGCGATGAGGGCACTCAGCCAGGAGCGCCGCCACCAGTCCGTCACCGATGAGCTCACCGGTCTGGGAAACCGGCGGCGCCTGTCCACAGTGCTCGACGCGTTCTTCGCAGACTACGACCCAACGGCCGCACATCCACGATCTCTTGCCTTCCTGTTCGTGGATCTCGACCGTTTCAAGGAGATCAACGACACCTATGGCCACCCCGCCGGCGACCAGGTCCTCACACAGCTGGGCCCACGCCTGTCCGCGTGCCTGCGCGAGGGCGACCTGCTCATCCGGCTGGGCGGCGACGAGTTCGTCGTCTTACTCGTGGATGGAGACGCGGAGTACGCCGCTGCGGTCGCCCAGCGACTGACGGATGGGCTGGCCAAGCCCTTCAGCCTGGGCACGGCGAATGTCGGCGTCAGCGCGAGCATCGGTATCGCGCTCGCGCCTAGCGATGCAACCGATGCTGCAACCCTCATGTGGTGTGCGGATATCGCGATGTACAGAGCCAAGTTGGGTGGCGTCCCATTTACGAGCTACGAGCCGGACCTCGACAAGATCGGAAACCGGCTGTTGCTGCTGGACGAATTGCGCACAGCGATCGACGAACACCAACTCGTGTTGCACTACCAGCCACAGCTGAACCTGCGAACCGGCGAGATCGTCGCCGTCGAAGGTCTGCTGCGCTGGGCACATCCCCGACTCGGTCTCGTTCCGCCGCTCGAGTTCCTACCGTTCGCCGAAGAAGCCGGCCTAATGGGCTCGATCACCACCCTCGTGCTCACCGACGCCATCGCGCAGTGCGCGGCCTGGCGGAGCGAGGGCAAGCAGCTGACGGTCTCCGTCAACGTCTCGGCGACAAACCTTCTCGACCCACGATTCACGGATCTCGTCCGCGACTTGCTCGACAGCCATGATGTGCCCGCTGAAGCGCTGGTCTTGGAGATTACCGAGACCAGCGTCATTTCTGACTTCGATCGATCCCAACGAGTCATCCAAGAACTCTGGGACCTCGGCATCGTGGTGTCCATCGACGACTTCGGCGCCGGCTTCACCTCACTCGCCCACCTAAGTAGCCTGGCGGTCAAGGAGCTCAAACTCGACCGAACGTTCCTCACCGGGCTCACCCCCACGAACAGCAGCCGCGACCTCGACCTCGTTCGCGCAACGATAGAACTCGGCCACGCCCTAGGCCTGCGCATCGTGGCCGAAGGAATAGAAGACGACGCCACCCTGCAATTGCTGACCGACCTCGGCTGCGACCTCGCCCAGGGCTACTTGATCAGCATTCCCAAGCCCCCGAGCCACCTGGCATTCATCGACAGCTCCAGGCGCGCCGTGACCGACCCGATTTCCCGCCCGACGTCGTTCGCAGTAACGCTCTGATGCAAAGCCAACGAGCATGGCGTGCCTGGACGAATTGTCCGGCAGCTCGACGCGCGCTTAGCCACGCCGCGCGTCAGCCAGTGCCGATGCCGAAGACGTGCATTCCGGTCCGCCCGGAGCCGACTTGGAAGCCGACATAGGGCAGCGTGACCGACGCGACGGTCTTGGCGGAGTCGACCGGCACGCTGATCTCGAACACCGACACGGTGAGCTGCTGCGACGACCCGCCGGTCGAGTTGCGATACGGCGTCGACACCGCGGTGATCTCCGGGTCGGTCGGGCCGCCCGCCCAGTCGGTCACGTCCAGGGTGGCCTTTGTGGTGCTGCCGTCGGTGTAGGTGATCGTGACCGGGCCCGAGGAGTCGCCGTTGGTGGACGTGACCAGGAATCCGACGTTGCTCGCACCTGCGTGCTGGGGCAGCAGGATCTCCTGGCCGGCGGCGAGCACGTTGTCCTGCTGGCAAGCCGGCGTGCTGGGCCACGTGAACGTCACCCCGCCTGACGTGAGGCTGCCGCCAGGCGTCACCCCGGCCTGCGCCAGGGCGTCTGCCGACAGGCTGAACCCGACGCCGTCGAGATTGGCGCAGGCCTGGTTGTTGTCCGGGCTGATCCCTGCGTTGTTGTAGTAGTCGCCCATCGAGCTGGTCGGGGTGATCTTCAAGGCGGCGATGTCAGAGACCTGCGCCGAGCTGTTGACCACCATCACCGACGCGATGGTGCCGGGCCACACCCGGAACTGCCCGCTGCTGCCACTGGGTGTCGGCACGGTGAACGTGATTGCCGTGTCGCTCCAGGAGTTCACCGTGAACGGGGCGGTGTTGCCCGGCGCTCCCCAGCTCGTACCGAGGTCGGTGAAGGCGACGTAGCCGGTGCCCTGGCTGGCGCCGAATCCGGTACCGCTGATCGTCACGACCTGCCCGGCCGTGGCGGTCGTCGGGCTGATCGAGCTGATCACAGCGCCGCCCATCGCTGTCGTGGACGTCCCGAGCGCGAAGACGTGCAGCTGTCCCTGGGATGCCCGCGAGGGCAAGGTGATGCTGCTCAGGGCCTTGGCCGGATCAACCGGCATGGCCGTGGAGAACACGTACGTGGCGGTGATGTCGCGCCCGCCCGTGCAGCCGGCGCAGTTGCGGTACGCGGTTTTCGCCGCGATCTGGTTCCCGAACGAGGGTTGCGACCGCCCGGCAGCCAGCGTCCAGTCCGACAATCCGAGCCAGTACCGTGCGGTGCTGCCGTCGGAGTAGGTGAGGGTCGCGACGCCCTGACTCGGGCCACTTGTGGCCGAGCCGAGGAAGCCCAGTTGCTGAGTGCCCGCTGGCGCATTGACCGCGATCTTCTGGCCGGCTGCGACCACGTTGTCCGGGTACCCCGGCGCGGGCACGGGCCAGGTATACGTGATCCCGCCGGACGTGACGGGCTGGCCAGGGCTCACGCCCACGGCCGCCAGTGCCTGCGCGGAGTAACTGCGCACGCCGCCGTCGAAGTTGCCGGCATTGACGGCAGAGTCGTCGGAGACCCCGACATTGTCGTACGCGGCGAGCAGGCTGCCCGGCTGCGCCACCAGGACTGTCAGCTTCAGCCCGGGCAGCGCGTTGCCACCCACCGACAACGACACCGGCACCGTGTAGAACGTCTGCGGTGTGGACGCATCGGCGTGCACGGTCAGGGTGACGGTGCCTGCTCCGTTCGGTGGCACCTGGATGTCTCCGCTGGACGGGGTCACGGTGACGTCCAGCCCGTCGGGCGCCGACACAGTTGCGTGCACGGTCTGCCCGCTGGCGGTCGTGTTCTGCCCACCGATCTTGACGGTGGTGGTGGCGCCGGGGGCCACGGTCGCCTGCGAGCTGGACAGGTAGCCCAGCACGGGGCGGGTGCCGCTGCCGTACGAGGGTGGTGCGTCCTTCGCGGCGGTGCCCCACGTCGACGGCTTGGTGCCGAGCGTCCAATCGAGCGTCGCGCCGTTGGCCAACGTCGAGAACGGCACGTAGAGCTTGGTGTACGGACTGCCGTTCAACTTCATCGACTGCACGTAGAAGTTCGTGGACGACGCGCCCGGTGCATCGATGGTGATCGTCTTACCGCTGGGCAGGTTGATCGTCGCGTGCGGGAAGCCGGCGCCGTTGAACACGAGCGTGTCGGTGCCAGAGTTCTCCGGGTACATGCCGAGCATCTCCCAGATGAACGTCGAGCTGTTCGCCCCGAGGTCGTCATTGTTGGGCAGGCCGCTCGGCCCCGGCGGGTACATGGTGTTGAGCATCGTGTTGACGGCCAGCTGCGTACCGGCTGGGTCGCCGGCGTAGTTCGGCGCGTACTGCTCGCCGAAGCCGAACTCGTTGCTGAGCTGCGCGAACATTCCGAAGCCGTTCGGCTGCGACAGGAACTGCCGCAGCATGGCGGCGACCTTCGCTTTCCCGCCGAGCGCTGAGAACAGCGCCGAGTAGTTGTTCGGCACGTTCCACAGGTATTCGTAGGCATCGCCCTCGACGTAGTGGTTGGTCGTCGTCCCGGTGATACCCGGCACGAAGGCGCCGTTCTGGTTGCGCGGGTTCAGCAGGCCGTTCACCGGGTTGAATACGTTCTGCCAGTTGTTCGCGCGCTGCTCGAGCATCGTCGCGTTCGCGCTGTCGCCGAGCGCGGCCGCGAAATGCGAGAGCGCGAGATCCTGGCTGTCGTACTCCAGCAGCGTCGGCACCTGCCCGTGCGCGTTGCAGCAGCCGTAACTGCCGTCCTCGGGCAGGTAGCCGTACTGCTGCTCCAATGCCTCCCCCGGCCGCACGCCGTTGACCGTCGTCGCCTGCTTGAGCATGTCGGCGAGCGCTTCGGACGTGTTGAAGTTGCGCGCTCCGAACGCGTAGTAGTCGGCGATGATCGACTGGGCGGGGTCGCCGACCATCACGTAGTTGTTCAAGTGCAGGTAGCCCCATTGCTGCAGGATGGCGTCCTGGCTGTAGTAGTTGAGCAGCGACTGGGCCTGGTCGCCCGCCGCCGTCGGATCCAGCACGGCTTGCAATTCCGATAGGGAATGGAAGGTGTCCCATCCCGAATAGGTGCCGTACTGGTCGTGCTGCCCGTTGCCCACCGTGTACACCTTGAAGTCCGAGCCCATGTACTGCCCGTTGACGTCGCTGACGATGTTGGGCTGCATGAAGTCCTTGTAGAGCAGGCTGTAGAACTCCTGGGTCAGCGAGTAGCTGCGCCCGGACACCTCGATCCGGCCGAGCAGCGTGTTCCAGTCCTGCTGGACGGCGTTCTGGGTGCCGGCGAAGTCCCACCCGGGGTTCTCGGTGCTCCAGTCCAGCTTGGCGTTGTCCGTGCTCACGTACGAGGTCGCGACCTTCGCCTGGATCACCGGGTTGCTCGTCGTGTCGAAGGTCAGGAAGACGGCGGCGGGATCGGTCTGGCCGGGCTGGGTGATGACCTGCGAGCTCGTGAACGGGTGGTCGAAGACGAGGTCGAAGTAGACGGTGTACTCCTGGACCTGGCCGCCATTGTTCGTCTCGCCGCAGAAGTGACCGCTCTTGTCCGAGCCGACGATCTCCGTGTCGCTCACGACGCGGGCGGTGTCGCCGAAGTCCCCGTTCTGGCTGTTCATCAGCTTGACGAGGAAGTCGGCCTGGGTGGTTGCTGGGAACGTGAACCGTCCCATCGAGCTGTGCGGGGTCGCGGTGAACTCCGAGGTGATCGTGTCGGGCTGGTTGCTCTGCGCCGAGTAGTAGCCGGCCTGGGCCACCTCGCCGGTGTTGCTGAACTTCGTGGTCGCGTTGTTCGGATTGCCACTGGGCAGCGCGCCGGTCATCGGCAGGATTGGGACGTCGCCTGCTGCGCCGCATCCTGGGCCGCTGATGTGGGTCAATGAGTACCCGGTCAGTGACGTGTCGCCGAAGCTGTAGCCACCGCCGGCAGACCGGTTCGGCATGGTGTCGGGACTCCACTGCGTCATGCCGAACGGCGCCGTGGCCCCCGGGTAGGTGTTGCCACCGCCGGTCGTCCAGGTGCGGGTGTCTACGAGCTGGGCCAGGTCGCCGACCGGCTCGGTGACCGTAGCGGTGTTCTTCGCCCCGGAGGGGAGTTTGGACTCGGGCACGGGCTTCGGGCATGCCAGCAGCCGCCCGTTCTGTCCCTTGCTGCACGCGACGGGCTGAGCCTGGCTTGCGGCCGGCGCCGTACCGCTCGTCGGGCTCGCGCTCGGGCTGGGGCTGGGGCTCGCGGTCGGGCTGGGGCTCGGCGGCGCCGCGGCCGCCGGAACCGCCGTCAGAAGCGTCGTGGCCGCGACGCCGGAAACCATCAGCGTGAAGGCGGCGAGAAGGGAACCACTCGTCCTGCCTCGTCCCGTTGAGTTCGATTTACGCAGCATGGTCACACCGCTCGCCTTCGCACTTAAGAGAACCGGACGGGGCATCCGACAACCTTGTCAGAGCTGAAGCCAATACGGACACAATCGGGCCACCCCGGCCCGCTGTCAAGCGATTGCGAACAGTATGTCCAGAAGCGGATGCGCCGATCCATAAAACCCATCGGGGGGCGTGAAAACAGCCGCAGCGGTGGACGTACGGCTTAGGAGAGCGATCTCGCCGAGCCATTGACGGCACCGACCGCCTGGGCCTCGGGCGACCTGATGACAACGCTGTCGGATCGTCGGCCCTGATCGGCATCGGAAGCAGAGCTGGAACGTCATTTGTTGTAGCTCTTGACAAATCCCGCAACTGGGTCAGAGCATGGCATTCGCGCGACATCGAGAACGGCGGTCGCGCTCACCCACGGGGGACCGAAGGTTCGATTCGCGGACACGCTCATCCGAGGCATCGGGTCGCGTTCTGACGGGGACGAGCCACGAAGGCCTCGCCGCATCGGCCTACGCGCGCCTCCGCCCGTAGCGCCATCGATGCCGGCCGGCGTGCCCCACAGCGTGGAGGTCGCTCATGGCTGTCCAGTCGTCCGCCCGCATCGCCACCGCGATCGCGGCAACGCTTGCCGTACTGGGCTTGGCGGCGCCCGGAGGCTCGCCGCTCGCCACGGCCGCACCCGCAGCGAGCTGCCCATGGGTGGGCTCACCCGCTCCGGTCGACCAAAGGGTGCAGATGGTGCTGGCACAGATGAGCCTGGACGACAAGATCGCCATGGTGCACGGGGTGAGCGGTCCGTATGTCGGCAACGTGCCGGCAAACGGGAGGCTGTGCATCCCGGCGATGACCCTCGAGGACGGCCCAGCGGGCGTTGCCGACGGCATGAGCGGCGTGACGCAACTGCCGGCCCCTGTGGCGGTGGCCGCCAGCTGGGACACCGGCATCGCCCGGCAGTACGGCACGGTCGTCGGCAACGAAGAGGCGGGCAAGGGCGCGAACGTCAACCTCGGCCCGACCGTGAACATCGTCCGCGACCCGCGGTGGGGCCGGGCGTTCGAGAGCTACAGCGAGGACCCCGAGCTCGCCGGGCAGATCGGCGCGGCCGACATCCAGGGCGTCCAGTCTCAGGGAGTGCTCGCGCAGGTCAAGCACTGGGCGGTCTACAACCAGGAGACCAACCGCAACACGGCTGCCGACAACTCGATCATCGGCGAGCAGGCGATGCACGAGATCTACATGCCGGCGTTCCAGACGGCGGTGCAGCAGGGGCAGGCATCGTCAGCGATGTGCTCCTACAGCACGATCAACGGCACCTACGCGTGCGAGGACCCGGAGATCGACTCGATCCTCAAGGACGCCTTCGGGTTGACCGGCTTCATCACGTCCGACTGGGGAGCGACGCACAGCACCGCCGCCTCGGCGAATGCCGGCATGGACATGCAGATGCCCGACGACTCCTTCTTCGGCGCAGCGTTGAAGCGGGCGGTGCAGTCCGGACAGGTGCAGCAGGCGCGGCTCGACGACATGGTGTCGCGCATCCTTCGCGAGGAGTTCCGGTTCGGCCTGTTCGACCACCCAGCCACGGGCAGCCCGTCGGCGGTGGTCACGAGCCCGGCGCACGCCGCCACGGCACGCGCCGTCTCCGAGGACGGCACGGTGCTGCTGAAGAACGCGGGCAACCTCTTGCCGCTCGGCGCGTCCACGCACTCGATCGCGGTGATCGGCGACGACGCCGGGCCGGACGCGCAGAGCGCCGGCGGCGGCAGCGCCGCCGTGTCGTCTCCGTATCTCGTCACGCCGTTCGACGGCATCAAGGCGCGCGCCGGCAGCGGCGTCGACGTCCAGTTCGCGCAGGGCACGGTCGGCAACAACGGCGTGCTGCCCGCGATCCCGTCCCAGTACCTCAGCCCGCCGTCGGGCACCGGCCACGGCCTGCAGGGCGACTACTTCAACAACACCACGCTGTCCGGCCCGCCGAGCGCGACGCAGACCGATCCACAGGTGTCCTACACCTGGAATGGCGCTGCTCCGGCGCCCGGCGTTCCAGGCACGAACTTCTCCACGAAGTGGACCGGCATGTTGACGCCGCCGGTCACCGGCACGTACACGTTCGCCCTCACCAGTGACGACGGCAGCCGGCTGTTCGTCAACGGCCAGCGGGTGATCGACAACTGGAGCGACCACGCGCCGCTCACCAAGTCGGCGCAGGTCACGCTCACCGCCGGGCAGCCGGTGTCGATCGAGGTGGACTTCTACCAGGCCGGCGGCGGCGACATGGTCAACCTCGGCTGGCTGCTTCCGGGTACTGACCTGCAGCAGCAGGCCGTCGACCTGGCCGCGAAGTCGGACGTCGCCGTGGTGTTCGCCTCCGACTTCGAGTCCGAGGGTTCCGATCTCGACGGCATCGACCTGCCGGGACAGCAGAACCAACTCATCTCCGCTGTGGCCGCCGCCAACCCACATACCGTCGTCGTGCTGAACACGGGCAGCGCGGTCACGATGCCGTGGGTCTCGCAGGTGGCCGGGGCGCTCGAGGCGTGGTATCCGGGACAGGAGGATGGCAACGCCATCGCCTCGCTGCTGTTCGGCGACGTCAACCCGTCCGGCAAGCTCCCGGTCACGTTCCCGACGTCGCTGACGCAGGTGCCGGCCGCGACCGCTGCCCAGTGGCCGGGCGTGAACGGTCAGGTGCACTACTCCGAGGGCGTCGACGTCGGCTACCGCTGGTACGACGCGCACAAGCTGACGCCGCTGTTCCCGTTCGGGTACGGCCTGTCCTACACGACATTCGGGTTCTCCGGCCTGAGCGCCGGCGCGCGACTCGACGCGGGTGGCACGCTCGCTGCGGGCGTGACCGTCAAGAACACCGGGCAGCGCGCCGGGGCGGACGTCGTCCAGCTCTATCTGACCTTGCCGGCTTCGGCCGGCGACCCGCCGCGCCAGCTCAAGGGCTTCCAAAAGGTGAGCCTGCAGCCCGGGCAGAGCAAGCGAGTGACATTCCAGCTCGGCAACGCCGAAGCGTCCTACTGGGACTCGACCGCGGCTGGCTGGACGCTCGCCGCCGGGCATTACACCGTGGCGGTCGGCGACTCGTCACGCAACCTGCCGTTGTCGGCCGGCTTCGACGTGGCCCGCACGGTCGGACCGCGCACGACGACACTGCAGGCCCCGCCGGTGATTACGCCGGGTGGCTCGGCCACTGTCACGTCCACATTCACGAACGGATCGACGGCGCCGGCGGCTGCCGTGACGGCCACGCTCGCAGTCCCCAATGGCTGGACTGCCACCCCCACGACGCCCGCGACATTCGCCATCGTCGCGCCGGGGCAGCGTGTCACGACCACCTGGTCAGTGTCGGTGCCGACCAACGCCGCAGCCGGGGCGTTCCCGATCAGCGCCACGACCACCTACGCGGGGCCGGGCCGCGCGGTCAGCACTCCGGTCACGGTGTCGGTGCCGTATCCGAGCTTCGCGGCGGCCTACAACACGGTCGGGGTCAGCGACGACGGCGATCCGTCGGCCGGCAACTTCGACGGCGGCGGCTACAGCTTTTCCGCGCAGGCGCTCGCCAGCGTCGGCATCACGCCGGGCTCCACCTTGGCCGGCTTCACCTGGCCGAACGTGCCGGCGGGCGAGCCCGATGCCGTCACCTCCGCTGGGCAGCTCGTCGACCTTGCTGGTTCGGGCACCACGCTGTGGTTCCTCGGCGCCGGCGGATTCGGCACGCAGACCGGGACGGTCACGGTCAACTACACCGATGGCAGCAGCTCGTCCGCTCCCATCACCTTGGCCGACTGGTACGCCAACCAGGCCGTCCCCGGCTGCACGCTGGTTGCCACGACGCCACACTGGAACGAGCCGCCCGGCAGCACCCTGCCACCGGATCACCAGGTCAGCCTGTACGCCGCGTCCATCCCGCTCACCGCCGGGAAGACCATCGCTTACGTGAAACTGCCCGCCAACTCCAACCTGCACTTCTTTGCCACGGCAACCAGCTGACCCACCTCTGACATTGCCGCGGGCCAGGCGGTGGGCCCGCAGCTGTTAGGACGGGACGCGCAAGATGCGCAGCATCGTGGTCTGCAGGGCTTCGCGCAGTTCCTCGTCGGTGAGGTCGACCAGGTCCGGCAGGCTCTCCGGGAGCCAGAACACGGCGTAGTACGCGACTCGTTCGGCACCCGTCGGGTTGTCGCCGAAGAACAGGGTGAGGGCGCGCTTGCTCAGCGTCACGGCCTCCTCGTCTATCCTGTGTCGCTTCGCAGCTGGATCGGTGGATGCCATCACCGCGTAGTGGCGGTTCTGGACGAGGAAGTCGGCGAGGCCGTTCACCAGGTGCTCGATTCGCGCGCGCCGCCCGCGCATCGCGGCCGCTTCGTCAAGCAGAGCACCGATCTGTCGGATTCCCGGCTGCATGATCGCGTGCAGGATGTCGGCCTTGGCGCGGAAGTAGTAGTAGACGGCGGCCTTCGTCAGCCCCATCTCGTCGGCAATCATCTGCAGCGAGGTGGCGTCGTAGCCGACATCGGCAAACAGCCGCTGCGCAGTCTCCAGGATCTGCTGCCTGGTCTTCTCAGCCTGCGCTGCGCGGGTGGACATGGCCTTGACTGGCGTCGCCATTGACGTGCTCCTCGTTCGTGAACCGGATCGCAGCATACAAGCTGGCGGCAAGTGAGTCACTAGCTCTATGACAAGTGAGTCGCCTGACACATGGCTAGTGATTCACTTGACGCTTGGCTAGTGAATGCTCTAGCGTCAGCGCCTGAACTCGCCACCCCACCCTCGAGCCTGTGGAGCTCTGCATGTCGAACTATCTGTACCGCCTCGCCGCTCTCGCGTTCCGGCGACGGCGCATCGTGCTGGCGGTCTGGCTGGCTGCGGCCATCGCCGCCATTGCCATCGCCCAGATCAGCGGCGGTAAGACCAACGACAACTTCACCATCCCGGGAACCGAGGCGCAGCACGCGTCGGACGTCCTGTCGGCCAAGCTGCCGGCGTTCAGTGGAGGCCAGAGCACGATCGTGTTCGCCACCACCAACGGTGGCGGAAAGGTCACCGATCCGGCCGCGAAGGCAGCGATCGAGACGGCCATGACCAAACTCAAGTCGGTGCCGCAGGTCGCCGCGGTCGTGGATCCCTTCCAGGGCCAACTGGTGTCGGACAGCGGCAAGGTCGCCCTCGGGCAGGTTCAGTGGTCAGCCAAGGCGCCCGACGTGAAGGACGCCAACCTCGATGCCGCCAAGGACGCGATGACGCCGGTGCAGGCCGACGGCGTACAGGTCGAGTACAACGGCAGCGTCTATCCGGGTTGGCGCACGGCACCCTCCGAGACGCCCGAGCTGATCGGGCTGATCATCGCGTTCGTCATTCTGATGATCACCTTCGGCGCCTTCGCGGCCGCCGGCATGCCCATCCTGGGCGCGATCATCGGCGTGGTCACAACCCTGATGGGCATCACCGCCATCGCATCGGTGCTGTCGATCGCCTCCGCATCGACCACAGTCGCGCTGATGCTCGGACTCTCGTGTGGCATCGACTACGGCCTGTTCATCCTGTCCAGGCATCGCACCAACCTGCTCAACGGCATGACACCGGAGGAGTCGGTGCCACTGGCCATGGGCACGGCCGGCAGTTCGGTCGTCTTCGCCGCCCTCACGGTGATCATCGCGCTGTGCGGCCTGACCGTCGTCGGCATCCCGTTCCTGACCGTCATGGGCCTGGCCGCCGCGGCATCGGTCGCCGTTGCGCTACTGATCGCCCTGACGCTGCTCCCGGCGATGCTGGGCTTCGCCGGTACCAAGGTCGCGAAGTTCACCCGACTGCCGCTGCTCGGCGCTCGCGCCGAGCGGGTCGCCCGCCGCTCGGCCGCCGACCCGGACAGCACCGCCGGCGCCGGCTGGGCCCGCTTCGTCGTGCGCTACCGGGTGCCCGTGCTCATCGGCGGGATCGTCCTGCTCGGCGTACTCGCGATTCCCGCGACGAAAATCCAACTCGGCCTGCCCAGCGGCGCCTCGAAGCCCACGGACAACACCCAGCGCAAGGCCTACGACCTGACCACCGAAGGCTTCGGCGCCGGATTCAACGGTGCGCTGCTGATCGTCGCCCAAGACGTCGACAGCCCATCAGACACCCAGCAGATCGCGGCCGCGCTCACGAAGATCCCCGACGTCACGAACGTGACCCCACTGGCCGCGCAGAACGGCACATCGCTGATCCGCCTGATTCCGAAGTCCGGGCCGAACGCCTCGGCTACCGCCGACCTCGTGCACACCCTGCGCAACGACCGAGCAGCGATCGAAGGCCAGACCGGCGCGCACATCCTGGTCGGTGGCACCACCGCTTCGAACATCGACGTCTCGTCCAAGCTGTCCGGCGCCCTACCGATCTTCCTGCTCGTCGTGGTCGGCCTGGCGTTCATCCTGCTGACGTTCGCATTCCGAACCATCCTGGTGCCGATCAAGTCGATCCTGGGCTTCCTGCTCTCGATGGCCGCCGCTGTCGGCGCGCAGGTCGCGTTATTCCAATGGGGCTGGGGCGAGCACCTCTTCGGCATCACCCCGTCCGAGACGATCAGCTTCCTGCCGATCATCATGCTGGCGATCATCTTCGGCCTGTCCAGCGATTACGAGGTGTTCGTCGTCTCTCGGATCAAGGAGGAATACACCAAGAACGGCGACGCCCGCCGAGCAGTACAACGCGGCACCGGCTTGTCGGCTCGCGTCGTCACCGCCGCTGCGCTGATCATGTTCTCCATCTTCGTGGCCTTCATGTTCACCGATGACCCGACCATCAAGGCGATCGGCTTCAGCTTCGCCGCCGGCGTGTTCCTGGACGCCTTCGTCGTTCGACTCACGCTCGTCCCCGCCGTCATGGCGATCATCCGTTCCAAGCTCTGGTATCACCCGGAATGGTTCGCCGCGTACGTCCCCGACCCCGACATCGAGGGACAACGGCTCGAGCACAGGGTCGCCGAGAAGGAACTCGCCGCCGCTGGCACCTCGGCCTGACAGGGATACCAGCCTCCATCGATGTGATCTCCGCCAAGGCGCCGACAACCGGATCGCTCCGGTTGTCGGTGCCGCTGTCATCACCCGGCCATCGCAGTCAGGACAACATCCACCGAAACCATCCAGAAGTCCCTGACACGGTTTCGCGCCCAGCGGCTTAGTTAAGGCCGCCGCGCGTCGATGGTTAGGGCATGTGCTCAGCGGCGATGGGTGTTTTCCGTGCCCGCGCGGTATCGGGCGAAACCTCTGCCGGCCCGGATGCAGCGGTCTCGCGGCGTCCGGTGCTGTGGCGGGCGGTTGTGGGAGCGCACGATCAGCCGTGCCGCATTTGTCATCGCCATCGTCGGCACACCGGCCGTGCTGGGCATGGCCAGCCAACCGAGCCGGCGATTGCGGACCGCCTCGGTGACGGTCAGTTTCATGTTCGCGTCCGCGACATCGGTTGATCTGTCGGGCGTCTCATCGAGGCGCATTTCCATTTCTTCGTCATGCTCGGCGTGGTGGCGCTGTATCAGGACTGGACGGCGTTCGGCGTCTGCATCGCCACGACGGTGCTGCATCACGCGGTGATGGGCGCGCTCGCACCGCGGACGGTGTTCGAGAACGCCGACCAGTGGGCACATCCGGTCAAGTGGGCGATGATTCACGGCGGATTCGTCCTCGCCGCCAGCGTCACCCATCTGATCGCCTGGCGAGCCAACGAGGAACAGGAGTTGTCCGATCCCCTCACCCGGCTACCGAACCGTACGGCTTTCGTCGAGGCCCTGGACCGCAGGCTGGCCGAGCGGGGACGGGTGGTCAGTGTGCTGTTCGTGGACTTGGACAACTTCAAGAGCATCAATGACTCCGGTGGTCACCACGTCGGCGACTTAGCGCTTCTGGAAGCCGGCCAGCGGATGAGGCACGTCGTGCGCGAGGGTGACCTGGTAGCGCGTCTAGGTGGGGACGAGTTCGCGGTGCTGGTGCAAGGCGACGCGATCAACGCCGCCGCGGTCGGGCGGCGGATCTCGCAGACGCTGCAGTTCCCGCTGGTAACGGACGGGCGTGAGGTGTTCATCCAGGCCAGCATCGGGGTGGTCGACACCGAGCTCGCGGGCTCGCGGGATTCGGCGGACCTGCTGCGTGGGGCCGACCTCGCGATGTATCTGGCCAAGTCCTCCGGCAAGAACCAGGTCATCACCTACACCGCCGGTGTGGACAAGATCGTTCGGGAACGCGCTGAGCTGGCGTCCGACATCCGGCATGCGCTGCCCGGCGGGCAGTTGACCGTGCATTACCAGCCGCTGGTGCGCGGTCTGGACGGTCAGCTGACCGGTGTCGAGGCGTTGCTCCGCTGGAACCATCCGATCCGCGGTCTCATCTCGCCGGCGGAGTTCATTCCGATCGCCGAGGAGACGGGTGAGATCAAGGCGATCGGCGCCTGGGTGCTGGCAGTCGCGTGCGAGCAGGTCGTGCGCTGGCAGCAAACCATGCCGCGTTGTGCTGACCTGGATCTGGCCGTGAACCTGTCGCCGGTGCAATTGCGTGACTCCGATTTCCTCGAGGTCATCACGACATCGCTCAACCGCAGTGGCCTGCCGGCAAGCAGCCTGACCCTGGAGGTCACCGAAGGGATGCTGCTACAGGACCTGGGACTTGCCCGGCGACAACTCGACGCCGCGCGCACCCTCGGTGTGCGGGTGGCCATCGACGACTTCGGCACCGGCCATTCCTCATTGAGCTATCTCGGCAAACTCCCGGCCGACCAGGTCAAGATCGACATGTCGTTCATCAGCGCACTCGGCCGCGATCCCGGCGCGGCCGCGCTCGTCAAGGGCATCATCGACATGGCTCACGCGCTCAACCTCGACGTGCTCGCCGAGGGCGTCGAAGAAAGCGGTCAGCAGGAGATCCTCAGCCGACTCGGCTGCAGCTACTCGCAGGGCTATCTGTACTCCAAACCCTTGACCGCCGAGGCCTTCCCCGCCTTCCTAGCCAGCGCGGCCGCCCCGAGGACCGAACCGAGTCGACCAGAGCTCGCCGGTCAATCAGCGGGACGCGACCATGCTTGAGGCAACATCGCAGCTCGAGGTTCACAGCGGTCATATCGTGCTAGGCCTCGGCTGGCTGGGCATCTTCGGCGCACTCTTCGGCTACGAACGACTCCGAGCCCACCTACGCGCTCCGAATGCCCATCGAACGCAGCCGCGCATGGCAGCGGCGCGACGCAACTTGCTCTGGTCAACAGCGGCATTCTCCGCCGTCGCCGCCGCGATTCACCTCAGCGTCATCACCGAACATTTGCAGGAATCCACACTCTACGGAGCGTTCTTCCTCACACTGACCGCCGCACAATTCGGCTACGCCGGCTGGATACTGCTACATCCGTCGACGGCGGTCCTCAGAGCCGGCGCCGCCGCATCGGCCGGCGTCGTGCTGCTGTGGCTCGCGACCCGCACGATCGGGATTCCCATCGGCCCAGCCGCCGGCGAGGTCGAACCATTCGGCCTGGCCGACATCACAGCGACTGCCAGCGAGGCTCTGCTCGTGCTCTGCGGACTACTCGCAATCCGCTACCTGCCGATGAGCGCCATCAGAACACCGCCGGCCACGAGCCGGCCAACGCCAGCACTGGCCACGCCGAGCGCACCACTCGGGACGACCGGACGCTAACCCCGACCCGCTCTGCCATCCCCGCTCCCGTCATCGGGGCCCGGGGTCGGGTGAGAATCCAAGAGTCGCCATGGTCTCAAAGGTGTTCGATCAGGGTCTTCGCCTTGTCCAGCGCGGCCATTTCGCCGTCCATCGACCTCTGCACCGGCTTGGAAAAGAACAGCTTCTTGATGCCACTTAGCTCTGCGGACAGCGAAAAGGTCACCTCGGTCCCACCACCGGCTGGCGCGAACCGAAACTCGCCGATAGGACGCACTGGGCCTGCAGTCACCCTGAATGCGTACCGCGCCGGCGGTTCGTATGCCGTCACCTCGAAGTCGGCCGGAATCCCCCGACCCCCGGGCCCCGCCACGACCTGGTGGACAGTTGACCCAAGTCCCGGCGGCCCGGCCGCGGCGATCTCCTTGACGTGCGGGCGCCATCTCGGATCGTTGGCTGGGTCGGCGAAAAAGGCAAACACCTCGCCGGCCGGTCTATCGATCACGATCTTTCGCTGGTTTGCGGGCATGGATCGCTCCTAGATCGCCGAACCCTACTGACTGGGCTGCGGCTCATCGTGCCAGCTCTCTCTGGAGTCCGGCTGAAAACAGGCCAGCCGCGATCGCAAGGTGGAAGCAGCGGCAGATGGCAGCAGTTCGACGACACGGCCGATGACGGGTCGCCCGGGGGGATCGCACCCCCGGGCTCCCACGGAACGGAGCGTGTCAGTCTCCCGTCACTCCGCTCTTCTCATTTCAGTCAGGCGTGGTGGTGGGTCCAGCGCCAGTGCGTGAATAGGTCGGGGTCTCGAT
>WNGH01004236.1_pt1 | contig 17489 bp, 13 predicted proteins | sample 5400631 | NCBI WGS metagenome assembly WNGH01 (sample SAMN13153373, study PRJNA577476) | soil metagenome | isolation source: 115 cm soil or saprolite under Garry oak tree replicate 1 | place: USA:California | collected 2016-06-15
CGGACAGAGCTGCTCCCATCCGCGAGCCCAGCTACTTTCGTGACGACAGACGTTGAGCGACTGCCCGCGCGTAGTCTAGTTGTTCCGCCCCAACCGCAAGTCATTCGCCTTTCGGATCTGAGCGAAGCCCGCCGCGGAATAGCCGCGTGACTTGTGAGTCGGGCTATTGAGTCTGGCTATCGCCCCAGCTCGCGCATCGCGGCGTCCAAGCCTTCGATTGTCAACGGATACATCCGGCCGCCGAGCAGCTGGCGCATCAAGCGAATCGAGGCGGTGGTTTCCCATTCGTGTTCCGGCACCGGATTGAGCCAGACGCAGGATGGATAGGTTGTAACGACGCGCTCCATCCAAACACGCCCGGCTTCCTCGTTGAAGTGCTCGACCGACCCGCCCGCCGCGACGATTTCGTAGGGCGACATCGACGCGTCGCCGACGAAAACGACTTTGTAGTCGTGCGGATAGGTGTGCAGAACATCCCAGGTCGGTGTGGTCTCGGTCCAGCGCCGCGCATTCTGCTTCCACACTTTCTCGTATAGGCAATTGTGGAAATACAAATGTACGAGATGCTTGAATTCGCTCTTGGCCGCGGAGAACAATTCTTCGGTCGCCTGGACGTGCCAATCCATCGAGCCGCCGACATCGAGGAACAACAACACCTTGACGGTGTTGTGCCGCTCCGGCCGCATCAAAATGTCGAGATAGCCTTTATGCGCGGTGCCCTTGATCGTGCCGTCGAGATCGAGCTCATCCGGCGCGCCGGTGCGCGCAAATTTTCGTAAGCGGCGCAGCGCGATCTTGATGTTGCGGGTGCCAAGCTCGACGTCGCCGGCGAGATCCTTGAACTCGCGCTTGTCCCAGACCTTTACCGCGCGGAAATTGCGATTCGTATCCTGGCCGATGCGCACGCCTTCGGGATTGTAACCGTAGGCTCCGAATGGCGAGGTGCCGGCCGTGCCGATCCACTTCTTGCCGCCCTGATGACGACCGCGCTGCTCAGCGAGCCGCTGCCGCAGAGTTTCGAGCAGTTTGTCGAGCCCGCCCAGTGCCTCGATCTGCTTCTTCTCTTCCTCGGTGAGGTATTTTTCCGCGAGCTTTTTCAGCCATTCGGCTGGAATTTCCGCCTCCAGCGCCTGCTCGACGAGATCCAGGCCTTTAAACACGTGGCCGAAGACCCGATCGAATTTGTCGAGATTGCGCTCGTCCTTCACCAGCGCAGCGCGTGACAGGTAATAGAAATCTTCCACCCGGCGGCCGGCGAGGTCCTGCTCCATCGCCTCCATCAGCGTCAGATATTCACGCAGCGTCACCGGCAGGCCGGCCTGCTTTAATTCATGAAAGAAGGTCGCGAACATCCTTGCATTGTAGTCCTCGTGCGCCGCGCGCCGCTATTCGACGAAATACAACAGTTTAGGGTGATCAAAGATATATCTTGTGCTATGTCTAATTATGATCTATCTAGAGATATATCTAAGTTGGAGAAATGACACATGCATCGACATTACGGATCTCATCAATGGGCTGCCAGACGCCACCGGCGCGGACGTTTCGGCGGATTTGGCTTTGGCGGACGCCATGGCGGCGGCATGAATCCCGACGACATGCGCGCCGGCCGGATGCTGGCCCAAGGCGACCTGCGGCTCGTGGCGCTGGCGCTGATCGCGCAGGCACCGCGGCACGGCTACGAAATCATCAAGTTGGTCGAGGAGAAAACTGCCGATTGGTACAGCCCCAGTCCCGGTATCGTTTATCCAACGCTGACCTTTCTGGAAGAAGCGGGCTACGTGACGGTCTCGAGCGAAGGCGCAAAAAAGCTTTACACCATCACCGCGGAAGGCCGCGCCTATCTCGAAGCCAACCGCGATCTTGCCGATGTCGTGCTCGACCGGCTGGCCGCGATCGGCGAACGCGTCAACCGCTGGCGGCGAGCAGCGCGCGGCGAACGCGAGGGGCGCCGAACCTTGCCGCCGCTCGTCGAAGCCGCATTCGATCATTTGCGCGAGACAGTGACCAAGCGGCTGCAAAGCGACGCCGAAGCGGAAGCGCACGCCGCAAGAGCGGAAACGCATCGAATAATCTGAACAGCACCGGCGGCTTCGGCTGCCGGGTGGCTTGCAGAGCCGGACTGATAATCCGGTTTTGCATGGTGAGCTGAATTTGCTGCGTCAGGCGCGCCGGGAAAGTTCGCCGCTGCTGTATCGCTTGCAAATCGTCGTCTGTGACCCGGCCTGCGTTCAGCGGCGCGGCCAGGCGGTTGGCGGCCGCTACCGCATCCTGCACGGCGATATTGATGCCGACCCCGCCGATCGGCGACATCGCGTGGGCTGCGTCGCCAATGCAGATGAGCCCAGGCCGCCACCATTGCCGTAACCGATCCACTGTGACGCTTAGCAGCTTGACGTCATCGAAGCTTTTAAGTTCGCCGATGCGGTCCGCGAGGAACGGCGAGAGCTCGACTACACGATTCCGGAACGCCTCGATCCCGCTCGCCTTGACCCGCTCGATCCCGCCCTTCGGAATGACATAGGCACATTGCCAATAATCGCCGCGGTCGAGCATGACCAGCATCATCCCGGCCTCGATGTGACCGAACACCTCGGCATCGTCGCTATTTCTGCGCGTGATGCGAAACCACAGCACGTCCATGGGCGCGCCATAGTCTTCGCTCCGCAGACCGGCTTTTTCCCGCACGGTCGAATGGCGGCCGTCGCAGCCAACAACCAAATCGGCGCGTATAACCAATTCGCCGTCAGGCGTGTTGGCGCGAAGGCCGACGATGCGGCCGCCCTCCTCGATTAAATTCGTCGCTTCGGCCCGCATGCGCAGGTCGAATTGTTTGTAGCGCCGGCCGTGGTCGGCCAAGAAGTTAAGAAAGTCCCATTGCGGCATCAGCGCGATGTATTTGCAGTGGGTCGGCAGATGCGTCAGATCAATCATCCGCACGTGTTGCTCGCCGATCTGTAGCGACAGCCGATCGACTTTGCGATGCGGCAGCTTAAGAAATTTATCAAGCAGGCCGAGCTCGTACATGAGCTCGAGGGTGGACGGATGCACCGTGTCGCCGCGAAAATCGCGGAGAAAATCCGCGTGCTTTTCCAGCACCACCACCCGAACTCCCGCCCGCGCCAGAAGAAAGCCGAGCATCATTCCGGCCGGTCCGCCGCCGACGATGCAGCACTGCGTATTTTGCGTATTCATGGCGCCGTTCGTCATGGCCTAATCCTCGGAGCCCAAGGCTCCCGCCGAGCTTGCGGCAAGCACTTCCGGCGTTCAATCGCCATTGGGCAGTAATAAATCGTCCCATTGTGATAAGAATTTGGGCAAGATCGCACTCCCTAGCGATAAGTCATCCTCACATTTCCGCCGCAAGCGCGATGCTAAAAGGGTTGTTCCTCACCGTCACCCAGCATGATCCGCCTCTCGATAATTCTCACCCTTTTGTTCGCTCTGGCTCCGTTCGATGCGGCGTTCGCCCAGCTCGCCGGACCCGGTGACTTTCACATTGTCTGGGAGGTGAAGAACCGCTTCCGCCTGTTTCGCCACGAGGCCGACTTTCTACGCATGGCGGCGGCGAGCCGCGGCGATGGCGTGCTCGCGGCCGAACGGCGCCTTGCGCGCGATACCGACGGCCTCGGTTGGGCCAAAGACATTGTCGCCGATCTTTGTCTGGATAGTTCGGGAAGCTTGCTGGAGACCTGCAATCGGGACGGCGAGCGCGAAAATTACCTCTCGCCGCGCGACTATCCGGTCGGCGTGACCATTTCCGGAGCCGTGCCGGACGGGCTCGACTGCTTATGGACTTTCGCCGACGGTGAAGGCTCGCCCCGGCAGAGCACCCTCCCCTGTGAACGTGAAGTCAAACTGCGCGTGCGGTCCGGCCGCACGACGATCACGACGGTCGACGTTCCGCTCGGCGACGGCACCGCCCAGCGGCTCACAGCCGATATCGCGGTGCGCGATGTCCTTGTTGCCGGGCTAGGCGACTCCATCGCCGCCGGCGAGGGCAATCCGGACCGGGCGGTTAAACTTGAAGGCGGCTTCTGCTTCAAACGCTTCTTCAGCGGCGGCGGCAGCCAATACTATCGCCCCAGCCGGGCCGGCTATGGCGACGATCGATCCTGTGAAAATGGACCGTCGAGTCCGCTCGCCGGGAGCGACTGGGCGCGCCACGGCGCCCGCTGGATGAGTCCGGCCTGCCATCGCTCGCTGTACAGCTATCAGGTGCGCACCGCACTGGCCGTTGCAATCGAGCAGCCGCACCTTGCGGTCACGCTGCTGCCGCTCGCCTGCACCGGGGCAACGATCGGCGCCGGGATGTTCGCCAGCCAGCGCGCCGACGATTGTCCCTGGGTCGTCGGAATCGATAGCTGTTCAGGTACGGCGCCAGCCCAATTCAGCGAACTCAAGGATCTCATGACCGCCCTGCACCGGCAGCAGCCGAACCGCAATCTCGATCTCGTGCTGCTGACGGTCGGAGCCAACGACGTGAACTTTGCCGGCTTAGTCGCCAACGTGATCGTCGACGCCGCGACTGAGCGGCTGCTGTTGCGGCAGGGCGGCGCCATCGTCGGCGTCGCCGAGTCGCAAAAGGCGCTGGATCAGGATTTACCGGACGAATTTGCGCAATTGCGGATCGCGCTCAAACCTTTCGTCGGCGGCAACCTCAATCGCGTGGTGTTTGTCTCCTATGCCAATCCGGCGATGCAGACAGAAAACAAGCCGTGCCCGGGCGGCCGCGACGGCTTGGACGTACATCCGGGTTTTGGCGCCGACAGCGAGCGCCTGCGCGCCGCCGCGGAATTCGTCAACGTCAAATTCCTGCCGAAAGTAAAATCGCTTGCAACATGCGATGGCAGCAAGCTTTGTCGTGATCCACTCACTGAACGCATGATTTTCGTCGATGGTCACCAGACCGAGTTTGCACGGCACGGCATGTGCGTGCGCGCGTCCAACGATCCAGAATTCGATCGAAATTGCTTCTCGACCAGCGGTCAGAGTTTCCAAACCGATCTCGCCGCCGCTGCGGACGATCCGATGGTCTGCAATGAGCCGGCGGGGCATTATCGTCCTTACGCCCCGCGCGGCCGTTGGATTAGAACAGCAAACGACAGTTATTTTACCGCGATGACCTATCCAGAGGGCATGCCGGCGATTCTAAAGCCGAGCGATATCCACGACGCCCTGTGGGGAGTGCTCAGCGCGGTTTACGGGGGCGCGGTGCATCCGACCGCCGAAGGTTACGCGGCGATGGCCGATGCTGCGCTGCCAGCTACGCGGGCGGTGCTCGGCCTGACGCCCCCCTCCGTCATCCACGCCGAGCCCCTGCCGCCGCCAACCGCATTGGCGCCGGCGCCCGGCGCGGCAACCGCGCCGCCGAAAATCCCCTGATCAGGAAGCGGCGTGCGCCGGCGCCGCCGTGCGCTGCGGCGCCACGCCGAGCTTCTTCTGCAGGCTGGTTGACGAGGTGGTGTACTGAAACACCAGCCGCTTGTCCGGATAGACGTAGCGATGCGCCTTCTGCGCCATCAATGCGGCCTCGTGGAACCCGGAAAGAATGAGTTTGAGCTTGCCGGGATACCAATTGATGTCGCCGATCGCAAAAACGCCAGGAACGCTGGTTTCGAAGCTTGCCGTTTCGACCGGGATGAGCTCGTTGTTGCGCAGCTCTATTCCCCAATTTGCCACCGGTCCGAGCTTCATGGTGAGCCCAAAGAACGGCAGTAACGCATCGCAGGCAATCTCGAATGCGGAGCCGTCGTTTGTCTTCACCATCGCCTTGCTGATCTGACCGTCAGTTCCAGCGAGAGCCGTGACTTGTCCAAGCACAAAATCAATTTTGCCCTCGCCGACCAGCTTCATCATTTTGTTGACGCTGTCGGGCGAGGCGCGAAATTCGCTGCGCCGATGCAAGAGCGTGAGGTGGCTGGCGATCGGCGCGAGATTGAGCGTCCAATCCAGCGCGCTATCGCCGCCGCCAACGATCAGAATCCGCTTACCGCGGAGTGCATCCATTTTGCGCACGGCATAGAAAACAGATTTGCTTTCATAAGGCTCGATCCCGGGAATCGGCGGCCGCTTGGGCTGAAACGACCCGCCACCCGCCGCGATGACCACGATCTTGCTCTCGAATTGCGTGCCCTGATCCGTGGTTACCCGAAACAGCGGATCGCCGATCTTCTCAACCCGCTCGACCATTTCGCCAAGATGGTACTGAGCGTTAAACGGCTTGATCTGTTGCAACAACGAATCGACTAGTCCCTGCGCGCTCGTATAGGGAATGCCGGGAATGTCGTAGATGGGTTTTTCTGGATAAAGCTCGGCACATTGCCCGCCGATCTTGTCGAGGATGTCGACCAGATGGCACTTCATGTCGAGCAAGCCAAGTTCGAAAACAGCGAACAGGCCGATTGGCCCAGCGCCAATAATGAGTACGTCGGTTTTGATAGGCTCAGTCATATCGTGTCCAAGTCGTGTTTGTTGTCCAAGTCGTGTTTTGTTGTCCAAGTCAGGTTCGAGTCGCGTTCAAGCTCGTGCGGTGTTGCAGCAATGTCAGGGAGGTCGTCTGTCTAGCGTGGCTGGCGGGCCAGGGAAAGAGGATGAAAAGACCACGGACCGCTTGTTTGTAATATGACAATCACGCTTGGCGGGACGGTGTGGTCACGACTAGACCGTCGAGATCGTCACGCACTTTGATCTGACAAGAGAGCCGCGAGTTCGGCCGAACCTCAAAGGCAAAGTCGAGCATATCCTCTTCCATTGGCGACGGTTCGCCGACCTTTTCGCGCCAAGCATCGTCAACATAGACGTGGCAGGTCGAGCAGGCGCAGGCGCCACCGCATTCCGCCTCAATTTCCGGCACGCCGTGGTTGATCGCCGTCTCCATGACTGTGGAACCGGCCTCGCCTTCGACGGTCCGCGTAGTGCCTGCGGAATCGATATAGGTAATTTTCACCATGGCGAAATGACCGGTCGACAATTTCGGCTGGGTGGGGCGCCGGAAGGCGCCATGCCGTTGCGGCGGCTAGGTTCTATCGGCTCACGCTGCGCTACGCCAGCGGCTTTCCGCAGCAAAACCGCGGGTATGCCCAGGGTCGGCCCCAACCCAGCCGCATTGTTGTCAGCACAATGGCGGTTAATGGCGGTTACGGTCACGGTGGGCGAAATGGGGCCAGGGCCATCAACCCGTTAACGATGATTAAAAGGTCGTTACCGACCCGGTTTCCTTTGATCTGCCAGACCGATAGGATGCCCTCTGGTGGTGCGGCATGGGGCTTTTTTGGGAGTCCCCAATACAGCGAACAGTGCACGGGTGCGCGGTCGAGGCGCGGCCCGAATCTGTTTTTACAGGCCGTCCTAGTCAGGCGTAAGAGGCGAGGCGACGACCGAAATGGCCAATCATCCGAAGAAAATGGCGGACCCAACCGAAGCAGCACTGTCGGCGATCCAGGAAGCGCTCAACATCCACGATGAGGACGAGCAGCCGATCCGTCCGGCTGAATCGGCAGACCTTTTTTCGGCCCCGGCCGAGCAAGCCGCCGCGGCGGCCGCCACCACAGAGCCATCCGACAAAGAGGCGATCGGCGCGCGCGAGCTTCCCGAAGTCGCGGCGCGGGCTGCCAATGACGATCAGCAGTCGATCGGCCAAATCCTTCACGCATTGCAGCGCCGTCCCGCCCGTTCGTCCTACTTGGTCGCCGCTTTGTTTTCTGGCGCCTGGATCATCGGCTGCCTTGCTCTTTCGCTGGCCTATCTGTCCGATTTGCATACCGCGCTTGGCGCCGGCCGCTCGCCTGTAGCGCTCGTTATCGGACTCGGCGCGGCAGCCCTGCTGCCGATCATCTTCTTTTTCGGCGTTGCGCATATGGCTTGGCGCGCACAGGAGTTGCGTCTGATCGCCCAGTCAATGGCCCAGGTCGCGATGCGGCTCGCCGAGCCGGAAAGCGTGGCGCAGGATTCGATCGTAACCGTAGGGCAAGCGATCCGACGCGAAGTCGCGGCCATGGGCGACGGCGTCGAACGAGCGCTGGCGCGCGCCAGCGAACTCGAGGCGCTAGTGCAGAGCGAGGTCGCCGCGCTCGAGCGCACATATAGCGACAACGAAGTGCGAATACGCGGGCTCCTTCAGGAGCTCGGCAATCAGCGCGATACGCTGGTCGGGCAAGCCGAGCATGTTCGCTCCGCGCTCGGCAATGTACAGATCGATCTCACGCAGGACCTCTCGACGATCAGCGAGCTCGTTGGCCAGCAGGTCAATGAGGCGGCTCAACGGATCACCCAATCGCTTACAGAACGGGGCGAGCATATTACCGCCACGCTCGCCCAGATTGGCGACAACATGGTCCAAGAATTAAGCCAGCGGGGCGGCGACTTGCTCGATCGCCTGGAGGCGGCAAGCGAGGAGACATCGCGAGCGATCACATTGGCGAGCGATCGGCTCTCATCGAGCCTCGATTTCAAAACCAATCATATCGGCGAAGAATTTGCCGAAATTGCCAACGGGCTGGAAGACATGATGTCGGGGCGCCTGGACCGCGTCACCGAAAGCTTCTCGGAAAAATCGCTAGCGGTTGTCGATTTGATGATCGAGAGATCGCAAACGCTAACCGATGCGATCGTTGAAACCTCGAACCAACTCGCGGAATCCATCGCGACGCGTGCCGACGAGGTTAACAGTACGCTCAAGAATTCCGGCGAGTCCTTGCTTCTTGGCCTCGATCTGCGCGGTAGCGAAGTGGCGGCGAAGCTGGAACAGGCTGGCAATCAGGTCACCGAGGCGATGATCGCCCGGAGCACCGCGATGACCGATGCGGTGCGTCAGGCCGCGGAGCACGTCACCGGAGTCGTGGCCACGCGGAGCGACGCCGTTAAGGAGATGCTGCAAACCCGCCTTGCCGCGTTCGAACAAATGTTCAGCAATACCGGCACGGAGCTCGGCGAAAGAATCTCGCGCGATTCGTCGACCCTCGGTAACCTCATCACTCGTCATCTCGCCGAATTCGATCGCACCGTGAAGACCTATGGCGCGGAACTCGTCGAGCGGCTTGGCTCGCGCACGCAGGACGTCTCCGACTCGATGCGCAGCTATCTCGACAATTTCGACAACCGCGTCACGTCCAAGGCGAGCGAAGTCAGCGGCGCACTAGATCAACGCCTTTCGCGCTTCCAGGAGACGCTCGATAGCCGCTCCGAGACTCTCACCAATGCACTGTCGACCCGCGTCGGCGACATCGCCAAAACGCTCGCCGAGGGCGGCAAAGAGGTCGTCACGGCGCTCGACAAGCGCATCACCGACGTCACCACGCTGATCGATACTCGCGCCGCCAAGTTCGGCGACGCGCTCGGCGAGCGCATCGCCAATATCGACGCGACGCTCGGCAAAAACGCGCTTGAAGTTGCCGACACGCTCGACAGCCGCGTTGGCCATTTGGAACAGCTTCTGAACGGGCGAGCGGAAGCAGTCGTTCAACAGATGGAGGTTCGCAGCCGTGCCGCGGCGGATCTGCTCAATTCCCGGCTCGATCAGCTTTCGGAATCCATCAGGACCAATTCCACCGCAGCCGAGCGCGCGCTCAGCCAGGTCGCGGCAAATACCACCGAAGCGCTCGGCAAGAGCGCGGCAGCGAGCACGGCCGCTACCGAGGCCTTAAATCGCAGTGCGGCGGAAGCGACCGTGTCGCTTAATCGCAGCGCTGGGGCGCTGAGCAACACGATCAACAAAAGCGCCACCTCCGCGAACGAGTCGATCGGCAAGGCGGCCGCCACCGCTGCCGAGCTTCTCGCCAAGACATCGCAATCGACGACCGATGCGATTGGCCGTAGTGCCGGCGAGGCCGAGCGCAAGCTCGTGGGCATGAGTACCGAGGTATCGCGCAACATTGTCGGCAAGGCCAACGAGATCAACAGCGCGCTTACGCAGCGCGTCGATGACATGGCACGGGTTCTCGACGAGAAGTCGAGCACACTGGTTTCCACGCTCGGGACCAAGGGCGAGCAGTTGGCTGGTCAAGTCGAGCGCATTACCGAGCAGACGGTAAAGGCGATCGACTCCAAGGGCTTTGTCTTCACCCAGACGATGACGGAAAAGAGCGAAGAGATCGCCCGCTTGATCAACGACGCCAGCCTGAACGCGACAGCGGCCGTCACCCGCACCCTCGGGCAAATGCAGGAGGGCGCTCATGGCGTCACCGAGGCCGCCAAATCAAGCATTGTGCGCACGCTCGAGGAGCTGCAACGCGCGACCAAAGATGCCATCGAGGAATCCAAGCAGACCACCGTGGCGACAGTGGCGGAGATGATGGAGACGCACACGATGTTGCGCTCCGACTCCACTGCCCTCTTCGAGCGCCTGCGCGAGGCCAACATCCTCCTGCAGGAGGTGCTCAGCGGCGCTCATGAAAACATGAGCTCGATCGAGCATACAATGGCGACGCGCGTGTCCGAATTTGTCGCCGCCATGACCGATTTAAGCAGCAAGAGCGGCACGACCGCCGCCAAGGTGGAACAGCACCTGGGTAATTTCAATACTATAACGAGTAAAGCTCTCGGTCAGATCGGCGATCTCGCGGACCAGTTCAGCTCACACGGACGGACGCTTGCCGACGCGGTAGAGCTTCTGGAAAGCGGCAACCGCCGCACCGAAGAATCGGTCGCGCACCGCCAGGCAAATATCGAGACGCTGGTTTCCACGCTCGACACTCGCGCTGAGGATTTCGGTCAGCGCCTGCAGCGTTTCTCCGCGCTTTTGGAAGAATCACTCAATGCCGCTACCGCTCGGGCCAGCGAAATCGCCGGCCTGATTGCGCAAACCAGCAACGAAAGCGTGCAGACGATCGAGCAGCAATATGAGCTAGTCCGAAAGAGCTCGGAAGAGGAGCGGACCCGCACTAGCGAAGCGCTCAATGCCGTCTACGACGAAGCTTTCGCTCAAGTGCAGACCATGTTCAACGAATCCACGTCCCGCTTCAGCGAAGTTATGCAGGGCATGAAGCAGATGGCGGCGGAGATGCAGCACGAACTCGAGGCAACGCGTACCCAATTGCGGCGCGGCGTCCTCGAACTTCCGCAAGAAACTTCGGAGAGCACGGCGCAGATGCGGCGCGTGATTGTGGATCAGATCGAAGCACTTGCCGAACTCAACCGAATTGTCGCCCGCCACGGCCGTTCGCTGGATGCGGTCGAGCCGCTGCGCCGCGATGTTGAACCGCTCTACGCGGCAAGCGGCGGCCGCGCACAAGCGCGGCCGGTGCGAGCCGATATTGCGGCGCCTCAGCAGCCTACACCGGCACGTGACATCACCGGGGCGCCGGCGCGGCGCGCCAGTCCGCCCACGCTCAGTCCGGTCCCAGGCGGCAAGGACGATAACAAAGGCCGTAACGGCGGCTGGCTATCCGACCTTCTCACCCGCGCCTCGCGCGAGGAAAGCCCGACGGTTGTAGAGGCCCCCTCTCGCGAAGGCCCGCCGGCCGAGGACGGCTCAGCGCGCGACAGCGTCGATTCGATCGACGCACTCTCGGTCGACATCGCGCGCATGATCGACAATGACGTCGCCGCCGACCTGTGGGAGCGATATAAGCGCGGCGAGCGCGGCGCCTTCACCAAGCGCCTTTACACCGCCCAAGGGCAGCGGGCATTTGAGGAAATACGCAACAAATACAAGTCCGATCCGGAGTTTCGCCAAACCGTTGAGCACTACATTCACGAATTCGAGCGGCTGCTCGACGATGTTTCGCGCGGTGACCGCGGTCCGGTTGTGGCGCGCAACTACCTGACCTCCGACACCGGCAAGGTGTACACCATGCTGGCCCACGCCGCCGGCCGGTTTGGCTAGGCACCCGACCTAGCTGCGCCGCCGAATGCCCTTGCTTGCGAGGTGAGAGCGGCGTTACCGTTGCCGGTGATGAGCGCCGTGGACGACCCGGTCGCATTACCCACCGCCGCAGATGTCGACGAGGCGGCCCGCCGACTGACGGGCGTTGCCCTGCACACACCGCTGCTAACGTCGGCCGCGCTCGACGCGATGACCGGCGGTCGCATTTTTCTCAAAGCCGAGACGTTGCAGCGCACCGGCTCGTTCAAATTCCGCGGCGCCTACAACAAACTTGCCGCGATCCCGCCGGACCAGCGAGCGGGTGGCGTGGTGGCGTACTCTTCCGGCAATCACGCGCAAGGGGTCGCCGCAGCGGCACAGCTTCTCGGCATGCCATGCGTGATCGTAATGCCGAGGGACGCGCCGCGCGCCAAACGCGAGCGCACCGCCGCATTTGGCGCCGAGATCATACTGTACGACCGCCTGCGCGACGATCGCGAGACGATAGCTGCCGAAATCGCGGCGCGGCGCGGCGCCATTCTGGTGCCTCCCTATGATGACGCCTTGATTATCGCCGGTCAGGGGACCACCGGACGGGAAATCGTCGAGGATCTGCGGACGCTCGGGCTTGTTCCGGAAATCGTGGTGGTGACCGCGTCGGGCGGAGGGCTCACCGCGGGCATCGCGTTGGCGGTCAAATCGCGGGTGCCTTCCGCCCTGCTCTACACCGCGGAGCCGCAAGGTTTCGACGATCACGCGCGGTCATTCCACAGCGGCCGGCGCGAAGCGAATGCGAGCCTGACCGGCACGATTTGCGACGCGTTGATGGCGCGCATGCCCGGCAAGCTTACTTTCGCGATCAATCAATCTCTGGTCGGCGCCGGTGTCGCGGTGAGCGACGACGAGGTCGCCACGGCCGTCGCTTTCGCCTTTGCCGAATTGAAACTCGTGGTAGAGCCCGGGGGAGCGGTCGCGCTCGCTGCCGTGATGCACGGCAAGATCGATGTCAGGAATAAAGTTGCTGTCGCCGTGCTTTCGGGCGGTAACGTTGATCCGGAAGTGTATTCCCGCCTCGTCGCTTGATATTTGCGCCCCGTCGCGGAGCTAGGCCCCCGCTCCAGGCAAGAAGCAACGGATTTGCGTCGTACCATCAGCGTCCCGATACGGCCAGACGACCGCCGGACCGTAACGATTAGGCTCCGTAATCAGCGCTGTATCGGGAACGATAATCCACTGCCCATCGAGCCGAACGCGATAACGCCCGTTGTCTGTATCCCAATCTACATTTTCTACTTTGACGCCGTCGGCAAACGAGCAGCACAGGCCTTTTTTACTGGCGAGCTGATCAAACCACGGTTTCAAGGGAGAATTGGCGTAGCGGCCGTCATCACGCGCGGACACGCCGGTGGGACCCGACACGAGCATGCACAACGCCACTGCCGTGAAAGCGAAAGCGGTAAGTCTGTGCATAGTGGCCTCCAGAAGATCAGCATTAGGGACCTACAAAGGACCCGGCAGACCCGGAGAACTCAGCACATCGCCTGCACTCGCCTGCACCGATTGCTGTCTAATTTTCAAGCCGCTGCAGCAACTTCGGTGCTGTGTATGTTACACGACAATTCGAGCGCTCGAGTCATCAGCTAAACGCCAAGCGCCCGTAAAGTTTCCAACTGCACACCATCCGAACAGGCGATGAGCTCTTGCTCACTCAACGCGCGCAACGCGGCAAGCGGATCATCGGCAGCAAACGCGGCTTGCCCGTATCGCCAGTCATCAGCGGTCCGCGACTACGTACTCGAATCGCTTGCGCGGCGGCGACGCCGTCTCGCACTGATGACATCCCTCAGAGCGACTCGCCGAGTATAAGGCAGGGCGGCGCAATCGAACAGGCGAACTACAATCTCATGGGTGAAGTCCGGCAGAATAACCCACAGTTCCGTTCGCGGCGGCTGCTTAACGCCGCCTCATCCCCATAGAGCGGGCTCCGGCGGATAAGCGAGGCTACCTTCATAGCGCAAGCCGTGCGCGCGATCCTTGGCGAGAAGCAGCGGCCCATCAAGATCGACGATCCGTGCACGCTGCGCCACAAGCATAGCCGGCGCCATCGCCAGCGAAGTCGCCACCATACAGCCGACCATTATACCGAGGCCGCGCCGCTCGGCCTCCATCGCAAGCGCCAGCGCTTCAGTTAATCCACCCGCTTTGTCCAGCTTGATATTGATTGCGTCGTACTTGCCGCTCAGCGCGTCCAGCGAGGCGCGATCGTGGACGCTCTCGTCTGCGCAGATCGGGATCGGCCGCTCGATCTGCTTGAGCGCGAGATCGCGCCCCTCCGGCAGGGGCTGCTCGATCAGGCTGACCCCTGCTTGCGCGCAGGCGGTGAGATTACGTTCGAGATCGCGGTCGGCCCATCCCTCATTGGCATCGACGATAAGCTCAGCCTTCGGCACGGCGCGGCGTACCGCGGCAATGCGCTCCACGTCCTCTGGTCCGCCGCCGAGCTTCACTTTGAGCAACGGCATTTTTGCCGCGCGTGCTGCCGCATCGGCCATAGCGTCGGGATGGTCGAGCGAGACCGTATAGGCAGTCACCAGCGGTTTTGGCGTGGGCAGCGCGGCCAATTGATAGGCGCGGCAGCCATTTTGTTTCGCCTCAAAGTCCCAATAGGCGCAATCCAGCGCATTGCGCGCGGCACCGGGCGGCATTGCGGTTTGCAGCACGGCACGGTCGAGACCGTTCTGGAGCGCCGGGCGCATTGCTTCGATGGCGTTCGCCACGCCTTCCGGCGTTTCGCCGTAGCGGGCATAAGGCACCGCTTCGCCGCGACCGCTGCAGCCGCCGTGTTTTAGCTCTACGGTCACCACGACTGCTTCGGTCTTGGTGCCGCGGCTGATCGTGAAGGGGCGCTCGAGCGGCCAGCGCTCGATCCGTACGGCGAGATCCATGCGAAGGATTATACGCCTCGAATAGCCTGAGGCGCGAGCGTTTCTAATTCTGCCGCGCTCGCCTGCTCAAGCAGCTGTTGGCCCTTCAGGCGGCGATTTCGGTGCGCGCCAGGACCGGCTCCTCTTCATCCTCCGCCATCGGTGGAAGCATTTCGCCCTGATCCGACCAAGCGACGATTTCGAAGCGCCCGTCGGGGTGCTCGGCAAGCGCGGTGCAACTCTCCACCCAGTCGCCGCAATTCATGTAGTGAATGCCGAAATTCTCGTGAATGACCGCGTGATGGATGTGCCCGCAGATCACGCCGTCGACGTGTTGGCGGCGCGCTTCTTCCGCGAGTGTCTGCTCGAACGCACCAATATAATTCACCGCGTTCTTGACCTTACGCTTTGCCCATTGCGAGAGCGACCAATAGCGGAAGCCGAGCCGGCGGCGGATCGCATTGAAATAGGGGTTGACCAGGATCGCGATTTCATAGGCTGTATCGCCAAGCAGCGCGAGCCAGCGCGCGTGCTTGACCACCATGTCGAACACATCGCCGTGCACGACGAGATAGCGCCGGCCATCGGCGGCAGCATGAATTGCGGTCTCGACTACTTCGATGCCGCCGAAATGCGTTCCGTAATAGTCACGCAGGAACTCGTCGTGATTGCCTGGCAAATAGATGACCCTCGTCGACGATGTCGCCTACCAGATAGATGGCTTCGGCATCGTGATAGCGTAGAAAGCTGAGGAGTTGTTCGGCCTGGCAGCCACGCGCGCCGAGATGCACATCGGATATAAAAAGAGTACGGAATTTTCTTGTGCCGTGCTCGAACGTCACCGACCGTGTTCTCGCGCCTTTTGCAATCGAATCGCGTTATAAATTTTCTCCATTGCAGGACGATGACAACAATCGTTAACACGCGCGAGTCTTGGGAGGTGACAGAGTCCGACTTGAAGAGGCAAATTCGAGAGTCACAAGCTTGTCATAACGGATAACTAACGGTCTCGGCGATGACTGCGCCGATTCTCACCGCCACGATTTTCTGCATTCTGCTTACTGCGGTCCAGACTACGAGCATCGCGATCGCGATCGTCAGGCTGCGCTGGAATACGCGACATCGTCCGTCGTCCGCTCAGCACCCGCCGGTCAGCTTGGTGCGCCCATTGTGTGGCATCGATAATTACGTCGCCGAGACTCTGCGTTCGACTTTCGAGCTCGATTACCCCTGTTATGAAATTCTGTTTTGCGTCGGCCGCGACAGCGACCCTGTCCTGCCGCTGGTCAAGAGCTTGATTGCCGCCCATCCGAACGTCTCGGCGCGGTTACTAATCGGCGACGACCGGGTGAGCACGAATCCGAAACTCAACAACGTCGTCAAGGGCTGGCGCGCCGCGTCGCACCCCTGGATCGTCATCGCTGACAGTAATGTACTGATGCCGCGCGACTACATTCAGAGGCTGTTCGCGAGTTGGCGCGCCGACACCGGCCTTGTCGCGTCGCCGTCGATCGGCGCCCGTCCGAACGGATTTTGGGCCGAGATCGAATGCGCTTTCCTCAATACCTATCAGGCACGCTGGCAATATATCGTTGATAGCTTTGGCAGAGGCTTCGCCCAGGGCAAGACCATGCTGTGGTGGCGCGAAGATCTCGAGCGCGCCGGAGGCATCGAGGCGCTCGGCAAGGAAGTTGCCGAAGACGCCGCGGCAACCAAGATCGTCCGTGGCGCTGGGCTCAAAGTACGCCTCGTCGACCGGCCGTTGGCGCAGCCACTTGGTCACCGTAGCGCCAGCGAAGTCTGGCAGCGCCAATTGCGCTGGGCGCGGCTGCGGCGGGCAAGCTTTTTGTTGTACTTCTTGCCGGAGATCGTCTCGGGCGGCGTGCTGCCAATTACCTGCGCCGCAATTTTAGCGAGCACTTTCGGCTGGCCGGCGCCGCTTTGCGCCGCCGGGTTCGGCGCGATCTGGTACGGCGGCGAAATGGCACTTGCGGCCGCGGCGGGATGGCACGTGTCGCCGCTCCATCCGCTTTATGGCTTGCTCCGCGACCTAATGTTGCCGGCGCTCTTTGTTGGCGCGCTGCGCGGCAATGATTTCGTCTGGCGCGGCAACGCAATGCAAGTCGAGCAGATGCGGCCCGTCCGGATCGCGGTACGGCTGCGGCCGCGCATGCATGAACTTGCAGAGCTGACCCGAAAGCGCCTGCGCGCCTTGCGCGCGCCGACGTCTTGAAGCTCGCCTAATCACTCGTGACGACATCCGGCGCCGCCGGCGCGGCGCGAGTCGCGCTGTCCCCCCTCAATGCGCACTTTTCGCTTCCTGCGCGGCGCGATCCGCGATGGCTTCGATCGCGGTGCGGTCGGCGGGGAAGTCGGCGCCGATCCAAGCCTCTTCGGCAGCGCGCATGGCTGCCCCTAAAGCGGGCCCCGCGGCAACACCGCGCGCGATAAAATCCGCGGCTTTGAGCGGAAAATCCGGCACACGCCAAGTCTGCGCCAATTTGGCAAGAGCGCGCCACGCAGGATCCGCTGCACCGGTGCTCGAACGCGACCATGCCAACAACACCTGATCGCCAAAATGCTGGGAGCCCAAGCGATAGAGCAGCGCGTGCGCAAACTTCTCCCCTGCCGCCGGCGAAACTCTCCACCAATCCTCGAGCGCGCTCAGTCTTTCGGCATCGGCGTTGGATAGGCGCAGCCGCTGCGCCAGCCGCTCGGCGTCCTCCTTGACCCACACGCCAAGCGCGCCGAGCCGCCGCACC
>WNGH01005235.1_pt1 | contig 17484 bp, 15 predicted proteins | sample 5400631 | NCBI WGS metagenome assembly WNGH01 (sample SAMN13153373, study PRJNA577476) | soil metagenome | isolation source: 115 cm soil or saprolite under Garry oak tree replicate 1 | place: USA:California | collected 2016-06-15
CGGTAGTTCGTAGATCATAGAAATATTCTCCTTTACGGTATTCGTGGACAGGGCGATCCCTTGTGGTCGCCCCTACTCTGGACGAATGGATGCAGATTGCGCTGCGCTTTTTGTTTCATTCGCCAGTAGAGACCTCTAAACGTAGATTGGTGTACTGTTGAGGTTTTACGAGCCTCGTTGTTTACGATGTCTGTTATTCATTCTATACGAAAGATCGGGCTGATGCAAGTTCCAAAAGGACAGTATTCAATGAAACAACAAGATTCTGGACCCAGTAAATGGCTGCTTTTTCGCATCTGGGCGGGGGTGGGGCTACAGTCCTTTGGAGGTGGGGCATCGACGATGCTTTTGATACAACGCGCGTTTATTGAGAAGTATAAATGGCTGACAATAGAAGAGTTTATGTACTTCTGGAATTTGTGCGTGCTCACTCCGGGCATCAATCTCGTGGCGATCACTGTGCTGATAGGAAGGAAGCTGGGGGGAGTTTGGGGGATCGTCGTCTCTCTGGCCGGTTTGCTCTTGCCGAGCGCGACGATCACCTGTCTGTTAGCGGCCAGCTTTCAACAAATAGAAAATGTCGCGGCAGTCCAGGCGGTTTTGCGGGGAGTTATACCGGCGACAGGTGGAATCATGCTGCTCGTCGGTTGTAATTTTGCGATTCCTCTGCTGCGTAGAGGTTATAAAGAGGGAGTTCTCTATCTGGTGGGCAGCGGCGCGCTTATGATTGCCTGTGCGCTTGCTGTTATTCTCTTGAAGCTCTCGGTGGTTGTTGTTATTCTCAGCGCTATATTGCTGGGCGCGCTGTTCTTTACTCCGAGAAAAGGTGCTCCGCTTCTTCTAAAAGAAGAGCAGGGGGAAGGGCAATGATCGATCCGTTCATCTACTTTCTTCTTTTCCTGAAAGCCTCGCTCTTTTCGACCGGAGGATTTAGCAATCTACCAAGCCTGCACCAGGATCTGATAGCCAATGGCTGGGCCAAAGAGTCCTATTTCGGACAATCTATTGCCATCGGACAGATCAGTCCTGGTCCGAATGGATTATGGGTAATCAGCCTGGGCTATCTGACATATGGCTTTGCCGGCGCGGCCCTCTCTCTTGTTGCTATCACTCTCCCCGCGCTGTTGGTGCTGGTCATCTCTGCCGGTTACACGCGGATCGAAGGTCGGACATGGGTACAGGGCGCTATGTTTGGTGTTTCACTGGCTGTTGTCGGCATCCTGCTCGCGGTCGTCTGGACTATTCTGCGCCAACCTGGAGAGGATTGGAAAGGGTTATTGATAGCGGCAGGGGCGTTTGGGCTGGCTTTGAGCCGTAAGGTGAACATGCTGATAATTTTGGGGTTGGCCGGGCTGGCGGGGTATGTATTGTATCGATGAGCTTCTCACCCTCTTCTGATTACCCTCGTTGTTCATATCCCATCCTATAACTGGATTGCGTTTGTTCAGGCCAGGATGGCTCCTCTTTGGGCATGGGTGGATCTTGCTCCCACGAGCCAGCCAGATGCTCTTTTTTCTGCTCGTCCAGCTTCAACTGCAAACGCAGTTCTTCATTGCGCAGTTCCAGCGTCTTCTGGCGATGATTGAGGCTGACTTTATATGCCTCCAGCAAAATGCCGAGGACGATACTCACGATGGTAATAATAAACAGCATCAGTATGATCGCCATCCAGAAGTTCTCAGACACCATTTTTATGAAATCCATTATCTTTCCCTCGCAGACCACAAAGAGCATTTCCGCCAGGTGACAACTCACCTGGTCTTGCATCTATTACGCGAGAACGTTAGTAAGGTTGCGTTTTTGATTTTTCCATAATGGTAACTGCCCAGGTCCGCTGGGGACTTGCCAAAGGTCGTCAAACCCAGTAAAGTACAGATATGAGCATGGAAAAAGAACGTATCCATCTGCAAGAAGAAAATCAGCGCCTGCGTGAACAAGTGGCACAGCGTGATGAACGAATCCAGCAGCAGGGCCTGCTGATGCAGCAGATGCAAGAACAGATTGCGGGTTTGACCCAACAAGTAAAAGACTTGCAAGATCGGCTGGCGAAAAACAGCCACAATAGCAGTTTGCCCCCCTCCTCCGATCGCTTTGTGCGGCAGCCAAAAAGCTTGCGTAAAAAGAGCGAGAAGAAAACGGGAGGGCAAGAGGGACACCTGGGAACGACTTTGCGGTTTTCGCAGGCGCCAGATGAAGTAATTGAGCATCGGGTCGCCGTTTGCTCGTCCTGTCAGCACGATTTGCGCGAGGTCGAGGCGTGCGTCACGCTTCGTCGGCAAGTGGTGGATATGCCATCGCCACAGCTGATTGTGCAGGAACACCGAGCAGAACAAAAGCAGTGTCCCCGCTGTCAGCACATCACGTGTGCCTCTTTCCCTACAGCTGTGGCGGCCCCCATCCAGTACGGACCGCTGATCGGAGCAGCAGCCGTTTATTTGACGCAACAACAGTTGTTGCCGTTGGAACGCACCTGTGAAGTGCTCTCTGACCTGTTGGGGGTCCAGATGAGTGAAGGGACAGTGGGGGAACTGATCAAGCGCACAGCCTCCGAACTGGCTGGCGTCGAGCACCAGATCAAAGAGGCGTTGATCGAGGCTGCTGTCATTCATCAAGACGAAACGGGCTTGTCGGTCGCTGGGAAGAGATACTGGGAGCATGTCACCAGTACGGAAACCCTCACCCATTATCATGTGGATCAGAGCCGAGGACAAGACGCGTTGAACACGATTGGCATCTTGCCTGTTTTCCAAGGCATCAGCATCCATGATGGCTGGGCATCCTACTTCTTGTATGACTGTGAGCATGCTCTCTGCCTGGTGCATCTTCTCCGAGAGCTGGTGTTTCAAGCAGAGGAGCAGGGAGCCGTCTGGGCTGCCGATCTCAAAGACTTGCTCCTCTCGATGAAGCAAGCCACCCAACAAGCACGCGAACAAGGAAAGCGCTGGCTCGATCCTCTGGAAGTGCTGGATTGGGAACTCGCCTTTCTCCGCTTGCTTGATGAAGGGGATCACGTCACTCCAAGTGCGACCGCCCCGCCTGGGACCAAGGGGCGCATCAAACAGAGTGCCGCACGCAATCTGCTCGACCGGTTGCGCAAACATCAGCAAGCGGTCTTCTGCTTCCTGGAAGATCTGCGGGTGGATTTTGACAACAATTTGGCCGAGCGCGATCTGCGCATGATCAAAGTGCAACAAAAGGTGTCTGGCTGCTTCCGCAGTCTGGCGGGCGCACAAGCGTTTAGCCGGATTCGTGGCTATTTGTCGACCTTGCGCAAACAAGGTCTTCCTTTGTTGTCGGCTTTGCAGGCGACTCTGTGTGGTCATCCTCTTCTTCCCTCTTTTGAGTGAACCTGAGCGGACCTAGGTAGTTACCATTTGTTTGCGCTCCTCAGCGTTGCCTGGGTCGGGTAAGAGGGTGGCGATGAGCGTGGCCCGGCTGGCGGCCAGTGGACGACGTGCCGGCCAGATGTGCAGTGTGGAGATGTGGCCGTGCCGGACGTTTTTCTCGTGGACGGAGTCCAGCGAGGTTTGCTTTAAGGGGAAGGCGACTTCTATGAGACGACGATCTTCTGTCATAATAGCTATCCCTAAGTTAAGTATTTTGAGTCACTCACATATAAAACTTATACAATGATTGCACTACACCGTCTTCAGGAATGTGCTTCATAATCTCCCCAATTTGTCGAGAAAATGCTAATGTAATGGGAATACCATCTGCGAAGTTACAGTTGTTCACATTCATTTTAGTGAGAGTCAGTATTTCGCGGAACAGATCTTTTGGTGCGCTTCCGCCATGATGGTCAGCGATATACCATGGTTCAGGGACGTAGGAACCAGGGTAAGTATTGAAATATGGAATGAATCCTTGAGTAAACAAGTAATGATTCTTTTCTCCCAGAGTAAAGTACGTTCCCCTTAAGGGTGGATAATTACCCTCGCGAAAAAGATGCAGACCTGTTTGGCGTAGAGCCACGAGGTCCACTTGGCAACGAGAGAATACCGCATCGATTCCCTCATAAAACCCTTCAAGCTCGTTAAATAGACCATGTTCTGCACCCCAGAATTCTGAGGACTTGTGAACCACTACTCGTTTTGGCGGTATGCCTTTAGTTTGTAAATATGCGGTGAGAGTCTTCTTCATGAGAGCAGAAGCGGCTTCTTTTGTCAGGTGAGGGCTTGCTCCCTGCTTCTCTTTATCCCAAATGAAAGGGTCTCCCCGAAGTACTAACCCCTGTCCCATAAAATCGAATGCCTGAGCCACACTCGCACGAACTGTTCGTTGTTCATTGGAATCTTGAGTAACATAAAAACTAATCCCAATGAAGCACGTATCTAGCGCAACTTCAACTGATCTCCAGGGTACTCCATCTGCTTTATAATATTGCGCTGTACAGAAGTTCCACGCTCGCAGTGTTTTCTCTTGTAGCTTAGGATCTTTACCCAGCACGGTTCTCTGTTGCAAAAGCTGTAGAGGGATGCGATCTTGCATTGCTTTCGCTTTAATTGCCCTACGAAAGTTGAAAGTGTAATTTCCGGCGATTGAGACTGAATCAGCCAATTCGAACATTGCATCTGTGAGAGCGAGAACGATTACCGTTGGAAGTGGAGGGGTCGTAGCGAGGCTTTGAATCTCGCTGCTTATTAACAGCACGAGTTCCTTGATGCGTGTTAGTTTATCATCAATACTCAGAATACCTTCCACTATCCTGGGATTCAGGTTGCGTTCCCAACGTTCGTTCAGTTGAAAACGACATTGAAACGGAGACTCTGCATTAAAGCCGATGAAGTCGTGGTTGAGAATTTTGTAAACACGTTTGAATCGCTGATCTGGCATCTCACCAAATAACCCGTTATCGCTGTATGCAGTGCCACCTAGGATATGGGCATTCTCACTCTCAATTGGCTTGCTGCACATCTCGATCCATTCCTTGGCTCCTGTGATCGTTTCACGAGTACCGATGAAACCTACTTTGATTTCAGAAGGGTGAAGTCCATCAACATTCAATCCAAAGGGACCACACTCTGCAAGTCCTGTCTTAGTATCTTGATGTTCAAAGTACTCACCAAACTGTAGCTTGGGTTCAGCTAAATGTTCAAATGTAAAAGTTATCATCGTACTCTTTTCCAATGAGATCAAATAAAGGAGGCTGTAAGTTCTGCTCAGTCTCATCATAAATGGCAGGATCATTCACAATGGCGAATGGTGCGATTCCAGAGAGTGGCACTTTTTCCATCACCAGCAACGTTTTAGATGCAAGCTGAATGTCAATACTCGGTGTACTCTGTGAAAGAGTGTCCGCCCAGAAAAGAATGTGGTTGAGAACGTGAATGTTGCGTTCCATAGCCTTCAACTTTGTAGTATATGGTCCAACCATTTTAGGATCACATAAAGCTTGTCCATCAATAGTGAATAGATACTTGGGCAGAACTTGTAAGCACAAGACATCCCCTATATACTGAAACGTCAATTGGACTGCCAAGTGTCGCCAGAAGTACTCTTGGCCATAGTGGTAGTATTTAGCGACAATACGTGGAGGGGCAGCTCGACTTGTCCGAACACTAAACCAGTCACGTTTGAATTCTTTGTGTGAATCATCCTCGCGTGGAAAGTAGTATCGATGGTAATCACGATTGTACCACAAGCCACAACTACGCAGGTGGCTGGAAAGCAACTGGTTTAGCAAAAAGATATAATCTCGTCTGCATTGTTCATTCGTGATCCACCGCTCAGCGAGTACATCCCGAATTGTTGTAGTGTCACAAAAAGGTCGCAGTACGCAATCCGGTTTACGTAAGTCAGCGAGCGTGTAAAGTACGCCTGCTCTTATTACAAAAGGTGGTGCCAATTGAGTCTGGGTCCAGATCTCTTTGTTCAGTTGATAGGCTGTACTCGCTTGAGTAATAGCCTTAGGAGCATGTTTCACCAGCAACAAGTTCGAAAAGAGACACTCCTGCTGTTGGGAAGAGATAGGTGGTGGGCTTGTCTGTGCTAGATCGCACATCGCTTCGTAGCAGCTCTTGTCGAACAGATCTTTCATTTTGTCGAAAGCAATTCTCAGAGGTGGATGAAAGATTTGGGGTGTCGTCTTGATATAAGTCTTGATATCTTTCCAATAGAGCTTATCATCATTGGGATGATAAACGATGAAAATTATGGGGTAGTTGGCCCCATTCCATAGTTCAATATCTTGTTGCTTGACGTAGACATAAAAGTCGGTCTTGCTGTCGTGCTTAATGTAACTATCACCTGATTTCGATTGAAGCTTAATGATCCCTCCTGTAGTTTTGAAGCCCTCTTCGTTCTCTTTGGGAATCACGACCTCGATTTCACCATCAATTCCAAAATCATCCTTGCTAATTTCGCGGAAGATACAATTCATATCATGAACAACTTCAGTGATACGGTCAATACCTTTCCATTCGGAGAGCTTTGATGAAGCAACAGTTTTTCCCATACAAATTTTCTCCCTATTCGTTGATAATTCCCATAATCTTTTTTACCCATTCTCAGCATTCGCGAAAATTTGCCCTTCTCCAACAATCACACTGCCCTTTGCCCGCACGATCAGTTTACCAAAGGGGTCCTGCACACGCAACAGGCGCGGGGCAGACTTTGCGCACTCGAAGACGACGTAGAGCCAGTAGCGATCGCGCAGGTTGCAGGCCTTGATGTATTCATTCTCGGTAAGCTCCACATCACCGATACCGGCGCGCCCCTTGACCTCGATGGCAAGATGTTCGCCTGAGGGCCGATGGGAATGCAGATCAAAGCCAGGCCAGGCTTCAAGCCCTGCTAATAGCGCGCGTTCCGCCGTTGAAACATCGTAAACGATTGCGCCTAACGTTTCTTCATAAGCGCGTACCCACTGCATAGCTTTGGCTTCCACATTGGAATCGTAGCGCTGCTTATCTTCGGGATCACTTGACGGGACAACCAGTGCGTGCGCCAGGAAGGTGATGCCGCCAGGGATAATCAGTTCCGGCTCGCACCTCAGCACGGTCAAGGCCTCGTTTTTGCTCGCCAGCAGCCCCTTTTGACGTGCCTTAATTCTGGTGAGTTCGCCCTTTGCTCTTGAGTCCCCTGTTCGGGCTTTTTCGGTCTGACGAGCACGTGCCTGAGCAAGTTCCGCTGCCTGGTAAGTGAAGCCATTTTCAATGAAGGCTTCACGTTTTGGAAGACTCAGGTGTAGAGCATGGCGGTGGTGTTCCGCCATGGCTTCTGCAACCTGTGAAAGCGCGAAAGCATGTGCCAACTCAACTGATGTTTCGGTAGTTGCAGCGAAAAGTTGAGCTGAAACAGGAAGATTGGGACTGCCTCGCAGCAAGAGCAAGGACTCGACCGGGCATTCCTCTACTTCACAGCCTTCTTCCTGCCGCAGTCCAACCAATCGATACTCAATGATCTCCAGGTGATTCAAAGCGTGAAGTGTAGGATCGGCCTGCCGGATTACGATTACCTGCGCCAGGTAATAGAAGTAGGGGCGCTCTGCTGTCGGGTCAACGAAAACGGCTCCCTGTCGCGCCTGCTGCGTAAAATGTTCACACACAAAGGCCCGGAAACGATCAAAGACTGGTTCACCAGGATGCAGAAAAATGGCCCGTTCGCCGTTACGTTGCCCCTGCACGGTATAACGATCGTGCAGTGAGGGCGGATAGGTTTCCAGGATAGGCAAGAGCCAGTCCATGGCTCCCGGTTTGAGCGGGTGCAGCGTAAATATACCTTCAAGATCGTCCTCAATGGAGATATCAACGAGTGGCGCGGCCTTCTCCACAAAATGGCGGACGTAGCCGGGCAGCAGCTTGCGGCAGGTTTCTAGTTCCATGCTGGCTTTCAGGCGCGGTAACTCGCTGCGCACCACTCCTCCCTCGCCATAGAGTGCAAGCTCGCGCGCTTGTAGTGCGCGTACCTGCTCCGTGGTCAGTTTGCCCGCAATGCGGTGCTGCACTTCATGGTCATCGGTCGCGAGTGTCACTTGCTCCATATACTCACGCAAGGAGATACCCTCAAAGAGCTGCCCAATCACATCAAAGACTTTATCGGAACCAAGTTCCTTGCGAATGCGCTCCATTTTCTCCAGCAAGGTCTGCATAACGCGCCCCTCGCGCGTCTTGCCAGCCACAAGGTTGAGGATATGTACAGGATCGTGTTTCTGACCGTAGCGGTGGATGCGTCCCATACGCTGTTCCAGGCGGGCAGGATTCCAGGGGATATCATAGTTGACCATCAACCAGCAGACCTGGAGATTGATACCCTCACCAGCCGCGTCGGTTGCCACCAGGTAGGTTGCCCCGCCCTCCGCCACTGGTCGCCGGAAGGCCGCAACCTGCTCTTCGCGCTGCTGGTAGTTCATACCGCCGTGAATCTGGGCAATCTGTTCTGTGAAACCCATGCCTTCCAGGCGACGCACCAGGAAATCCAACGTGTCGCGGTGTTCGGTGAAGATGATGAGTTTCTCATGCTGATAATCGGGATCGCGTAGGATGGCGCGCAGCCTCTCGAACTTGGACTCCTCGCCGGCATCGTAGACACGGCGCGCCATGTCGAGCAGCAATTCTACCTGCTGTAATTCTTCTTGTAATTCAGCCAGAGAGGTCGCCAGCACGCTTTCCATAAGTTGCTCTTCACTGCGTTCGTTCTCCTCCTGGTCATCCATGATCTCTTCTTCGTCGGCCGTCTTCTCGTCAAGAACATCTTCCAACTTATCCAGTTTCTGTTGGGTTGCTGTAAACTGCGACTGGCTCAGCCGACCCGCGCGCATTTCTTCGATCATTTTTGCCAGTTTTTCGGCGCGTCGTTCAAAAGAACGCAGCAAGGCGTAGGTGGAGCTAGCCAGACGCCGTTGGAAGACGCTCATGGCAAGGCGAGCCGCGGAGCGGTTGAGCAGGCGAGCGCGATTATATGAGATCTGGATATAGAGCGTGCTGGCGTCGTAAAGCGCCTGCTCGCCCACGTCACCCGTCGTGAGATCATAGCTGAGCGTATTCGAGATGCGTGTAGGATAAATGGGACGCCCATCGAAATAGACCAGTTCCTCTTTAGTACGCCGGATAAAGTGACGACGACGCGCATCTGCCGGGTAAGCATTGAAGGCGTCGATGGTGGTTAGTACGTCCGGTTCCAGCAACTTCCACAGGCAATAATAGGGAAAATCCTTGCCCATGTGCGGCGTGGCCGTGAGCAATAAAAGGTGGTGACAGCTCCATGTCAGCGACCAGCGCTCTTCTTCGTCCTGTATTCCGACAAGCGCCTCCGCCAGTCTGTAGCGGTCAGTACGGCGTATACGCAGGTCGGCCTCGCGGTTGGCCGCCAGTTTGTGCGCCTCGTCGAAAACCACCAGATCATAAGGCGCTACCTCGGCTTCCTGGAGACGAGAGAACATACGGTCACCCGCCAGGGTATCGACGCTGACAATCAGCAGGTCACTTCTGGGGCCTGTGAACGGGTTACCCGAACGGGAACGGGCATCGCTGCCGCTGATGATGCTGAAAGGCAAGTTGAAGAGAGTACGCAACTCGTGTTCCCAGTTGCCTACCAGTCCTGCCGGCGGCACGATGAGAACACGTGAGATCAGCCTGCGCGTCATCATCTCGCGGATGTAGAGCCCGGTCATGATGGTTTTGCCTGCTCCCGCGTCGTCTGCCAGCAGGAAGCGCAGGCGCGTCTGCTTGAGCATGTGGTCATAGACGGCGAGGCGTTGATGCGGCAATGGGTCGATCAACGAGATCTCTGCTGCAAAGGCGGGATTGTAGAGGTGTCCATAGGTTAGCCGCTCTCCCTCCACTACAGTGCGCACGATCTCCGGGTCTGAGGAAAAATCGATGGGAGGATCATGCTCTGGCTCAAGTGTGTAGTTTGCGCCAGACTCACGCAGCAGGGGCATGTTTGGGATGCCTCTATGGAAGGTCTGTATGCCTTCGATCTCGGCAAGCACGATTTTTTGCCAGTAGCGCGCAGGTGGCCGTGCCTGACCACGTTCCCATTGCTTCAGCAAGGGTACGGATATATCGATGAGGTCGGCGAATTGCTGCTGCGAAAGCCCGAACCTTTGGCGCAGCGATTTGATGCGCTTCGAGAAATCGGGGGGCAATCGGTAGCTCTCTGTAATAACGTCCAACTCGCTCTCCTACTATCAGCACGATGGGAACCTCGCAGGTTTGATTATAGCGGGTTGGAAGAAGCCGGTCAATAAGTCTAGGAAAGATGCATTGCATGCGGTTGTGATAGCTCATTAGAAGTTATACTAGACCTGAAAGGGACTTCTTAGAGGAGATTGGGGCAAATCGTATTTTTTATGCTTAGCATGTCTTCTGTTTCTGCTTTTGTATGGCCCGTCGTATCGACTCATAAGATGATCCAAATTGCTTGGCTACTTGCCGGATTGATACTCCCTGCTCCACAAGTTTTAGCGCTTCCTCTTGTTGTCCAGGTGTTAGACTTGGCCGCTGAGGTGGTGGCATACGAGGATTATTTCGCTCTAGCTTAGGAGGCAGATACTCCTCATACAGCCAGAGTCCACCATCCCGATATTCCCATTGTGCAGTTTTCCCCAGGCCTAATGTCAATGCAGGAGTAATGCCATCACGTGGAAGCAAACCAACGATTAATCGCCGTTCTAAATCGTACACGATACCTTCAATGTTAAACAAAGCTCCGATGATATCACGTCTTTCCTCTTCCGTTGCCTCCTTCCAATAATCCGCCAACAAGCTGAGAGTCTCGTCTGCCGAAATCGCCCTCGGGTTCGTTTCAACTCTATCACAGGCAACGGGTAATTCCAGCAATTCGATCTGAATACGTTTTACCTCAACGTCCATCTCTTGCTCAGCTATGTACCCTTTGCTATAAGCTGTCACCCAGCGCTTTCGCTCCTCCTCCAATGTCAGGCGACGATGCTTTATCCGCTCAACTGATTCGTTTTCCGTCAGTTCCGCTGTACACGACTGGGCAATCATCTCTCTCCACTCTGCCGGGAGCCCGAAGCTTCTCAATATCTCCCCTAACTGATTAATCACAAGCTCGCTCTTCACCCAGAGGCAACCTCTCGCAGGACAATTCAATTTTCGTTCAGCACTGGTGTCCCTATAATAAAGTACGCCCTGGCTACTTGCTACCCGCAGTGGTTCATGACATGCGGCACAGACAATAATCTGGCTGAATTCATGAGGGTGCCTTTGTGCTTCTACCCGTGGGCGTCGATATTGCCCTGCCTTCACCTCATCCATTCGATGCCAGAGTTCATAAGGCCAGGCAGCCTGATGGCGGCCCATCACCTTATCTCCAGCAGGGGTATAGATTGTTCCATATCCGCAACCAGGCTCAAACTCACGAGGGAACCATGAACGCCGTATTGCTGCTACTGCGTCCTTAGTCAGTGGACGCTTCCCGAAACGTGCAGAATGTGTAAAGTAGCCCACAAGTTCATCAGCAATGCTAGTATCTGCCCATCCTTGAGCCACTAATTCGCCAAGCCGCACCAGTGCCGGAAAGTTGACGGGATCAGGACGAACAGGTGTGCGTTCTGGACGCCAGGTTGATGGAGCGCCATCATAAGGTTTGGGATAATCAGGAGGGAGATAGCCAAAAGATACATTTCCATTATGATACCCGTCGAGGGCACGATCTTCTTTGCCATCAATCGTACGTCTGGATAGGTGTTGTAAAAAACTTGCATTCATCTGAGTATCAACCGCAAAAGCAACTGCAAATCCATCCTGCTGTACCCTATCGATATCCCAGAATCCATCAGAGGTAGCCCACCAGACGCCCAGACGGCGTAAACGAGTTAGCGAGATATACGCTACTGGCACATTACGTGACCAGCGATCATTCATATAACAAACCACGGACTGAAATTGCTCTCCAGCGTCCTCCAGGAGTTGAGTAAATACCGGGCGTTCTTCAATCTCCTCATATTTGGCACTTTCATTTGGCTCCTCGTACCACCTGACAATTTTCCAATCCTTTTTCTTAGCGAACGCCGTGATGTGTCGCTTTTGTGTTGCGATGCTGGCCGGATCTTGGAGCACCATACTATAACGCACATAGCCTGCAACTGTGGCCCCAGGACCAGGTTCACCTATGACTTTGTATACACGATGCGGATGACGCTTTTGGCGAGGCATTAATTTGCCTCCTTTCGATCGCTACCAATGAACTAATGAATACGCTTCCCTCTGGGAAAATTATGCATGAGCGGTGTTTCAGATACCATATCATTGCTAGTACAGCAGCTAGTACAAGGAGGCTGAGGAACATCCATGATAGAATAGGAGGAAACAAACCAAGGAGAAGAGGACATGCCGAAACGAGCAACCAGATTGGTGCTGAGTGAGAAAGAGCAGGAAGAACTAAGTCAGATCAGCAAGCGTCTCGCTGGGTCGGATTGCAGGGGATAGATCTGGAGACGTTGAGCATCGCGGAGCGCTTGCAAGATGCGCCACGACCAGGGGTGCAGCCCAGGATCACGGCGGAGCAACGCTGTCAAATAGCAGCCTTAGCGTGTGAGGCTCCCGCCAAGTCAGGACGGCCGATCAGCCAATGGACGGGGCGCGAAATTGCCGACGAAGTGAAGGCCCGAGGGATCGTTGAGCAGATCTCGCCCCGGCATGCGGCGCGGCTGCTCAAAAAGGGGGCCTGCAACCGCAGCGCTTCCGCTACTGGCTGACGGAGGTACCCGATGAGCAGCGCGACGAGAAAATTGTGGAGGGGTGTGAGGTGTATGCCCAGGCCTCTGAGCGGGCCAAGCAGGGAGAGCGCAGCATCAGCATGGATGAATTGACTGGGGTGCAAGCCTTGGAGCGCAAGCATCCCGACTTGCCGATGCAACCAGGCCACGTGCTGCGGCGTGAGTTCGAGTATATCCGGCATGGCACCCTGTCCTGGTTTATCAATTTCGATGTCGTCACCGGCCACGTCATCGAACCATCCTGGGGACCGACGCGCACCGAAGAGGATGCGTTAGCGCATTTGCAGCGCCTGGTGGCCAGCGATCCCAAGGCCACGAAGTGGCACGTGATCCTGGACAACTTGAACATTCATCAATCCGAAGCGCTGGTGCTCTGGGTGGCTGGGCGGGAAGGGATCGCGCCGGAGATGTTGGGCGTCAAAGGCAAAAGTGGGATTCTTCAGTCGATGGAAAGCCGCGCGGCGTTTTTGCACGACCCGACCCATACGGTGGTGTTGTACTACACGCCCAAACATGCTTCTTGGATGAACCAAGTCGAGATCTGGCTCAGTATTCTGGTGCGCAAACTGCTCAAACGTGGCAATTTCATGACGCTGGAGGACTTGCGCGACCAAATCTTGGCTTTCATCGCCTACTACAATCGCACGATGGCCAAACCCATCAAGTGGACGTATACGGGGCTTAGCTAATCGTGGAGCTGTTTACGCCTCAGTGTACTAGTGATCTCGCCATGAAATGAAGAAATCATAATACCAAATATAGAGCGCGAAACGAATCGCCAGGTAGAGCCCATAGACTATTTTGCCGAAGATCCATTTTCCTGACGAATGCAATGGACGCTGGTGGAACCTTACGCGGGACATGCTGCGCTCATATTCTGCTACCATGTCCTCATATCTGCTTATGCGATTCATAATACACACTCTTCCTTTCTGCTTTTTTCAAAGCCTGCGGTAATGTACACCCTGCCGGTGTAATAGTGGTTGCACCCCGTCAGGATGCACAAGTGAGATGGCGAGCACGGTTTCCCGCCTGGCCGGGCTGGACTTGTATCCCGCCCAGCCGATGACACAGGAGAATGCCACTCCGGGTTTCTATTCAATTCAGGATATGTACGTCCCCCAACTGTTAATCGGTGCCCTCAGCAAGAGCGCTCGCGAGTCCAAGTGCTTCTACGATACTTCCTGCTGCCGAAACAACACGCGCGGTGCCAACCACCGGCGCGATCGCAATGAGCGTGCCGATAATGCGCTCCGGCGTCAGGCCAGCTTCACCACTGACCTTGATGTTCACCAGCCACGAGGCTGGAGCCGCGTCCAATGTCGCAAGGGCCGCAATGCGGACGAGCATAAACGTCTCCGGGTCGAGTCCGGATTCTTCAAGCGACCCCTCGGTCATGCGCATCAGTGTGTTCAACACGCTCAAATCGCCTTGGGCGAGCACACTCAGGGTCTCGTTGGGATTTGTCATTTTGTAGATAATCCTTTCTTATAGCTAGATACAACTCATAAGAGATAGGTGCAACTCCTATCCATGGAAAATCACTTCACCACTGGTACTAGTGTATTCGTTCGAAGAAGATTATGCAACTTCAGAACACACTATTTTTTTCACGTTGCGAATAAGAATACGAACTGGCACCTGACCTGTTCAGGTAACATATCTCTTCCTGTTTTACTCTCAGTCTGATAGAATGAACCAGGTGACGGCTTTAGCAAAGAGAATTTTGAGGAGGGAAAGCACCTTGAACGAGCACATAAAGATATCTGAATCGGAGAACCGCCCTGACCAGGTGGATCCAAACGCCCAACCACCCGAACCCGGTCTCCCACCACATGAAAACATGCGCTGGATTCCCGGCGGCACCTTTCTCATGGGGTCCAACCAGCATTACCCGGAAGAAGGCCCCACCCATCATGTGACCGTCGACGGCTTCTGGATGGACCTGTATACAGTGACCAACGCCGATTTCCAGCGCTTCGTCGAAGCCACCGATTATGTCACCGTGGCTGAACGCCCGCTCAACCCGCAAGACTATCCCGGCGCGTTGCCCGAACTGCTCGTCCCTGGCTCAGCAGTCTTTCAGAAGCCGCCACATCGTGTCGATTTGCGCAATCCCGGCAACTGGTGGGCATACATACCTGGCGCCAACTGGCAGAATCCTGAAGGGCCTAAGAGTTCCTTGAAAGGGCGTATGAAGCATCCGGTGGTCCACATCGCCTACGAAGATGCCGAAGCCTACGCCGCCTGGGCAGGCAAGTCGTTGCCGACGGAGGCACAATGGGAATTCGCCGCGCGTGGAGGACTGGAAGGAGCTGTCTACGCCTGGGGCAACGACTTCGCCCCTGACGGTACATTGATGGCCAACACCTGGCAGGGGGAGTTTCCCTGGCAGAACCTGCTCAGCGATGGCTACGAAAGGACTGCCCCTGTTGGGTCCTTCCCTCCCAATGGCTACGGCCTGTACGAAATGTCGGGCAACGTCTGGGAATGGACAACTGACTGGTATGCGGACCACCATCCAGGTGAGGCGCACAAGGCATGCTGCATCCCGGTGAACCCGAGAGGGGCAGCGCTGGAACAGAGTTTTGACCCGGCTCAACCAGAGGTGCGCATCCCGAGGAAGGTACTCAAGGGCGGCTCCTTTCTCTGTGCGCCCAATTACTGCCTGCGCTATCGCCCGGCTGCCCGTATTCCTGAGACCATTGATACATCCACCTGTCACATCGGCTTGCGCTGCGTCATCAACGTCGTTCGCCAGGTGCTCGACTAGCAAATATAGGAGATCTCTTGGCGCACACACGGAACCACTCTCACTCTCATCGCTATCGGCAGATTGCCGAGGTATTGCTCCATCACGGAATGGGGTACCTGCTCAGTACCTTCGGCCTGGAGCGTTTTGTGCCCCTTCGCGGGGGAATACGCCGCCATGCGCGAGCCGGGCGTCACTACACCAGGCCCGAGCATGTGCGTTTGGCGATCGAGGAACTCGGCGCTACCTTTATCAAGCTCGGCCAGATTCTCTCAACTCGCGCCGATATCTTACCCCCTGAATACATAGCAGAACTTGCCAAGCTGCAGGACCAGGCGCCCCCTGTAGACAGCGCCATGATCGTGGAGATGATTGTTGAAGAACTTGGTTGTCCCATCACAGAGGTTTTCGCTACATTCGACCCTGTGCCAGTAGCAGCGGCTTCCATCGGCCAGGCTCATGCAGCAACATTGCCCAATGGCAAAGAGGTCATCGTCAAAGTGCGCCGACCCGGTGTCGTTGAACAGATAGAGGAAGACCTGGAGATTATTCAAAACCTGGCAGTAACGGCCAGTCGACGCTGGGAATTCGCCGATCACTACGACTTGCCCGGGCTGGCCCGGGAGTTTGCTCAAACCCTACGAGCGGAACTTGACTATATTCGTGAAGGACGCAATGCCGAGCGATTCGCCGTTAACCTTGCGAATAATCCTTCCATTCATATCCCTTGCATATACTGGGAGACGACTACAGCTCGTGTACTTACCCTGGAACGCATTCGAGGCATTAAGATAAATGACCTTGCCGCACTCGATGCCGCTGGCATCGACCGCCCTGCTCTGGCAGAACGAGCTGCCCGCATTATTCTTAAGATGATACTCGAGGACGGATTTTATCATGCTGACCCTCATCCGGGGAACTTCTTTATTGAGCCAGGTGGTCGCATCGGATTGATCGATTATGGCATGGTCGGCATCGTGGATGCGCGCACCCAGGAACAACTGGTAGATATATTCCTGGCTATCACGAGCCAGGATACCGAGCGGCTCGTGGATACAATGCTCATGCTTGGTTTTTCAAATCAACGAGTAGAGCGAGCGCAAATGGAGCGTGACCTGGAACACCTTCTCTCACAGTACTATGGGAAACCATTTGGAGAGATAGATATAGGGCCGCTGCTCATCGAAGCGCTCACGATTGTGCGGCGACACCATCTACAACTCCCTTCCAACCTGGTGCTGCTACTCAAGACGCTCCTCATGGACGAAGCTCTTGGAACCATGCTCGATCCGGCATTCAATATGACAGCCATGTTGGCGCCATATTCGCAGCAACTCGTACAACGACAATACTCACCAGGATTCTGGTGGAAAAACTTGGGCAGGGCAGGCATTGATGCAGCGCGGTTGGGATTAGAACTTCCGCAACAACTGCGGCGTCTCATGAGCGACCTTGAACGTGGAAACATCGAAGTCGGTGTGAACCCCGATACTCTCGCACCGGTCATCAATGAGGTCAAGCAATTGGTCAACCGTATCGTGCTCGGCATCATTGCCGCCGCCTTTATCATTGGAGTGGCGATACTCTTGCTCGTCTATCATCCAGTCATAGGGTTATGGTGGGTCGGCGCTTTGTTCGTAATTGGATTTATACTTGCTTTTGTGTTGGGTATCTATCTTGCACTCGCCATTCTTCGCTCCAGGAAAAAATAGCCCCTTACCTCTTTCCTCTCGCCGACCTGGCCCGTGGTTCTCCTATACTAGTGAAAAAAACAGCGCCAGTATGACGGGAAGAGCGGTGATGAGAGCGACGAGAGCTAATGCCACCAGCCCCGCCATCACTTTACTTGTTTGACCACTTTGTCGCCACGTTTCGATTTGTCTTAGTGCACGCCTAGCCGTTAGAACATAGGAGATGATTGCGAGAGCCAACCCGGCGATCATTACGATTGCGAAAATTAGTTCTTCAACAAGAAATCTAGTCGGATCTATCAGGAACCTGATAAGCATGATTAGAACCAGTACCGCGACTCCAATGACTGCCAGTA
>WNGH01004062.1_pt1 | contig 17472 bp, 12 predicted proteins | sample 5400631 | NCBI WGS metagenome assembly WNGH01 (sample SAMN13153373, study PRJNA577476) | soil metagenome | isolation source: 115 cm soil or saprolite under Garry oak tree replicate 1 | place: USA:California | collected 2016-06-15
CAGACCAGGCCTCGAAGCCTTCGCGTCGCGCCTCTTTCAGATCGCGGTAGGTCAGGATGTTTTCGCGTCGAGCGCCGCGCTCGGTGAATCGCAGGAATGTCTCCTTGTCGTTGGGGGCGCCTCGCAGTCCGAAATGGAAGTAGCGACCTGGATCGACGCCTGGCAAGCCAAGGATTCGGCGCGCCCATGTCGTCGCCCATAGGGGATTGCGGGGATCATCCTCCTGCCACTCCCCTCGCTCGTTGTCGTGATGGGCATCGAGGTTGAGTACGGCGGTCGGCCCAGACGCGGCTGCGGCGATGGCCTTCAACACGGGGTAGGTGCTCACCCCCGAGTTACCCCCAACCGTGACCAGCATGCACCCGGCGGCGATGGCCTCGGCGACGCGACTTTCGACGTTACCGAGCGATGTAGCCATGTCAGCAACGATGTCGGCGTCTCCGAGGTCAACCATTTCGAGATGCTCGAAGACATCGAGCTCGAGCTCGGGCAGATAGCCTCCAAAACTCGACGAGTTGGATCGGAAGTAGGTCGGCGTGAGCAGGCTTCCCTCGTAGTTGATCGCGGAGCGACCCTCAGGATTGGGAGCGCGCCACGGGATTCCCAGAAAGGCCACATCCGCGCCCGCAAGTGGTTCGCCTCGTCGCCTTAGCGGCCGGCGAAAGAACGTCGGCGTGCTTCCATACAGCGTTTGCGACTCGTCGCCCACAGGCCAACTACCGTACAGCCACGCCGGCCATCACGAGCCCTGCCTTTTGGCGACGATGCCTTTGAGCCAATTGGTCAACTCGGTGCCGGCGACCGAGTCGCGATGAAAAATCGCCGCCACCTGACCATTGAGCGCCCGCTTGTCATCGTCGGTGAGCCCTTTGGCCGTCAGGACCATGATGGGAATGGACCGCGTCGCCTCTTCCGCACGCAGGGCCTCCACCACGTCGAATCCGGTTACCTCGGGCATCATGAGATCGAGCAGGATCAGGTTCGGCAGCTGAGATTTCGCCATGTCAATCCCCTCCCGACCGCCGTTGGCCCTGAGCACGCCGAAGCCGGCTGGTTTGAGCAGGGTTTCGACTAGATCCAGGTTGGCATGCTCGTCATCGATTACCAGCACTCGAACCGGTTCGTCGTTCACCCTGGACGTAAATGTGTACTGGCTCAAACGGGACAGGAGGGCCTTTCCGTCCACCGGCTTGACGAAGTAGTCAATCGCACCAAGCGCCCGGCCAAGCGCCGGTTTGTCGATCACGGAGACCACAACAACGGGAATGTTCCGTGTGGCCTCGTCAGCCTTGAGCCGACTCAGAACCTCCCAACCATCGATCTCAGGCAGCAGTATGTCCAGGGTGATCGCGGCCGGCCTGAGCCGGCGGGCCAGGCTCAACGCGTCGGTCCCCGTTCGCGCAAGCTCCATTCTGAATCCGCCCGCGTCCAGATGACGCGCGAGGATCTCCGCCGCCGCCGGGTTGTCATCGACGACCAGCACCAAAGGCCGCGTCACGTCCGCCGCGTCGGGTTGCCGCGGTGCGAGCTCGGATGGAAGGTGCACGCCGGGGCCCTGCGCCTCGAGTGGAAGCCGAAGCGTGAAGGTGCTGCCCTGGCCTACGACGCTTTCGACGCTGACCGTTCCGCGGTGCAATTCTGCGAAGCGCTTCGTCAGCGCGAGGCCAAGACCGGTTCCTTCCTGTTGCCGCCCCGGGCCCGCATCCACCTGATGGAACTCTGTGAAGAGGTGGCTCAGGTCATCCTTCGCAATCCCGATGCCGGTGTCGGTCACAGCTATCTCGACCCACATTTCGACGCGTCGCACCTCAATCTCGATGCCACCCCCGCTCGGCGTGAATTTGATGGCGTTGGAGACCAGGTTCAGCAGCATCTGCTTGACTTTGGCCGCGTCCGCTATGAGCGAGATCTCGGGTTCCAGCTCGGTCGTTAGCTCTATCGCCTTGTGCCGGGCCAGCGGCTCGACAGTGTTCAGCACATCGTCGATGACCGTCCCGAGCTCGACCGGCCCTAGATGGAGCTCGATCTGGCCGGCCTCGACCTTCGAGAGGTCAAGGATGTCGTTGATGAGCTGAAGCAGGTGCTGACCGCTGCTGTGGATCTGGTCCAAAAAGCGGCGGCGCACCGATTCCGCGTACCTGCCTGTCGTGTCGTCGATGAGAAGCTCGGCAAATCCGAGGATCGCATTCAGAGGGGTGCGGAGCTCGTGGCTCATGTTGGCGAGGAACTCACTCTTGGCCTGGTTTGCCCGCATGGCCTCTTGCTGAGCGACGGCCAAGGCCTCTTGCGCTTGGCGATCTTCGGTGATGTCTTCGGAGATTCCCAGCAGAAAGGCCGGTTCGCCGGTGGCGTCCAGAATCGGAATCTTCCTCGTATGCAGAATCCGGGCCCCCTTGGCGTGGGTCTGGATAGTCTCCTCGGGAATGTCAAGAAGACGCCGGCTTTGGAGCGTCTCTCGGTCAGCAGACGTGAAGCTCTCAGCCTCGTCGGCGGGGAAGAAGTCGAAGTCGTTCTTACCTATCAGCTGTTCGCGAGCAAAGCCGAGCAGTTCCTCTCCCGCGGCGTTGAAGCGCACGAATCGAAGGTCCTTGGCGTCTTTGACGAAAATCATGTTGGGGATGTTCTCGATGACCGAGTCCAAGAATTGATTGGCCGCCGTCATCTCCCTCGTACGTTCGGCAACCTTTTTCTCCAACTCGCTCGCGGTCAGCTTCTGGTCTCGCATCAGCTGCGCGGTGGCGATTGCCCGGGCTGCGCGGGTCGCGAGACCCTCCAGGAGGTCGATGTCCGCTTTACCGAGCGGGGCACTCCCTTCCAGTCGATTGAGATTGAGTCCGCCCACTACTTTGTCCTGGGCGACCATCGGAATCATCGCCGCCTGACGGATCCGCCACTTCTGAATGTGGCGCGCCTGGTGAGGGGCGATGTTCCCTGGAAGATGATCGGGATCGATTGCAATGACGAGAGTGCGCCGCTCCCCCAGCACTGTTTTCCAGGGCCCGGAGGCGTCGAGCTGTATGGTGGCGCCAAGCAGGCTGCTCGCATCCCGCAGCAGATCAGGATCGGGATGGTAGGCTGCGACCGGCTCGATCGAGGCGCCATCTGGCGAGAGCAGGACCACGGAGCAGAAGTCCCCGGTCGTACGCGAAATCTGCTCGGCGACGATGGCGAGAAGCGCCTCGACGTCAGGAACTGCGTCGGTGAATGCGTCTGAGGCCGCCGCAATCGCTGCCAGGCGAGCGCCAGCGGCGCCTTCCTGGGCTTCGGCGGGAGGGCCGGACCCACCTTCGGGCACGGTGCAACTCTAGTCTGGCGTACTCGTAAAGACTCCCACTTAAGGTGTCGTGTCCAGCCAGCAGCGCCGTGACGGTCCGATCGGCTCTGCGTCCGGACAATGAGGACTTCACCTGCCCAAACTGAGGGTGCCCTGGGTGCACCAGGTTGGGGGCGGCGGAAGCTAGGTCTTAGTCCGGGCCGCCGCGATGGCGTTCCACACTCGCTCGGGCGTGTGGGGCATGTCGATGTGCCTGACGCCCAGGTGTGACAGCGCGTCGATGACTGCGTTCTGGATCGCCGGAGTGGAGCCGATCGTCCCCGACTCGCCGATTCCCTTTGCTCCAAGCGGGTTGTTCGGGCTGGGCGTCTCAGTGGTGGCGGTCACTACCTGCGGGATCTCGCCGATGCTCGGAATCTGGTAGTCGAGCAATGAGCCCGTTCGCGGCGTGCCCTCAGCGTCGAACACGACCTCCTCAAGCATCGCCTGCCACCTCGACCACGGCGCAGTGGGCCCCGAACGGGAAGCTGCCGTCACCCGCGAAATCGGATTCGGCCGCAAGGCCTGGCTCCATTCCGTCGGGCAGGTTCTTGCGTTCGCCTGCGGCGGCGACCAGTGACGTCCAGGAGATCGATCGGTCGGGGACGCCGGCCACGCCGACCGTGCCCCTGACAAAAACGATGTCCGCGGGATCGGCCTCCAGCAAGTGCGACGCGAGGTCGCGTGCTTTGTGACGCACCTGCTGCGCGGCCTGGTGAACAGCCGAGCCGCCATGCTGCATCGAGCGCGAGCCCACCGTGCCGGTCCCTCGCTCGATGGCGTCCGTATCGGAGTGAATGACGCGTACCGCCTCGATGGGCATGCCCAGCTCTTCGGCGGCAATCTGGGCCAACGATGTCTCGTGGCCCTGACCGAAGGACGTGGTGCCGCATCGCACCGTTGCAGTTCCGTCGGTCTCGATGCGAACCGCTCCCCATTCAGGGCCGATCCCCACCGCGGTCACCTCGACGTAAATCGACAGGCCGATGCCGAGCTGGTGGCGGTCCCCGCTCTTGCGCCTCCTGGCCTGGTCCGCGCGCAACTCTCGATACGACGACACCTCGAGCAGCTTGTCGAGCGCCTTCTCGTAGTCACCCGAGTCGTATGTGGCCCCGCCGGCCGTGGTGTATGGGAATCGATCGGGCGCGATGAGGTTGCGGCGCCGCAGATCGACCGGGTCCATTTCCAGCTCGGCCGCCAGCATGTCCATCGCCCGCTCGACCATCGCGGCGGCTTCGGGCCGCCCGGCTCCGCGATAAGCACCAAGGGGCGTTGTGTTGGTGACTACGCAGTGCGCCTCGTAATCGATCGCCGGGATTGCGTACACGCCCGATGACATCTGCCCCGTAAGCATCGGCAGCAGCATCGCGATTCCCGGGTAGGCGCCGACGTCGGCCAGAACCCGCGCGCGCAGGCCAACCAGGGTGCCGTCGCGTGTGGCCCCCAGCTCGACCTCCTGAATCTGCCCGCGCCCATGCGTCATCGCGACCATGTTCTCGGAGCGGGTCTCGATCCACTTCACCGGCCGACCGAGCTTTCGTGCGGCGGCTGCGACCACGATCAGCTCGGAGCGGGCACCGGCCTTCGCGCCGAACCCGCCGCCCATGTCGCCGACGACCACGCGGATGTCGGCGGGCGACATGTCGAGCGACGACGCCATCTCTGCCCGAAGCCCAAATGGGACCTGGCTGGTCGCCCGGACCAGGAGTCGCCGTCCTTCAGGCTCGACCAGGATCGCCTCCGGCTCCATCGGCACCGGCGCCAGGCGCTGGTTGACGAATCGGCCCCGAATCTTGACGTCGGCGCCGGCCAGGACGTCTTCCTCGCGACTGGAGTCGAAATGGCCCGCAATGTTGGAGCCATGTTCGGGGAAGAGCTGCGGTGCATCAGCGCGTCGCGCGACCTCGGGGTCGACCAGGACGGGCAGCGGCTCGAGGTCGAGCTCGACCAGGTGGGCGGCATCGGCGGCCTGACCCGGGCTCTCCGCAACGACCAGGGCCACCGCTTCGCCCACAAAGCGAACGCGCTCCGTGGCAAGCGGCGCTCGCGCAAGGGTGGCGGCCACCATTGGAAAGCCGACGCGATCCGGCAGGCCCAGGTCGGCGCCGGTCAGCACCGCCACCACGCCCGGCGCTGCTGCGGCCGCCTCGACGTTCAACGAGCGGATCCTGGCGTGAGCCAGGGTCGACCTCACGAAAGCTATGTGGAGGCAACCTTTGGGTTGCATGTCGTCGACGTAGTGACCGGCGCCCGTCACGAGGCGAGGATCCTCGCGCCGTCGCACTGCGTGGCCGAGGATCGAGCCCGGTGTCAGCGTCTGCATCGGCTCAGAGAGTAGCCGTTCTGGCTGCCGTGAACTTGAGCTGCCGCTGACCTACTGACCAGCGTGTGGCGCGGGGCGCCGTCGCAGAAGGAGTGCGAAAGCGAGTGCGTGGGCGATCCACAGCACCGGCACAAGGATCGTCACGACATACCAGAATGAGCCCATCCCGAGGCGCGCGACGTCGTACCGGACGCCGCCTATGAGTGCATTTATGAGGTCTGCGGTACCAACAACGTTCGTGAGCCACACCAGCGCAATTGCGAAGCTCAGCCGCCCGCGCAGTGCAAGTAGTGTCACGACCGCAAGGACGCTCGTAGCGAGATCGCCGTAGGCGACGCCCGCGGCGAAGTCTCTGGGCAGGGCGCTGCCGGCAACTGACGTAACGAGCACAGTCGCGCCGATCGGCCGAAGAGCGTGGACGAAGGTGAGCGCCGTGAACGCCGTCCGGCGGTCGACGGACTTGAGCCATGGCCAGACGTACCACCAGGCCAGAAGACCGAAGACGATGAAGGAGAACAGGTTTTGGATTCCAAAGACGGCGAAGGCATCCACGATCGAAAAGTATGGCCCGGGACCCTCGGTCTCGTTCTCGCTAGATCAGCTCCGCGATCATCTGCGCGGCGCGGGTCGCAGTTCCGGTTTCTACTTCCGCATAGTCGACCGGCTTCGACAGCAGCGACTCGATCGCAGCAGCCAGACCGTCCGGCGTGGCTTCGTCGAAATCCATGCAGCGGCCCGCGCGGTACTGCTCGAGCCGGTGCCGAACGTGAAAGTTCTGCTCACAGTGATCGCGCAGCGGAAAGAAGATGAAAGGACGTCGCGCCGCGGTCAACTCCATCGTCGTGCTGAGGCCGCCCTGCGTCAGGGCGATGTCGCAGGCGGCGAGGCGAAGATCAAGGTCGGGTACGAACGACTGAACGTCGACGCCTTCGACTTCCGGCAGCGTGCGCGGGTCGATGCGTGGACCGGCGACGGCGATCATGCGCAGCGATGGAACTCGGCGCTTGATCGCGGGGTAGGCGCGCATCAGACGAGCCAGCAGCTCCGCGCCCACGCTCGATCCCCCGACTGACGCGATGCACACGACCTCGTCCGGGCCGTAACCCAACCGGCGGCGAAGGTCGGAGCGGTCGCCTGCGGACTGCTGGTCCAGACCAAGGATGTAGCCGTCAGTGAACTGGTAGTGGCTCTCCGTCCAGAGACGGATCTCCGGAAGCTCGGGTCCGAACGTCCCCGGAACGACGTCTTGTGGCCGGCCGATGAAGATCGCCCGATCGCGCACTCGCGGGAAACGCTCGACCTGCTCGATCATCTCCGCGTTGTAATCGGCGGTCAGGGCGGCTTCACGCTCACCCAGGCCGGGCATCGGCATCCAGGCGACGATGTCAGTCAGCCACACGTAGGCGGCGGTTTTCAGCTCGGGGTTCTCATGAAGAAAGAAGTCGACCTCCCACGCCTCGTCGCCGATCCAGAGGTCGTAATCCGTAGAGCGCACCGCCTCCAGGAACACCATGAAGTTGGAGAGCAGGATCTCGTCCATTCGACGGAACGCCTCGAAGACATGCAACCGATGCGGCCCCGACTCCCGCTCGATGTGTGCCGACTCGCTGGCGAGCTCACGGCTCATCGGATGGATCCGTTCGCCACTGGCTTCCAGCACTCGAGTCACCGGATCCTGGGCGAGCCAGTCGATCTGCACGCCGGGCACCAGCTTGCGCAGCTCCCGCGCGATCGCAACATCGCGGCGCGCGTGACCGAGGCCGATTGGCGAGGACACGAACATCGCCCTACGCGGCCGGAGCAGCGCCCTCCGGTGGACGGGCGGCCGCGCCGCAGTAGGGAGCAGGAACTCGCGCATGGCCAGGTTGACGGGCACGGGATCGCGTGCGTGCGGACCGTGGCCAGAGCCTTCCATCTGCAGCAATTGCCCGCCGGTCAGCTCCGCGAGCGCGGCGCCGTTGCTCACAGCAACGATCTCGTCCTCGTCGCCGTGGATCACGAGGACCGGGCAGGACACGCGGCTTGCGAGCTCGCGGACGCGAGGCTCCGTCAGGGTTTGCCCGTCATGCGTCGCAATCAGGACCTCGGGCGTGCTCTGCAGCCCCCAGCTGACGCAGTCTTCGATCTGCTTTGTCGAATGCGGCTCGGAGAAGAGCCGGCCGAAGAAGAACTCCAGGAAGCCGCGATGGTCGCGGAGCCAGTAGTTGGCGTTGTATTTCATCCAGTCGACGTACTCGTCGTGCTCCTCGCGAAATGCGGTATCAGCTGCCGCTCGGAACTCACTGAAAGGGGGAGCGAGCGGGAGAGCGGGTGCCAGGAAGACGAGCGATTTGACCCGCTCCGGGTGCTCGGCCGCCATCAGCAGAGCCCACCTCGCGCCGCTGGACAGCGACACGAGGCCGGCCGATTGCGTGTCGGTGTCGTCCATGACCGCTACGCAGTCGGCGGCGAAGGTCTCGTCCGTGTACGCCGCCGCGCCTTGCGGGCGGTCGGAAAGGCCGTTGCCACGACCGTCCATCGTCAGCACGCGGCAGTGCCGGGCGAAGTACGGGACCTGGCACTTCCAGAAACGCGAGTCGACGATCGACCACGTCGGCAGGAAAAAAACCGTCCGGTCACCTTCGCCGTAGAGCTCCCAGTGCAGCCGGATGCCGTCACGGACCGTGTAGCCCTGATGATCCGGCTGTCTTGGTCTCATCTATCCCGCTCTCTCGGCTCCTGGGCGCAATTCTCCGCTCGCCAGGCCAGACGAGACGGCGGGCGCGCGCTGCGCCCGCCTGTCCGTTCGTTACGGCCGAGCTTCGTAGACGAGGTTGAACGGGGTCTCCGCGACCCGGCGGAACCGCGTGAAACCACCCGCGATGGCGACGTCACGGATGCGCGCCTCGCCCGCCTGGGCCCCGAGCGCCAGACCGACGTCCTGCGAGAGCGAGCTCGGCGTGCACAGGAAGGTCGAGAACGCGTAGTAGGCGCGCCCGACCGGGTTGAAGTTCTGCTCGGTGCGATCCCCGGCGATCGGCTCGACGATGAGCCACGTGCCATCGGGGGCGAGCGCCTCGCGCACATGGCGCGCGGCGCCGACCGGGTCACCCATATCGTGCAGGCAGTCGAACATCGTGACCAGGTCGTAGTCGTTGCCTGGAAACTTGTCCGCGGGTGCGACTTCGAATTGGGTGGAGTCCATCAGCCCGGCGCCGTTGGCCTTCTGTCGCGCGAGGGCGATCGACTCCTGGTGGTAGTCGAAGCCCATGAACTTCGACCGCGGGTAGGCCTGCGCCATCAGCCGCGTCGACGCCCCCAGACCGCAGCCCACGTCGGCGACCTTGGCGCCCACGCGCAGCTTGGCGTCGACCCCCTCCAGCGCGGGCAGCCACGTGCTGACGAGGTTCGCGTTGTAGCCGGGGCGGAAGAACCGCTCGCAGCCTGTAGCGACGCCCGGGTCATGCTGGTGCCAGCCGAAGCCGGCACCGCTGCGGAACGCCGACTCGATCTGCGACTCTGCCTTCAAGCTCGCCGTTGCCAGCTCGAACGCGCCGCAGACGAACGCCGGACTGTCCTCGTTGGCCAGCGCGAGGGCGTGCTCCGCAGGCAGCTCGTAGCGCTGGGTCGCCGGGTCGTACGTGACGAAGTTGCCGGCCGCCTGAGCGTTGAGCCACTCGCGGGTGTAGCGCTCTGCGGTGCCTGTCTTCTCGGCGAGCTCAGCAGAGGTGATGGGGCCGGACTGCGCCATCGCCTTGTACAGGCCGAGCCGATCGCCGAGCACGATCAGGCCGGCATTCACGGTCGCTCCAAGCTCCCCGACCAGCTGCCCGAGAAATGCGTTGAGCTTGTTCTCGTCGATGATTGCTGTCTGTACCGCCATTTGGCCTTCCTCCAAAAGTGAGATGGTTTTGACCCTAGGTTCGGGCGGCCGGGGTCGCATCCGGGGCCCCACCTAGTTGTTCGCGGAAGGCGCAGGGACGATGCTGCTAGGTCGAGATGTAGAACTGCGGGCGGTCGACCAGGCTCTCGCCGCGGCGCGCCTGGGCAAGAGCTCGCGCCTGCTGATCCGCGGCGAGCCGGGCATCGGCAAGACCGCACTCCTGGACCACGCCGTCGAGCAGGCAGGCTCGATGCGGGTGCTTACGGCGCGTGGTGTGGAGTTCGAGGCCGACGTGCCCTTTGCCGGCCTGCACGACCTCCTTCATCCCACGCTTGGACTCCTCGACCGCCTGCCTCCGATCCACGCGTCGGCGCTGCGATCTTCGTTGGGCCTTGGCCCGCGAATCGAGTCTGACCGCCTCATCATCGGCGCGGCGGTGCTCGGCCTGATCTCCGCTTACGCGGAGGATGCTCCGCTGCTCATCACCGTCGACGACGCGCAGTGGCTGGACCGGGCGTCATCTGAGGCCATCGGGTTCGCGGCTCGCCGCCTCTTCGCCGACCCGGTGGCGATCCTCATCGCGGTCCGTGAGGGCGAGGAGTCACCGCTCCTGGCCGCCGGCCTCCCGGAGATCACGCTGGGCGGGCTGGACCAGTCGTCCTCGACTGCGCTTCTCGAGAAGGCCGCCGACGGCAAAGTCCCAGCCGACGCGGCGCGCCGGATGCTCGAGGCAACAGGTGGCAACCCGCTTGCGCTGCTCGAGCTCGGCCGCGACGTGCATCGCAGGCCCTCGTCGCCGCATCACGACCTGCCTGTCGCGACCAGCGTGGAGCGCGCCTACCTGCGCCGCGCCGACGGACTGTCGGTGGGAGCAAGGCATGGGCTGCTGTTGATGGCCGCGTCAGGAATGGCGGACCTGGGACTGGTGCGGCGGGCCGCGACCGCCCTTGGGCTGGAGCCTTCAGACGTCGAGAGCGCGGAGGGTGCCAGGGGGCTCGTACTCGAGCGTGGAGGAACAGTCGAGTTCGTGCACCCCCTTGCGCGAGCGGCGGTCTATCACGCGGCCTCGCCGACCGATCGGCGCGCGGCGCACAGGGCCCTCGCCGACGCGATGACAGACCCCAATGACGCCGACCGCAAAGCCTGGCACCTGGCGGCAGCCGCCCATGGCTGGGACTCCGCGGCGGCCGTGGCGCTGGAAGCGGCGGCTCGGCGAGCTCGCGAGAGCAGCGGCTACGCGGCCGCGGGGAACGCATGGAAGGAATCGGCGCGGCTCACCGAACCTCTCGAGCTCCGCGCCACCCGGCTCTTCAATGCGGCGGAGAGCGCCTGGCTCAGCGGCCAGGCGGAGGAAGCGATCGATTCACTTCACGCAGCTCGCAAGCTGGCACAGGGTCTGGAGCTGCGGGTGGACGTCGACAGCTTGAACGGCCTCATCGCCGTGCAGCGTGGCGCCGTGGCCGAAGGACATCGACTGCTGCTCAGCGCGGCGGATGCCATCGAGCCCGTCGACCGGCTCAAGGCCGTCCGCATCCTGAGCGACGCCGTGATCTCGAGCATGGGCGCGGGCCCCGCCAACGTCCATGCCATGGCGCAAAAAGGCCTCGACTTGCTTCGGCCAGACGATCCGCCGGAGTTTGCCATCCCCGCGCATGTCGCATTTGGCGCGTCGGCGGTGCTTGCGGATCCGGGATCGGGTGGCCCCAAACACCTGCAGGAGAGCGTGGGTTTGTTCGAGAGAGTGCCCCCCGACAATGCGGATCCGCTGCTGCTCATGTGCGCGGCGATGATCGGCCTCTTCCTGCGCGACACCGACGCCGGGCGAGTGCTGCTAGATCGCGCGCTGAGCCTGGCCCGTGAGCATGCTCCTACCGCGGCGCTTCCGGGCATTCTCTTCTTGCTTGGTCGCGATGCAGCGGCGACCGATCGCTGGGCTCTGGCACGAGCCCAGTACGAGGAAAGCGTGCGGGTCGCCCGCGAGACAACACAGATAAGGTGGGTCGCGGGGTCCACCGCGGGCCTGGCGTGGCTCGACGCGCTGGAGGGCCGCGAGGACGAGTGCCGAGCCCACGCCGCGGAGGCGGCGGAGCTCGCAGACCAGTACGAGCTCGCGTTTTACAAGGCGTGGTCGATGATCGCCCTCGGCCAGATCGAGCTGGGGCTTGGGCGCGCGGAGCCGGCGCTCGCGCGATTCAGTGAGTGCGAGGAATTCCTGGACTCGGTTTCCATCAACGACCCGGACCTCTCGCCAGCCCCGGACATCGTCGACGCGCTGGTGCGTCTCGGACGCATGGAGGAGGCGAGCGCGGCGGCCGACCGTTACGAGGTTGGGGCCAGGCTCAAAGGCTTGCCGTTCGCTCTCGCGCGTGCCGCCAGGGCGCGAGCCCTGGTTGCGGACGACGCTGCATATCGCGAGCAGTTCGAAGCCGCGCTCCGTCATCACGACGCGACGCCAGACGTCTTTGAGCGCGCGAGAACGCAGCTCTATTACGGCGAACGCCTGCGCCGAAATCGGAAACGCGTCGATGCGCGAAACCAGCTCCGCTCGGCGTTGAAGGTGTTCGACCAGCTCGGGGCTGCTCCCTGGGCGGAAAGAGCAATCGCCGAGCTGCAAGCAAGCGGGGAGACCGCGCGCGTGCGCGACGACAGCCACCGCCAGCAGCTCACTCCACAGGAGCTGCAGGTGGCCCTGACTCTGGCCGAGGGTGCGACCACGCGCGAAGCCGCCGCGCGGCTATACCTCAGCCCGAAGACCGTCGAGTACCACCTGCGCCACGTCTACGACAAGCTCGAGGTTCGCTCGCGTGACGAGCTTCGGACCGCACTCCGGCCGGCCTCACCGCCCGCTCGTTCTCGGAACGCGCTGATGTTTACCGACCTGGCCGGCTCGACTCGGCTGGTCGAGGCGATCGGCGACGCGGCCTGGCGCGACCTGAGCATCTGGATGGACGCGGAGATGAGGCGTTGCTTTCGGGAGCACCAGGGCCGCGAGGTCGACCACGCCGGAGACGGATTTTTCGTCGTGTTCGAGTCGGCCCGCGATGCGATCGACTGCGCAAGCACTATCCAGCGCAGGCTGTCGAACCACCGGCGCCTGCACGGCTACGCGCCGCAGGTCCGTATCGGCATTCATTGGGGCGAGGTCGACGGCGCGGGCTCTACGGTCCGGGGCTCAGCCGTCCACCGCGCCGCGCGGCTGTGCGAGACGGCCGGACCGGACACGATCATCGCTTCCCGCGAAGCGCTCGAGGCAGGAGGGAAGCCGGTCGTGGGCATGCAGAGGTATGCGCTGAAAGGCATCAAAGAACCGGTCGAAGCGGCCGAAGTCAGGTGGACGGCGGAGTAGCGCCTGTCGTCAGATCCAGCTGAGCGAAGCCGCTGTCCAGACGGCGCTCTCCCGACGTCCACCGCACCGGGCTATTGAATACGGGCCCGGCAAAGGCAAACGAATGAAATTCGCCGTTTTCGCCGCAGGCGTCGACGCCGGCGTTTGCAATGTCGACTGCAAAGCTCTCGTCGATGATCCGGCCCAGCCACGCTTCGGTCAGCTTCGCCAGATCCACACAAGTAACGACAGCCCGGCCGCCCGACGAGATGAACTCATCGAGCAGCGCCTGAGGCGGCTCGCCCCATATCGGTTCGATGTGGTCGAGGCCGGCGCCGACAACTCGTTCCTCATACCAGGCACGAACGTCAGCAAGGTGGATATCGCCGAAGACCACGCCCGCGAAACCTTCGTCCCGTAGGGATGACAGCTCGGTTCGGAGCGCATCGTCCATTTCCGACCACGCGGTCGGGATGGCGCGCAATGTGATCCCGACGGCCTCCGATTGCGCCTGCAGCAGCTCGACGCGCGTGGCGTGGAAGCGCACGCGCCGGGTCGCCGAGTCGAAGAACGAGACCAGGCGACCGACCTCAATGCCCGCCTTACTGGCCCTGTCCAGCGCAAGTGCGCTGTCCTTCCCGCCCGACCACATCAGTGCGAACCGGTCGCTCAATGGCCCTCCCAACTGCACCAAAGAAGGTGGTACGTTTAGCCAGTTTTGAGGAGAAATGAGGGGGCAGACTGGTTCACGCTCGGCCAGGCCAGCCGGACCCTCGGGGTGACGCCCAACACCCTACGTCGTTGGGCCGACCGCGGGGAGATCTCATCTTTCACAACGCCGGGCGGCCATCGCAGATTCCTGGTGTCGGCCGTCCAGGCACTTGTGCCCGCGGGCAGAACTCGACGTCCCCCACTGGGGGCATCTTCTGACCGCATGGCTCGCGCCTACCGACGGGCACGGCCGCTGGGACAGGCGCATGGGCATGGCGGTTGGCTTGGCGCGATCTCGGAATCCGAGCGCCAGGACTTTCGCCGCCGCGGCACGCAGCTCGTGAGCGACCTCCTCGGGGGCCTCGATGCAGACGGTGATCAGGCGTCATCCTTGCTCGCCACGGCGGAGAAGCACGCGCGCGATTACGGAGCCATGGCCGCGAGACTCGGCGCGTCATTGAGCGACACCGTCGAGGGATTTCTTCGCTTTCGCAAGCCTTTTGTCGACGAGCTCGCGGTGCTGGCGAGGCGACGCCACCTCGACACCCGCGAGGCCACTGCCCTCCTGGTCGAGGCGGAGTCGACGCTCGATCGCCTCCTCGTCGCAATGATGTTCGGGCACGCCAGCCCCGCGACCACCGCATGACCGGACCCTGGACTCTCACGGTTGCCGCGAATGACGTGGATGCGTCAGATCGTTCGGCCTTCGCCGGCGAGATGCTGCGGTGGGTCGATGCCGGCGGCGTCGGAGTGGCGCTCATCACGTGCCACCGCGCCGAGCTGTACGGATTCGGTCCACCTCCGGCGCTCGAGGCGCCGCGTTTCCTCACCGCTGAGGGAGCCACTGTGCACCTGATGCGCGTCGCGTGCGGCCTCGAGAGCGTCATCGTCGGCGAGGACGAGGTGCTGCGACAGGTCCGCGAAGCACTGCGTCGAGCAGCTGCCGGTCCGCAGCTTGACAGCCGGCTCCGCAGGCTCTTCGAGACCGCCATCGCTGCGGGCCGCCGGGCACGGTCGGGACGTACCGAGTCGAGCGGCAACCTCGCCCAGAGCGCGGTGGCGTGGCTGCGCAACAAGTCGGATATTCCCGGACGAATGGTCGTTGTGGTCGGGGCGGGCCGAATGGGGGCCGCCCTCGCTCATTCCGCCAGGCGGGCCGGCGCGCAGGTCACGATCGCAAGCCGCGATGTAAAAAGGGCGTCGCGGCTCGCCAGCGAATACGCCGGCAGGGGTGTAGACCTGCGGACGGGCGCCGAGCTGGCCGGCCGGGCGGCCGGGGTGGCGGTTGCTCTCGGCGGACCCTGGACTGAGCTCGAGCCCATTGCCGTCACTGGCCTCCCGCCGATCGTGGACATCTCGGCGCCATCAGCGATTTCAGATGCGGTGCGCGCACGTATGAACGGCAGATTCCTCGGCATCGACGACCTCTATCGTCGGGGTGGCACCCTGCCGGGCGCATATATAAAGGACGCGGAGCGTTTGGTCGGCCAGAAGACGGCCGAGTACGCCGCCTGGCTGAGGCGCGTCAGTTGAGAATCCGCCTGGGCACTCGGGGCTCCCAACTGGCCCTGGTTCAGACCGAGTCAGTGGCCAGGCGGTTACGCGCTTCGGGTCACGAGGTCGAGGTCGTGCGAATCGTGACCGAGGGCGATGTCCGTCCCATCGACACCGTGCCAGGCGAGGGGATCTTCGTTGCGGCCATTGCCGCCGCGCTTGTGCGTGGCGAGATCGATGTGGCGGTGCACAGCGCCAAGGACCTGGCGCTGGATGAGGAGTCCGGGCTCGTGATCGCCGCCTACCCCGAGAGGGCAGACCCGCGTGACGCGCTCGTCACCAAGACTGGTCAGCGGTCGATCGCGAGCCTGCCGCCGGCTGCGAGCGTGGGCACCGACAGCCCGCGTCGCGCCGGATTCATTCGCGCGGCACGTGGCGATGTGCGCATCGCGCCTCTGCACGGCAACGTCGACACCCGGTTGCGGCGACTCGACGCCGGCGAGGTGGACGCGCTGGTGATCGCGGCGTCCGGCCTCGACCGTCTCGGTCGCGGCGATCGCATCGACCAGCGAATCGATGCCGAGGTGGTTCCGCCGGCGCCGGCTCAGGGCGCGCTGGCCGTCCAGGCGCGCGGGGCCGACTCCGACCTGATCCAGATTCTGGCTGCTCTCGATCAGCCGGAGATCCGGCTGGCCGTGGACGCGGAGCGCTGCGTGCTGTCCGCGACAGGCGGCACCTGCCGCGCTCCGGTAGGCGCGCTGGCTTCGATCGACGGCCAGACCTTCAAGCTGCTTGTTGGCGGGGTCAACAGCGATGGGTCGGGCCTGCAGGTCGAATCCCTAGCCGGGCGCCGGTCTGACGCAATGGACATAGCGGAAGACGCCGGTCGAAGGCTTGCCGCCGCGGTGAGCCTGAGGTGACGGCGATCCTCGTCACCAGGCCGAGCGGCGCCTCCGATCCGCTGGTGGCCGAGCTGCAATCGCGCGGCTACCGCGTCAGCGCCGTGCCCACGGTCGCCACACGAGCGCTGCGCGTCGCCTGGCCGGACCTCAACGGCTTTGAATGGGTCGTGGTGACCAGCGCCGCCGGGGTCGATTTGCTCCCTGGTGTGTCCGTCGGCCCGCGGTGGGCTGCGGTCGGTCAAGCCACGGCCGGTGCACTGCGCGCGAGAGGCGTGGAGCCGGATCTCGTGCCTCCTGAATCAAGCGGAGCGGCACTGGCATCTGCCCTGCCCGACGCTGCGGGCAGGCGCGTGCTGCTCGTTCGAGCTTCAGCCGCCGACCCGGACCTGCCCGACGGCCTGCGCCGACGAGGCGCGTCGGTGACCGAGATAACCGCTTACGAGACGGTCGAAGGACCTGGCGACTCGGCGGCTCCGCTGCGCAAGGCCCTGGCGCGACCTGACATCGCGGCGGTGGTGTTCGCATCGGGCTCGGCGGTGCGCGGATTCATCAAGCTCGGAGGCGGCAACTCGCTGCCGGCGGTCACGATCGGGCCGCGCACGACGTCTGCCGCACGCGCGGCGGGATTCACGGTGGTCGCCGAGGCGGCGTCGCCTGAAATCGAGCAGCTCGCGGCCGCAGTCGAGCGGGTTATTCCAGTGGAGGTGGGCAGCGATGGCTGAGGTGATCTCGCAACCCGCGGTCAAGACTCCGGAGGCGGCACGGCCGCGCCGGCTGCGCTCGAGTCCAGCGCTGCGGGCGCTCGTGCGAGAGACGCGGCTCCATCCCGCGCAGCTCATCGCGCCCCTTTTCGTCATCAGCGGGCGTGGCCAGCGCCACGAGATCCAGTCCCTGAAGGGACATCACAGGCTGACGGCCGACCTCGCGCTGCAGAAGGCGCACGAGCTGGCCGAGCTCGGCGTCGGCGGCGTGCTGCTGTTCGGCATCCCCGACTCCAAGGACGCCATCGGGTCTGGCGCCGAAGACCTACGCGGGCCCGTGCCTGAAACCCTGCGCCTGCTGCGCCGCGAGGGCTTGCCCATCGCGCTCGCGGCCGACGTGTGCCTGTGCGAGTACACGTCGCACGGCCACTGCGGGGTCCTGAACGGCGAGAAGGTCGACAACGACGCGTCCCTGCCGCGGCTCGCCGCCGCCGCAATGGCCTATGCCGAGTCCGGCGCCGACATCGTCGGACCGAGCGCCATGATGGATGGACAGGTCGCCGCTCTGCGCTCGGGACTCGACGGCGCGGGTTTCGTCGACACCACAATCATGGCGTATGCCTCAAAGCACGCATCCACCTTCTACGGCCCGTTTCGCGATGCCGCCGGATCGACGCCGAGCTTCGGCGACCGCAAGTCGTACCAGATGGACCCGGCCAACGCGCACGAGGCGCTGCGCGAGATGCAGCTCGACGCCGATGAAGGCGCCGACATCCTGATGGTGAAGCCAGGGCTGACCTCGCTCGACTTGCTTGCTCGTGCCCGCGATCGATTCGATCTT
>WNGH01007250.1_pt1 | contig 17469 bp, 12 predicted proteins | sample 5400631 | NCBI WGS metagenome assembly WNGH01 (sample SAMN13153373, study PRJNA577476) | soil metagenome | isolation source: 115 cm soil or saprolite under Garry oak tree replicate 1 | place: USA:California | collected 2016-06-15
AGGACAATTACCGCTAACATCAGTCCCGGCAGCGGCAAAAGCAGTGGCGACGCCATCGCCGCTGTAGGCGACAGTTACCTGAGGGCTGTCTGTGAAACCTGCGGCTGCCACGTCGAGAGGATACGCTTGATTTTGGGTATAGTACGCTTCTGCCGCGAGCATGGCGTTGTTGGTATCGGACTCCACCCGGGAGCAGAACGATTGATTGCGGTACGCAGCAAACTGCGGAATGGCAATAGCAGCCAGGATGCCGATAATCGCGACCACAACCAGTAGTTCGATCAACGTAAAACCTTTTTCATTCTTCATGACCATGGATTGCTTCTCCTCAAAGGTTAGGGGTTAGTTGTGAGTGTCCTCTTGCCGCTGCGTCCTTTCTCTCGTCCCGTAGTATCTGTCCGTTCCCTCCTTCCTCGTTGAGCCTTACGCTAGCTGCTGTCTGTTTTGTTGCCCGATCACCACCTGATAGTTGCAAAGTGCGTGCCGGACGTGAGAAAACCGCAGACCGGAACGGATGCGCGGAGAAATGCTAGGATTTTGCGGAGTTAGCGAAAAGAGAGGCAGGGCAACACAGGCGGACCAAGCGCAAAAAACGTCATTAATAACAAATTACGGCACTCAGTGTTAGGCTTCAGTTACTACCCCGCACCCCCAAAGGGTGACCACATAGGGGTTGCCCCTACACCAAGGGAGGGGACTCCACGACAAAAGGGAAGAAGCGGAGAGCTGAAGGCTGGCCGCTGGGCGCGTGCCTTTAGGACAGGTTGTACTTCTGCAGGCGGTGACGTAGCGAACGGTAGTTGATGCCGAGCACCTCGGCGGCCTTTTTCTGCACTCCTCCGGCTTTTTCCAGGGCTGCCTGCAGGATCTTCCGCTCGTACTCTTCCAACTCGGTATCAAGGCTGACTCCTTTGCGGAAAAAGTCGGGCCGGGTGCCGTTGCCTTGTCGTCTCTCCGGTGGAAAGGGTAGATCCTGCATACGAATCGTGTCGCCTTCTGTCATCGTCACGGCATGCTGAATCACGTTCTGCAGCTCGCGGATGTTGCCGGGATAGGAGTAGTCGAGGAGTGCGCGCATCGCCTGTGGCGAGATATGGTGTACGTCCTTCCTGTTCACAGCGGCCCAGTGCGTGAGGAAGTGGTGAATCAGGAGGGGCAGATCGCCCTGCCGCTCGCGCAACGGCGGTAGGGCAATGGCGATCACGTTGAGACGGTAGAAGAGGTCTTCGCGGAAGCGCCCAGCGACGACTTCTTCTTCGAGGTTCTTGTTGGTGGCCGCCAGCACCCGCACATCGACCCGTACTCCCTTGGTTCCGCCTATTGGGGTGATCTGCTGGTCTTGCAGCACGCGCAGGAGTTTAACCTGTAACGCCAGTGGCAGTTCTCCAATCTCGTCCAGAAACAGAGTGCCGCCATCTGCTTGGCAGAACAGGCCGGGCCGGTCTTTCACCGCGCCGGTGAAGGCACCTTTGACAGAGCCGAACAACTCGCTTTCCATAAGCGTGTCGGGAATAGCCCCACAGTTCACCGCCACAAACGGTTGGTCTGCCCGTTCCCCTTTTTCGTGGATGGCCCGTGCCACCAGCTCTTTGCCGGTGCCGCTCTCGCCACTGACCAGCACGGTGCTGGTGCTCTCGGCCACCTTGGTGATGAGCTGATAGACCTTGGTCATGCACTCGCTGCGCCCTACCAAGCCAGCGAACAGCTCGCTCTCTGTCGCCCCGTCTTGGGCAGTCACTCGGGCTAACTCTTCAGCCTCTCGCAGCCCGCGCTCTATAGCCTTCACACTGGTCACGTCTTGTACGCTGTACAGCGTGCCGACGCGGGTGCCTACGGCATCATTGAGCGACGAGTGCAGGACGTGCAAGATCCGCTCGCTGCCATCCTCTTCCTGCAACGTCAACTCGAACGGCTCGATGGTGGACAAGCAGGTCTGGGGCAGAGGAAAGAAATCGCTGACCGCCCGTCCCACTAGCAGGTTGGGGGCAGTGCCGATGAGTTTTCCCAGGAGTTCATTGGCATACTCGATGCGGCCGGCGGCATCGGTGATGAGCACCCCACTTTCCAGGTTTTGGATCACCCCTTGATAGAGCGATAAGAGACGGCCCAAGGCGCCATCCCGCTCGGCCAGCAGGGTTTCAACGTGCGAGAGCCGTTGGGTCAAATAACTGCCCAGGAGCGCGATCACATAGAATGAGGACAGGGTGACCGCCAGCCGCACGGTCATGTACAAGCCTGAGACAGGGCTCTCAAGTAGGAACATTGCTGGGCTGAACCCCGCGGGCGGGAGCACACCATAATAGAGCAAATCTACAGTCCCGCCGTAGCAGATCGCGGCTAGAGACGCCGCCACCAGCGCGCCACACCGGAACAGGAGCAGGGCGGCGTTCAGGATAGCCAGGTGGTAGAGAAAAGCAAACGGGCTGTGAAGCCCCCCCGTCAGCAGGATGATGCTGGTGACGAACAGAATGTCAAACACCACCTGCACGTACGAGAACACTGCCAGGTTGCGCACGCGGGTGAGCAGGAGCCCCGACGCCAAGGAGATGAAATACGTGAACCCCAGCGCGGCGAGCAGCCGCTCACCAGCCGGCGTGTTGTCCCCCCCGTGCCGGTAATACAGAAAGACGGTGGCGGCCAACAAGCACGTCGTGAGCCCCACCCGCAGTAGCAGGAACCACTGCAGGCGCCGACGCAAGTTATACGCGACGTCCGGCATACCCCGTCCTTGAGCAGGGTGCGATCTCCCCCCGCGTTCATCCTTCGACCAGTTCAGGGCGAACGGGACAAGCCCTGAAATCATTGATACATTTTCCGTTCAGCCTGAGCCGGTCGAAACATGCGCCCCCCTTTTTCCGCACCCTGTTAGTTGAGTACAGAGCCGAGCTGGAAGATCGGTAGGTACATCGAGACGACAAGGCCGCCGATCACCACGCCGAGGAAGACGATCACCAACGGTTCCATCAAGGCGGTGAGGTTCGACACGGCAGCGTCTACTTCGTCGTCATAAAAGTCGGCGATCTTGCTCAGCATGGAGTCGAGGGCGCCGGTGGTCTCGCCGACGTTGATCATCTGGCAAACCATGGGGGGAAACACCCCGCTGGCTGCCAGCGGCTCGGTGAGCGTCTTCCCTTCACTAATGGTCTGGCGTGAGGCCAGGACCGCTTTCTCCACCACCTTGTTGCCTGCAGTCTTGCCCGTGATGAACAAGGCGTCGAGGACCGGCACGCCAGACGAGAGCAAAGTACTCAGCGTGCGGGTGAAGCGGGCCACGGCTGCCTTGCGGATGATGTCGCCGAAGATCGGCAGCTTGAGCAGTAGGCCGTCGATCGCGAACCGTCCTTTCTCCGTTCGGTAGAACGCGCGTATGCCGAAGATGCTGCCGATTATGGCTGCGATGATGTACTTGAGGTAGGCGATGGTCACGTAGCTAAGGTTGATAGCGATCTGCGTAGGCATGGGCAGGGCTTTGCCGAAGCTCGAGAACATATCGGCGAAGACCGGGATCACATAGATCAGCAGGATCGCCGTCACCCCCACGGCTACCGCGACGATGCTGGCAGGATAGATCATCGCCCCTTTGATCTTGGACTTCAGCTTGACGGCCTTTTCCATATAGCCGGCTAAGCGGGCCAGGATGGTGTCAAGGATGCCGCCGATCTCACCCGCCGATACCATATTGGTGTAGAGGTCGTCGAAGATCTTAGGGTGCTTGGTCAGCGAGGCGGCGAATGTTTCCCCACCTTCCACGTCTTGTTTGACCTGCTTGATCGTCTTGGCAAACAGTTTGCTTGGAGTTTGCTGGGCGAGAATGTCGAGCGCTTGCATGATTGGCAGGCCGGCGTCGATCATAGTGGCGAGCTGACGGGTGAAGATCACTACATCTTTCGCTTTAACTTTCTCGCCAAACCCTGGGATTTTGATTTCTCTATCTAAACCTTTACCCTTTTGCTGGATGCGATTCGGCAGCGGCCGGATGCGCTGGGTGCGCAGGCGCGTGATCACCGCTGCGGGGGTGGTTGCTTCCATCTCGCCCTGCAGCGTCTCTCCGCCGGGGCCAATTCCTTGCCAACGAAACATTGCCATATACACCTCAGAGGGGCGGGGACCAGATTCTCTAGATGTATCGGCACGCCAGCCGGTTGTCTTTAGCGCGGTTCTGCCAATCCGCACTCGGAATCAGTCTGCTATGGTGACGCGCAGCACCTCTTCGATAGTCGTGGCCCCCTCGCGCACCTTAGTGAGGCCGCTTTGGCGCAGGGTCTTCATGCCCCCTCGTATGGCGGCGCGTTTGATCTCGGTCGACGTGGCACTAGACAGCACCAGGTCGCGAACCTCGTCGTACATCGGCATCACCTCATAAATGGCGATGCGGCCGCGGTAGCCGGTGAGCCCACAGTTGGGGCACCCAGCACCTTGCTTGCACATATAGGTCTTGGCTTCCTCTGCGGGCACGCCGAGGTCTACCAGCGTCTCCGGGGTGACCTCTAGGTCTTCCTTGCAGTTGGCGCAAATCTTGCGGACCAGACGCTGGGCGAGGACCAAGTTCACCGACGAAGTGACGAGAAAACGCTCGACTCCCATGTTCAGCAGCCGGCTAATGGTGGAGGGGGCGTCATTCGTGTGGATGGTAGAGAGCACCAGGTGCCCAGTGAGAGCGGCTTTGATGCCGATCTCGGCGGTCTCGCGATCGCGGATCTCTCCCACCATAATAATGTCCGGGTCCTGACGCAAAAACGAGCGCAGAGCCGCGGCGAAGGACAAGCCAATATCTTCTTTGATCTGTACCTGATTGATGCCCGGCAGGTTAAACTCCACCGGGTCTTCGGCGGTCGAGATGTTGGTGGCGATCTTGTTCAACTCGGCCAGGGCCGAGTACAACGTCGTGGTCTTGCCGGACCCGGTGGGGCCGGTGACTAGCACCATGCCGTAGGGTTTATAAATCGCCTCCTTGAAATTTTGCAGTGCCCGTTCTTCAAACCCGAGCTTCGTCATGTCGGTCTGGAGATTCGACTTGTCCAGGATACGCATGACAACCTTTTCGCCGAACAGGGTGGGGAGCACAGACACGCGGACGTCGATGGCTTCCCCCCGACCCAGCTTGAGCTTAATGCGGCCGTCTTGGGGTAGCCGGCGCTCGGCGATATCGAGCGAGGCCATCACTTTGATACGCGAGGAGACCGCAGCCTTGAGCGCGAGCGGTGGCCGCAGGATTTCGTGCAGCACGCCATCGATACGGAACCGTACGCGAAAGAGCTTCTCGTACGGCTCGATGTGGATATCACTCGCCTGCTTACGGATGGCGTCTGTAAACAGCGTGTTCACCAGCCGCACCACCGGCGCGTCCTCGGACGCTAGCTCCAGTTGATCGAGGGCGAGATCGCTCTCCTCTTTGAGGACCTCCACATCCTGGCCGCGCAGGTCGTTGAGCACCTGGTCATACTTCATGGCCCGGTCGTAGAAGCGCTCGATCACCTGCTGGATGGACGAAACCGTGGCCACAGCAACCTTGACGTCATAGCCAGTGAGAAACTTGACCTCATCTACGGCGACGAGATTGGAGGGATCGGACATGGCTAAGGTCAGGCTGGAGCCGTTAAGGCCGATCGGTACCAGGTGATACTTGGTCACCAGCACATGTGGGACTAACTGGATGACCTCGTCGGAGATTTCCAGGCTGGCAGGATCGACGAGCGGCAGACGATATTCTTTTTACAGATAGGCGAGCAGCGCGTCTTCGGTTAGACACCCGAGCTTTACTAGGTGCCGGCTGAGTGGCCCACCGTGCTGCCGCTGTTCATCAGCCGCTTTGTATAGCTGCTCAGGGGTAATGTACCCCTTGCGCACGAGCAGATCTCCTAGGCGCGTGTCTATCAACGTCTCCGCCACGGCTCCTTCCCCCCGTCCAAACTTCTGGGCAGTTTGCACGGTCCTTTGCCTGTCATGCTGAACGGGGTGCAGCGCAGTGAAGAATCTCTCTGCTTTTCCGCAAGGTTACAAGATCCTTCGCCGCCCTCAGTCATGAGACCTGCACCCCACACGATATGACCGGCTAGGACGCAATATGGTGTTATGTCACAGAGTCCGAAGAATGCAAAAATTGGTCCAGCCTAGTTTCGTCATAACCGTTCTTGTGCACGCGGGGAGACCATCGGTAAATCGATGGGCAGGGCGGGGTCACGCAGCGTATCGAGCGGGAGAGCTTCGATCCGGGTCTTTCCCAGGGAACGGTAAGTGCGGGCCAGAACTTGGGCTTTGGCCTGGGTACGGTTCAAGATCGTGACCCGAGCGCTGCCGGCGCGGATCAAAGACGCGAGGAGCGCCCGAGCCGCGCCACCAGCGCCGATTACCACGACCTCGCGCCGGCGTGGAGACAAGCAGCGCTCCTGCAATGACAAGAGAAAACCGCGGCCGTCGGTGTTGTCGCCAAACAGAGTGCCGTCGCAGTTGACTACCGTGTTCACCGCGCCACACAGGTTGGCCTCGGCGCTGAGCGCATCGAGGTAGCGCACGATACGCTCCTTGTGGGGGACCGTGACGTTCACTCCCACTAGGTTGAGAGCACGGATACTGTGGACCGCCTTGGAGAGATCAGCGGGCCGCACCAGAAATGGCACATACACGTAGGGCAGGTGCCGTACGCGAAACGCGGCGTTTTGCATCGCCGGTGAACGGGTGTGCGTAATCGGATCACCGAAGATCCCCACCACCCGCGTTTGCCCGCTGATTGCGTGGGTTGACATGCCTGTATCGGCTGTGCGGGTTCCTTCTCCCGCAGAGCAGGAGAGGGAGAAAAAGGGTGCAGCAAAAAGCTTAGAAGCCTCGCTGTTCCCTCAAATTGGGACTCTTGAGTAAACTACGCCCCTCCCTAGGCTAGGCTGTCGCCGCGGCCGGGGCTGTCTGCGTCTGCTTGCCCCGAGCGGTGCTGCGGGCCCTGGTGAGGGGTTTTTCGTGCAGGGCGGCGTGCGCCGCTGCCAGACGGGCAATCGGCACCCGATAAGGCGAGCAGGATACGTAATCGAGGCCAGCCTGGTGACAGAATTGAACCGAGGCTGGGTCTCCGCCGTGTTCTCCACAAATGCCGATCTTCAGGTCTGACCGGGCAGCGCGCCCTTTGCGCACGGCCAGCTCAACCAAAAGCCCGACTCCACTCTGGTCCAGGGAGACAAATGGGTCTTGGGGGAAAATGCCCTGGTTGAGGTAGTCGGGCAAGAACTTGCCGGCATCATCGCGGCTCAACCCTAGCGTCATCTGGGTCAGGTCATTTGTGCCGAAGGAGAAGAAATCTGCTGCCGCGGCAATGGTATCGGCTACGACGGTGGCACGAGGGACCTCGATCATGGTACCGACAGTGTAGGGTACTGTTACCCTTTGAACGTTGGCGACCTCGGTGCAGACCCGTACGATGCGCTCCCGCAGTATTTCTAGCTCGCGCTTGTATCCGACCAGTGGGACCATGATCTCTGGGATGATCTCTACCCCTTCCCGGGCAAGTTCACAGGCCGCCTCCATGATTGCACGGGCCTGCGCTTCGTAGATCTCAGGGAATGTGATCCCTAGGCGGCACCCGCGGTGCCCGAGCATGGGGTTCACTTCGTGCAGGGCGTTACGCTTGGCGCGCAGCCGCTCGGCCGGCACGCCGAGCTTGGCCGCAAGGTCAACAATCTCTTCTTCGGTGTGGGGCAGGAACTCGTGGAGCGGTGGGTCAAGGAGCCGGATCGTCACTGGCAACCCGGCCATTGTCCGCAGGATGCCGACGAAGTCGCCTTTTTGCATCGGCATGAGCTTGTCCAGCGCGCGTTTGCGTCCGGCGGTATCCTCAGCGAGGATCATCTCGCGGACCGCATCGATGCGGTCACCCTCAAAGAACATATGCTCGGTGCGGCACAAGCCGATCCCCTCGGCTCCGAACTCCCGCGCGACCTTGGCATCGTGCGGAGTGTCGGCATTGGCGCGCACGCGCAGGCGGCGGAAGTGGTCCGCCCACAGCATGAAAGTCTTGAATTCGGGTGTGTCAGGGTTGGGATCACGCGTGGGCACCTGGCCACGGAACACTTCCCCGGTTGAACCATCCAGGGTGATAAGCTCACCTGCGTGGATCACGACGTCAGAGCCCCGTACGCCGAACTGCTGACGCTCGTAGTTGATTTCCAGGGCTTCGCAGCCGACCACTGCGCACTTGCCCATGCCCCGGCTGACCAGGGCCGCGTGCGAGCTTGCCCCACCGCGCGCGGTGAGAATCCCCTGCGCTGCGTGCATGCCGTGAATGTCCTCCGGTGAGGTCTCGATGCGCACCAAGATCACCTTGCGGCCTGTCCGCGCCGCTGCCTCGGCATCGTCGGCCGAGAACACCACTGCGCCACTGACAGCGCCAGGGGAAGCAGGCAAGCCGCGTGCGAGGCGCTCTTTCGCCGCGGCCGGGTCAAGAGTGGGATGCAGCAGTTGGTCGAGCTGCGCTGGGGCGACCCGTAGGACTGCGGTGCGCTCGTCGATGAGGCCTTCATGCACCATATCGACCGCAATCTTCAGTGCAGCCGCGGCAGTACGCTTGCCGGCGCGGGTCTGCAGCATCCACAGTTGACCCTTCTGAATGGTAAATTCGATGTCCTGGGCGTCCTTGTAATGCGCCTCCAGCGTCTGGGCGATCTCTTGCAGCGTGGCAAAGCACTCTGGCATCCGTTCTTCTAGGGAGGGATAGAGGGTCTTCCTTTCTTCCTCGGAACGACCCTCGCGCGCGGCTCGCTGGCGTGACGCGGCGAGGGTGATCGGTAGCGGGGTGCGGATGCCAGCGACGACATCTTCCCCCTGGGCGTTCACGAGAAAATCGCCATTCAATACTTTCTCACCCGTAGAGAGATCACGGGTGAAAGCGACCCCGGTGGCACAGTCCTCTCCCAGGTTGCCGAAGACCATCGCTTGCACCGTTACTGCGGTGCCCCATTCTTCCGGGATGTTTTCGATCTTACGGTAAGTAACCGCGCGCGGATTGTTCCACGAGCCGAACACTGCACCGATGGCACCCCAGAGCTGTTCCTGCGGATCCTGGGGGAAGGTGAGATGGAGTCTGTCCTGGATCAGGGCTTTGAACTCGGCGACCAGTTCGCGCAGATCATCTGCTGTCAACTCGGTGTCCAGCGTGATGTCTCTGGCGGCTTTCTTGTCTTCAATGAGTGTCTCAAAGGGATCACGCTCAGTTTTGGATTCCGGTTTGAGTCCCAGGACCACATCTCCGTACATCTGTATGAAACGGCGGTAGCAATCGTAAGCGAAGCGAGGATTGCCGGACTGCTTGATCAGACCCTGGACAGTCGTGTCGTTGAGGCCCAGGTTCAGCACAGTGTCCATCATGCCCGGCATCGACACCCGGGCACCAGAGCGGACCGAGAGCAGCAGCGGATTCTCAGGATCGCCAAAGCGCCGGCCCATGATCTTCTCGATCCGTGTCAGGCCGTTACGGACCTGTTTATCCAGCTCAGGTGGGTAGCTGTGCTGGCGCGCATAATAGTAGGTACATACCTCGGTGGTGATCGTCATGCCCGGCGGCACCGGCAACCCCAGGCGAGCCATCTCGGCCAGGTTCGCACCCTTGCCACCGAGCAGCCAGTTGAGCCCGGCGTGACCATCAGCTTTGCCACCACCAAAAGAGTAAACGTAGCGTTTGCTCCGGCTTTTTGTTCCCTGTCCGTTGTGTTGCTGTGCGTTCATGAGACTGTTCCAACCTTCCCTTCCCTGGAATTGGGCACGGCGTTTGCGGTTCAGGATAGCAGAAGAGCAGCAGAGAAAAAAATCCGCTGCTGCTGTGCACCGCTGCTAGCGCTCAGGAAAGCGCGTTAGATTTCCATGCGGCTGCTCAGTTCAGGAATCAAGCGGTCGATCGGCAAACGGACCTGCTGGGTAGAGTCGCGCTCACGCAGGGTCACGGTGTTATCCTGCATAGTCTGGTGGTCTACGGTCACGCCGAATGGTGTACCGACCTCATCTTGGCGGCGATAGCGCCGGCCGATCGAGCCAGCTTGGTCGTAGAAGACCGTAAACCGCTGCTGAAGGAGGTCGCGGATGGCCAGGGCCTTTTCCGGTTGTCCGTCTTTGCGCAACAGGGGAAAGATGCCCACGGTGATCGGTGCCAGACGCGGGTGCAGGCGCAGGACAACGCGGGACTCGTTGTCCTGTACGTCTTCGTCGTAAGCGTCGCAGAGCAGGATGAGCAGGATGCGGTCCACCCCGACCGCCGGTTCGATAACGTAGGGTAGGTAGCGCTCGCGGGTCTCTTCATCAAAAAAAGTCAGATCTTTGCCGCTGCACTCGGCATGACGCCGCAGGTCGAAGTCAGTGCGATTGGCGATGCCTTCCAGTTCGCTCCAGCCAAACGGATACTGGTACTCGATGTCCGAGCAGGCCTTGGCATAGTGGGCAAGCTCGTCTTTGGCATAGTGATGGAAGCGCAAGTTCGCCGGCTTGACCCCGAGCTGCATCGTATACCAGGTGAAACGCTGCTCGCGCCAGTAGTCGAACCACTCGTCATCGGTGCCGGGTTTGACGAAGAACTCCATCTCCATCTGCTCGAACTCCCGCGTGCGGAAGATGAAATTGCCAGGCGTAATCTCGTTGCGGAACGACTTCCCGATCTGGGCGATGCCGAAGGGCGGCTTGAGGCGGCTCGCTTGTTGGACATTGAGGAAGTTCACGAACATGCCCTGCGCAGTTTCCGGCCGCAGGAACGCCACCGCCGCGTCTTCCTCGACCGGACCAACAAAAGTCTTGAACATCAGGTTGAACTGCCTAGCCTCGGTCAGATCGCACTCCAGGCCTTTGGGACACTGGCGCTCTTCCCGGACAGGGATCTGGTCGGCACGGAAGCGCCGCTTGCAAGCGCGGCAATCAACCAGCGGATCAGAGAACCCAGCCACGTGCCCCGAGGCTTCCCACACCCGAGGATGCATGAGCACGGCGCTCTCGAGGCCGACCACGTTCTCGCGTGCCGTCACCATGTAGCGCCACCAGATCTCGCGGATGTGACGTTTGAGTTCGATGCCAAGCGGACCGTAGTCCCAGGTGCTGGCAAAGCCCCCATAAATCTCGCTGGAGGGGAAGACAAACCCACGCCGCTTGCACAGGTTGACAATCTTGTCCATAGTCACCGACATAAGCCAGCAGCCCTATCATTCCCCCCCGGAGGCGTCAACGTGAGCGCCGCTGAGAAATCCCGCCTGTTCGAGAAAGGTCCGTGATTTCAATGGTCTAGGAAGGTGGCGGGAGAGCAAACCAGTAACCAGGGCGCGCGTTTCGCGGCACACACGGGGAGAAGCGGGAATCCCCAGAAACGCTTCCAGTCCCCCGGCCTTTGGTCGGCGCAAGAGGTGCAGGGCCTCAGCCGAGAGCAGGAGTGTCGCTCCCCCCCGCTCACGACAGCGCGGGCACAGGAGGCCGCCGAGACTGGGGGAAAAAACCAGCGGCGTCTCCTCTCCGCTGAGGCTGAGCCGGCACTGCTGGCAGCCTGTCAGGTGCGGTTCATAGCCCACGTATGTCAACAACAGCAGTTCGAACGCTGGCAAAAACAGCGGCGAAAGCTCTGCTTGCTCCTCAAGCACAGTCAAGCCGTGGAGTAGTAGCGTGTAGGTTTCCTGGCCTGACTCGCGACTCGCCACCATGACGTCGATCAGTTCGACCACGTAACTAGCCAAGGCGAACCGTTGTAAGTCACGGCTCGGACTGCGAAAGCTGCGGATCAGGTCACAGCCGAAAATGAAAGCCAGATCATCGGCTCTGCCCGGACGAAACCGCAACTGCACCTGGGTGAAAGCTTCCAACACATTGACAAAGCGATGGCGCGACCGCTTGGCCCCTTTGGCAATGCCGGTGACTTTTCCCCAGTCGCGCGTTAAGAAAGTGACAATCTTATCCGATTCGCCATGCGCCCGGCTACGTAGGACAATAGCTGGTGTACGTTCTTCGCGCATCTTCACCTTGACACTGTGGCGGGTGGTTCTTACATTTTTGTCTCCTCCTATAGAATAAAAAAGATAGACATTTTCACAAGGGGTAGAGAGCATGGAAAAGACAGACCGTGAGAACTGCCCGGTCGCGTCGGACGAACAGCCGGAAATCCAGAAGTCTGCAGGCGGGGAAGATACCGCCACGCTGTTAGCCAAGCTGCAGGAGAAGGAAGCGGAAGCCAAGGCCAATTACGAGTTATTCTTGCGCGAGCGGGCCGAAATGGAAAATTTCAAGCGCCGGATGCTGCGCGAGCAGGCCGAGTCTTTACGGTTCGCTAACGAACCCTTGCTTCGTGATCTGCTGTCGGTGGTCGATAATCTGGAACGCGCGGTTGAACACGCCCGCAGTGGTGGCAACGGCCAACCCTTGGTTAAGGGGGTTGCTCTGGTCCTGCGCTCGTTCCTTGATATCTTGGAAAAGTACGGGGTGAGCCGCCTCACCACGGTGAAGGGCGAACCGTTTGACCCCAGTAAGCATGAAGCCATGGACCAAATCGAGAGGGCTGACGTTACTCCGAACACTGTGGTGAGTGAACTTCATCCTGGGTATCTGTTGCACGGTCGGTTGCTACGGCCCGCCCTGGTGACCGTTGCCAAGGCGCCTGCTGAGGAGAAAGAGGAGAAAAAATCTGATGAATAAAGGTTGCACATCCTCTGGCGGATGATTAAAGGTTCCTGGTAATGGGCGGCAGGGCTAAAGGGTTTTTTAAGGAGAACACGTATGGCAAAAGTAATCGGTATTGACTTGGGGACGACAAACTCGGTGGTCGCAGTGATGGAGGGGGGTGAACCCAAGGTCATCACCAATGCCGAGGGGAGTCGCATTACGCCTTCCGTGGTGGCCTTTACCGAAAGTGGGGAGCGTTTGGTCGGTCAGATCGCCAGACGCCAATCGATTACCAACCCCGAGAACACCATCTTTTCTATTAAGCGCCTAATGGGTCGGCGCTTTGAGGAGGCTGAGGTAGCCAAGGCCATGAAGGTGCTGCCGTATAAAGTGGTCAAAGCCGACAATGGTGACGCATGGGTAGAGGTGCGAGGCAGAAAGTATAGTCCGCCGGAGATCTCGGCTTTTATCCTGCAGAAGATGAAGCAGACGGCCGAGGATTACCTAGGTGAGAAAGTGACCGAGGCGGTGATTACGGTTCCGGCCTACTTCAACGACTCGCAGCGCCAGGCGACCAAAGACGCTGGGCGGATCGCCGGGTTGAATGTGCTGCGTATCATTAATGAGCCGACTGCTGCCTCGCTGGCCTACGGGCTTGACAAGAAAAAGGACGAAAAGATCGCGGTCTTTGACCTGGGCGGCGGCACGTTCGACATCTCCATCCTTGAAGTCGGAGATGGCGTGTTCGAGGTGAAGTCCACCAACGGTGATACGTTCCTCGGTGGCGACGATTTTGACCAGCGGATCATGGACTACCTGGCCGATGAGTTTAGAAAGGACCAGGGGGTAGACTTGCGCAAGGATCGCATGGCGCTCCAGCGCCTCAAGGAGGCGGCAGAGAAGGCCAAGTGCGAGCTGTCTTCGTCGATGGAGACTGAGATCAATTTGCCGTTTATCACAGCCGACCAGACCGGTCCCAAACACCTGACGATGAAGCTCACGCGCGCCAAGCTCGAAGCCCTGTGTACGGACCTGCTCGACCGGCTCGAAGCTCCCTGCCGCACTGCCCTCACGGATTCCGGCTTATCAGCGCGTCAGATCGATGAGGTCGTGCTGGTTGGTGGCATGACCCGCATGCCCGCCGTGCAGGAGCGGGTGCGCAAGATCTTCGGCAAAGAGCCCCATAAGGGTGTCAACCCCGACGAAGTGGTCGCTGTGGGCGCAGCGATCCAAGGGGCCGTGCTCAAGGGTGAGGTGAAAGATGTGCTGCTGCTTGATGTCACCCCCCTGTCCCTGGGCATCGAGACCCTAGGCGGGGTGTTCACGCGGTTGATCGAAAAGAATACCACGATCCCGACCAAGAAGAGCCAGATCTTCTCTACTGCCTCTGACAATCAGACCGCGGTGACGATCCGGGTCTTCCAGGGCGAACGTGAGATGGCGGCGGATAACAAGCTGCTCGGGCAGTTTGACCTGGTTGGCATTCCCCCAGCGCCGCGTGGTGTCCCGCAGATCGAGGTGACCTTCGACATCGATGCTAACGGCATTGTTCACGTCAATGCCAAGGATCTTGGCACCGGGAAGGAACAGTCGATCCGCATTACGGCCTCAAGCGGCCTCTCTGACCAAGAGATCAAGCAGATGGTCAAGGACGCCGAGGCGCACGCGGAAGAAGACCGGCGTAAACGCGAGCGTATCGAGGCCCGCAACCAACTCGACTCTTTGATTTATACAACTGAGAAATCGCTCAAGGACCACCGTAACGACGTCGATCCCACAACCGCCAGCAACATCGAGGCGGCCCTGGAAAGAGCTAAGAAGGCGATGGAGAGTGAGGATACAGGAGTGACCAGAGCCGCGATCGACGAGTTGACCCAGGTCTCGCACAAGCTCGCCGAAGCGATGTACGCGCGGGTGGCCAAAGAGCAGGCTGGCGCCAAGGATAAGGATGCCCAGCCTGAAGGCGGCAGGGGGAACGGGCAAGCCCAGGACAGGGAAAACGTCGTCGACGCGGACTTCGAAGAAGTGAAGTAACGAGTCGCGAAAGCCAGCGATCGTCTTCCTGTTCAGAGCCCCCACTTCTCCCTTATTGGAAGAGTGGGGGCTTTTTGTTATAGGGGGATGGGCACCGGGTATGGCAACCAAAGCTGACTACTACGAATTGCTCGGCGTGAGCCGCAGCGCCAGTGAAGAAGAACTGAAGAAGGCCTACCGTAAGGCCGCAAAGGACTATCATCCGGACCGCAACCCTGGTGATAAGGCCGCCGAAGAAAAGTTTAAGGCGCTATCCGAAGCGTATCAGGTTCTTTCGGATGCGGAGAAACGGGCGCTGTACGACCGCTACGGCCACGGCGCCTTCGAGCAGGGCGGGACCGGCTTTGGCAGCGGGTCCGATTTCTCCACCAGCTTCGAGGACATCTTCGGCGATATCTTCGGTGACTTCTTTGGGACCGGTACTGGACGCGGCAGCCGGCGGCGGGGCCGGCGGGGGGAAGACCTCAGCTATAACCTGGAGATCTCCTTTGAAGAGGCGGCGTTTGGCACTGAGAAGACGATCTCGGTACCACGCATGGCGGTCTGCGATACCTGCCGAGGGAAAGGCACCAAGCCTGGAACCTCGCCCAAGACCTGTGCCACGTGCCGTGGCAGCGGCCAGGTGCGGTTCCAGCAGGGGTTCTTCACTATCGCGCGTACCTGTAACCAATGCGGGGGGCAGGGGGTGGTGATCACCGATCCCTGTGCAACCTGTCGAGGGACTGGAGCGGCGCCGAAGACCGCAACCCTGCAGGTGAAGATTCCTGCCGGCGTGGATAGCGGTGCGCGTCTCAAGTTGCGGGGCGAAGGGGAAGCCAGTCCGGCGGGCGGGCCGCCCGGTGACCTGTACGTCCTCATCCGTGTGCGCGAGCACCCCCTGTTCAAACGCCACAACAATGAAGTGATCTGTGAGGTGCCCATTAGTTTTCCTCAAGCTGCCCTTGGGGCCGAGATCGAGGTGCCGACCCTCGAAGGCAAACTCAAAATGAAGGTGCCCCCCGGAACCCAATCGGGCAACGTGTTTCGCCTACGCGGCAAAGGCATCGTGGACCTGCACAGTGGCGGCCGGGGGGACCAGTTGGTGCGGGTCGTGGTCGAGGTCCCCCGCAAACTTACCGCCAGACAGCGTGAATTGCTTGAGGAGTTTGCCCGGCTCGATGGGGCGGACTTACATCCCCTGAGCAAGGGGTTTTTTGAGAAAGTGAAGGAACTCTTCGGCTAAAGGCATAGGAGAGGATGAAGCTCCGCGACCTCGGTGAGTTTCCCTTCCTGCGCCGTCTGCGCGACCGCGTGCCGGCTGACCCCCGTGTTTTCCTCGGCCTAGGCGATGACTGTGCCGTCCTCTCACTACCTGGCATGACCCTCCTCACCACCGACGCGATGATCGAAGGCGTCCACTTCCGCCGTGAGTGGACCTCATTCTCCACGCTGGGAGAAAAAGCCTTTGCCGTCAACGCCAGCGACATTGCTGCTATGGGTGGGGAACCGACCTTTGCGTTGCTTAGCCTAGGGGTGCCGCAGCAGTGTGAGGTCGAAGACCTTGACGCATTCTTCAACGGGTTTGTCCGGGCGGCAGAGGCCTGTGGCACGGCGCTGATTGGGGGGAATATGAGTGCGGCGCCGTGCTTGATGCTGTCTGTGACCCTGCTTGGTCAGGCACCGCACGGGGTGATCACTCGCTCGGGCGCGCAGGTGGGCGATGACCTGTATGTAACCGGCACCCTGGGCGATGCAGCTCTGGGGCTGCGCCTGCTGCAGGAAGAGCGGGACGGCCCGGCAGCCCAAGCGGTGAAGGCCCGGTTCCTCTGCCCTTCCTACAAGACCTCGGCCACTTATGCGAAGAAAGTCACGTCGGTGCGGTGGTCGAGGCGCCCAGGTTGCCCTTGTCGGTCGAGTACCGTGCCCTGTTGGGAGATCAAGACTGGAGTGGTGCTCTCACCGGTGGTGAAGACTACGAATTACTGTTCTCCGCTGCCGTGGAACACCGTACGGCAGTTGATGCGCTGACGCAAACCGGCGGCTGCGCCATCACCCGCATTGGCTGCATCGTCCCGCAGGCTGAAGGGCTCAGCGTGCGTGGTCCGGATGGGGCTACGTATACGCCAGCGTATGCCGGCTATGACCATTTCCGCCAGGCTTGAGCATGGACCGCGCTCGTCTTCATGACCTGTTAGCCCGTGTGCAGAGCGGCGCCCTGGATATTGACGCAGCCCTCGCTCTCCTCAAGACCCTGCCTTTTGAAGACCTGGGCTTTGCCCGGGTGGACCACCACCGTGCCCTGCGCAAAGGCTTTCCCGAAGTGATCCTGGCGCAGGGCAAAACGGCGCGCCAGATCGCCGAGATCGCCCAACGGCTGGTCGCGTGTGGCCAGCACGCGCTGATCACCCGTCTAGATGAGCAGAAGGCTCAGGAGGTGCGCGCAACCCTCCCCGAGTTGCGCTATTATCCCGACGGTCGCCTTGGCGCCCTGGGCGAGCCCCCGGTACCGCCTGCCGAACAAGGGCTGATCCTGGTGATCTCGGCGGGTACAGCGGACCTGCCGGTGGCCGAAGAAGCGGCAGTCACGGCTGAACTGCTCGGCAACCGGGTCGAACGGCTCTACGACGTGGGGGTGGCCGGGCTGCACCGATTACTCGATAGTGTGGGGAAACTGCACGCCGCAGCTGTACTGATCGTGGTGGCCGGTATGGAAGGAGCGCTGCCGAGTGTGGTCGGTGGGCTAGTGGATCGGCCCGTCATTGCCGTTCCTACCAGCGTCGGCTACGGGGCGAGCTTCAACGGCCTGGCGGCGTTGCTCGCGATGCTCAACTCGTGCGCCCCTGGCATTACCGTGGT
>WNGH01004750.1_pt1 | contig 17459 bp, 16 predicted proteins | sample 5400631 | NCBI WGS metagenome assembly WNGH01 (sample SAMN13153373, study PRJNA577476) | soil metagenome | isolation source: 115 cm soil or saprolite under Garry oak tree replicate 1 | place: USA:California | collected 2016-06-15
CGGCGAGCTGCCTGACGGCAACTTGGCCCACCTGGCCCCCGTGGACGTCCCCGAGCCTGCCCCGCCAGAGTCCCTGGCCGAGGTGCCCCTGGCATGATGGGCACGATCGTTATTGACGAACGGATCTATCCCATCCGCTCGTTCGCTCTCGGCGAGGGGGCGATCCTCGCGGTGGTCAGCATGTCGGTAGCGGACGCCGTGGAGATCCCGCGCAGGTTTGATTGGAGTCTCCACGCTCCCGATGGGTCGTTTGTCTGCCGAGGACGGCTGGACTTTGGCCAGCTCTCGGGACTCAGAGACCGCGATGCCGTGGAGTTGACCTTCCGCTTGGACGTTGAGGGGAAGATAGCCAACTCAGTCAAGGCATCAGCATGACCAAGGAAGTGAATGCCATCGCCGAGACCGAGTGGCTCGCCACCGTGGAAGCCGTCGTTACCCGCCGGTCGCACTGCCCTGACCACGGCTTCGGCACGGAGGATCCCGACCAGCCTGGAGTCTGTCGCTGCGGTCAGCCGCTGGCCGGTATCGAGCCTGTCAAGGTCGACATGGGCGTGCTCAGCGGCATGACCCGGCCCTGCAGCATTTGCGGCTACACCAACGACCCCCGCCGGGATACCTGCAAGCGGTGCGAGACCCCCCTCACCGAAGTTGAGCCCACAGAGACCGCCGACCGAAGCCTGCTCGGCCAGATCGCCGACGCCTGGCGGCGCGGCTGGACAAAAGGAGGTTAGGCCATGCCAGCGACGGTCGTGACTCGGAAAGGCCGGGAGGTCTTTACGGGAAGAATGATCGGTTCATCCCCCACCCAGGCCGAGCCTAAGATCCTCGCCTGGGGCCTCGACCCTGCCGACGCCTACGCCGCGGCGAACACCGACGTGGCGCTCTTCACGGAGGCTCCGGAGGCCCGCGTGACCGGCACGTCCAGCCAGGTCACGACCACCACCACTAATGACACCTACCAGGTGACGGGCACCATGACGGCCTCGGCTGGCCGGGTCATCACGGAGGCGGCTCTGTCCGACTCCACCACCCAGCCCGCGGTGGCAGCAGTGGCAGCAGCAGGCGTCGTTGGCTCAAACTCGAACACGACTTTAAACACGTCGGCAACCTTCACGCCGGGCAACAACAACTACATCCAGATTCGCACCGAGGTCATGCAGGTCACCGCTGGCTCAGGTTCCACCGCGCTGACGGTCGTGCGGGGACAGAACGGCTCAAGCGCCATCGCCACAATCGCCGTCGCTGACAACGTGGCCCCCGGCAACCCCCCCGGCCAGACCGGCATCACGGGCGGCTCGTTACTGGCTAAATCGGACTTTGCCGCGATCAACTTGAACACGTCTGACTCGGTGGCCTTCACGTGGAAAATAAGTGTGTCGTAATAGTCGGCAGATTTAGGAGACCTATCGTATGGCCGGCAGTCTCTACGTTGTGCGCACCGGGGCCTGGGCGCTCACCGCCAACGCGACCAAATCGCTTCTTCTGATCCCCCCCGGCGCCAACTCCTGGTTCACGGCAACGGAGATCAGCGTGTCGATCGACGACTCGGCGGCCAAGGCTGGGGTGGGCATCGAGCTCTACGCGGTGACCACCCTCGGATCACCGGCGGGAACGACCTTCACTCCGGTCCTGACCCGGCGAGGCGGGGGGAACGTGGCTCAAACGGGGGCAGCCCTCACGCAGCTCACGGCGGAGCCGACGACTGTGGAAGTCCTGAAGGACTGGTATGTCCAGCCGTTCGGCGGGCTGATGGTTATTCAGAACCCGCTCGGCCGTGAGCCCCAGTCAGCGAGCGGCACCACTCTTCGCTTCGGTCTGCGCTACGTCAACCCGACCGGCGGCTCGACTGCGAACATCCGTGCCTACCTGGAGTTTGAAGATTCGTAGAAGAGAGGGGACATTCATGAGTCGTGTTCACTGGATGTGGGTACTGCTGGCGGCTGTCGTCCTGACGGCCGTGGTCGTCGGGTACTCGCTGCCCAGTGCTGCAACGGGGGTGTTCGATACCCGGACCTCGACGGCGAACATCATCGACTTCGGCGCCAAGTGCAACAGGACCACCGACGACTCTGCCGCCATCCAGGCGGCTATCAACTCCATTCCCCAGTCGGGCTCGCAGATCGGGGGCCGGCTCGAGATCCCGGCCGGCGGGTGCCTGGTCAACTCCACCCTGACGTTCAACGGGCTGGTAGGCATCCGGGTCGTGGGTGAGGCAGGCTTGTCCTACCAGGAGTCATCCTCGAACCCGTTCGGAGCCGCTCTCATCGCCGGGACGAACAACGAGACCATGATCTCCATCGACAGCAGCTCGTTCGTCAACCACTGGGGACCTGAGTTCGACAACCTCAACCTCATGATCAAAGCGGGCAAGACCGGGGTGACGCTGATGAAGATCCGGGACACCAACCGCATAGCCGTGAACAACACCACGTTCCGTGACGCTGCGGTGGGAGTGTCGATCGACTCCGCCCTCACCCAGATTTCCGGTGGCGATGCCTCTTGGGAAATGTTCGAGAATGACCGCTTTATCAACAACGGGATCGGCATCGACTCCATTCAGTCCTACGGCTTCACGGTCGACGGGGGGGACATTCAGTCCTCAGCGGGGCAAACGGGGATCAAGATCGATGGTTACGCGGGTGCGGCCACCTCCATGCACGAGCGCATCTACGGGGCCAAGTTCGACGGCGGCGCGACCTGCATTGACTCGGTCGGCGGCGGGGTGGAGATCACCGACAACAACTTTGAGCGGTGTTCCACGGCGGTGTCGATCCACGCCCTCTCCCCAGCCACCAACGAGAGCGGGATCGGCAACATGCTCGCCTCAAACACCTTTGTGGGATCTGGGGTAGAGACCGGGATCAACATCCAGAGCGGGGCCATCAACACCAGGGTCATCGCTGCGGACTACGTGAACATGGGAACCAACCTCATCAATAACGGGACGGGGACGGTCACTCTCGGAGCGTGACAGCGAGAGGACTTTGCCCATGGGAGTCCCCGTTGCGATTTCCACCGTTGGCTCCATGGCGACAGCCAACAACAATACCGGCCTTGCCACGTCGATTGCCCTCACGCCAGCAACGGTCGGCAACATCATGGTTCTGGTCATCGAGGAGAAGTACAGCTCGGGTTCCAATCTCCAAGTGGCTCCAGGGGGCATCTCTGGAGGCGGGGTCACAACATGGCGGTCTGCCTTCCAGAGGTTCATGGTCGACGGGGTTCACGGCGTCGATGTCTGGTGGGGCGTTGTCACTTCCACCGGCTCGCTGACCGCCACCGTCACGTACAACTCCACCACCGGCCAGGCCGCCGGCTCAATCGACGGCTGGGAGCTCACCTCGACCGCCGGGGCGAATACCACATGGCGGGTGGACCAGACTGGATTCACCGACCCGAACACCAATGCCACGACGTTCAACTATCCAACGCTGACTTCCGCTCTCGACAAGGAAGCCTACATAGGCTACCTGGCGATTGCCTCCTCAGCCTCGGCCGGCTCCGGTTCCGGCTGGATCTATACGACGGACCTGCGCAGCAACTGGGTGGCCAGCAATCCCAACGTCGGCGTCGCCGGGACTGCCGCCACCACCTCGCAGACGTCGGGAACGAGCCAGGTATGGTTTACGGTCGGGGTGTTGTTCCAGGCACTGGCGACATGGGCCTTCGTTCAGGCGATCGCCCCGGCAGCGACCACCGGCACAGGTACAACGCACTCGGTAACGTTTTCATCGAACGTTGCGGCTCCCAACCGGATCATCCTCAAGGTGGAGCTCAACGAGTCCAACGCGCCGGCCGGGACGCTGGTCAGTGTCTCGAACTCGGGCACGGCCACCCTGGGCACATGGGTCAAAGCCTCGGAGGCGGATGGGTCAGCGTCGGGATTCTCGCTGCGAGGTGAGACCTGGACGGCGGTCGTGCTGGCCGGGGGATCCTGCACGGTCACCGTGTCGGGCCTGACCGGAACGGATACGTGGCAGTTCGCGGTGGCCGCTGCCGAATACGCGGGCCTCTCGACAGCCAATGATTCGTCCTGCGTCGACGTGAGCAACACGACCACATGGGGCACCACCTCGACCGTGACATCCCCGGCGACGACGGCCGCGAACGAGCTCGCCACGGGCGGTTACTACGACGACGGCCAGTCCAAGACGATCACGGCCGGGAGCGGCTTCACTCAGCGCGGCTTCACGGGATCATCGGGGACCTGCGAGGCGGCAATCGAGGACAAGGATTCGGGAGTGTCCGGCTCAACCACCGCGGTTACGTTCACTGGTGGTGCGACCGCGGGGGCGGCGACGGATGTGGTGATCTTCAGGTTGGCGCCCGCCGCTCCCCCGGGCCAGCGACCCGGCCAGCCCGTGCAGGCAGTGAGACGCGCGGCCATCTACTGACATGGCCATTTCCGGTGTCGGCACCAACTACTACCAGGCGGGCACCCCGACCTTTGCGGTGAACGTGAGTCCTGCCGCGGTCGGCAATTGCTTCCTGCTCTATACCAACTTCAACGACATCACGAAGACCGTGACGGGCATCGCCGGGGGCGGTGCTCTCAACTGGACCAACGTCGCCTCCTACAACGCCGCCGTCTACCGGCATGAGCTGTGGCTGGGCCAACCGGTCAAGACTCTCGGGATCCAGGCCGTCACGCTCACCTTCAGCGGGCCGATGACCACGACCAACGTGGAGATCGACGTTCAGGAGTTCACCAACGGCAACATGGCGACCGTGTGGGCGGTGGACGGCTCGCAGACCGGCCATGTGAACGACGCCACCAATCAGACCACGATCACGTTCGCCAGCCTGACTCCCTCGCTGACCATCGCTGAGCTGTACTACGGGGCGGCGCGGGATGGCACGGGCACCGCCGTGGCAGGCTCGACCACCGGCTACACCTACCAGATCAACGCCGCCGGCAACGTCATCCTCTACAACGAGAACGTCACGGCCGCCAGCTCCCCGACATGCACTGAGAGCCCCGCCGGCCCCTACACTTCTATCTCGGCCCTCATTACGGCGACTGTCTGGGGAGACATCCAGGGAGGCACGGCAGGACCGAGCGCCAACGCGCAGCCAGGCGGTATCGCGTTCGCCTTCGGCAGCGACGTCACCATCGACAACCGTATCGAAGCCAAGGTTGAGCTGAACGAGCAGACCGGGCCGGGCCAGATCAGCCTCAGCAGCTCCGGGACCGCCACGATGGGCCAGTGGATCCGGGTCACCGAGGCTCACATCACGGTGTCCGGCTATGATTGTGTGGCTGAGTCCTGGACGGCCGTGGTGCTCGGGTCGGGCAGCCTCACCGTCACGGCGAAGGGGGCCGACACCTCGCAACAGTGGCAGATGTCCATGTGCTGCCGGGAGCGCAGCGGCCTCTCAACCGCCGACGACATCACGTGCGTGGACACGTCGGTTATCAGCGCCTGGAACGCCAGCCCGTTCCAGGTCACCTCCCCCGTCAGCATCAGCGGGAACGGGCTTGCGTCAGTCGGGTACTTCGACGTGGGGTCCAATCACACCATCACGGCCGGGACGGGGTTCACCCTTCGCAACTTCTCGGGTGCCTCCGGGACGTGTGAGACCGCCCTCGAGGACGTCGGGTTCGGCCCGGCTGGCGCAACCGTGACGGGGCAATGGAACGGCTGGGATCCGGGCACGAGTCGTTGTCTCGACGTCGTGTTGTACCGCCAGGTCAACGACCCCGGCCCCAACGTCGTGTATCCGGACGGCGATGCGGCGGTGAACTCGTGGACTACCGACACGGGGGCAACAACGAATCTGTGGCAGTCCGTCAGTGAATCGCCCGCCAGCGACGCCAACTATGTGCAGTCGCCCCAGACACCGACAACCAGCCAGTACTACGAGGCGCTTTTGCAGGGGCCAACAGCTGGGCCAATCGCTACGCAGGGCATCGTGGCCCACTACCGATACGAAGGTTCCACAGCGGCACCGTTGGGCATGAGGACAGAGCTGATCCAAGGCGCAATATCTGCTCCCGCCTTCGCTACGGTAGGCGCTCTTGTGGACATATCCGGGTCCGGAGTGTCTACCGTTTCGGTGACCACGCATGCGATCGGCAACGCCTGGCTCCTCCTGGTCAGGATCTCCGCTGCTTCCCCGATCGCAGTCGCAGGTATCACCGGGGGAGGGGCCACGTGGCAGCGAGTCGCCGGTCCTTTCTATGACAACTCCGGAGCAGCAGACGAGGAGATTTGGCTAGGGATGATCACGAGCATCGTGGCCTCGAACAACATCGTCGTGACCTACAACGGCAGCGTCACCGGAGTGACCATTGATCTCGACGTTCAGGAATTCTCGTCTTCTCTCGGCGCCACGGCCGTGTGGTCGGTCGATGTCTCCGGGACCCTCAACAATCCGTCTTCCACAAACCAGTTCTGGCCCTCGCTGACCAACACCGGCGAGAGCCCCGAGCTGTACTTCGGCTATTGCCGGGTGCCGGGGTCGATGACGGGCACGCCTCAAACCGGGGTCGTCTTCACCACCGACCTCAGCACAAACGTGGTGGTGTGGGACCTGAGCATTGCGGGCCGGGCGACACTGCAGCCGAAGGGCACTTCAGGCTCTGCTCAGCTCTCCTGGTCGATCGCCGTCCTCATCCGGGTAGGCGTCATTGCGGCATGGACGGTATCGAGCCTGACGACCTCGTGGGCGCAGTCCGACCAGGCGCTCACCGCAGCGCAGGGAGCGAGCATCCTGGACTTCACCAACCTGCGATACCGGTTCACGCCCGGCGGGGGGTACAACAACATCCCGGACAATGAGCGCATCGCCCCGGACGCCATCCTGCTCCAAACCAACCTCATTGGCGCCGTCTCCGCAATCCAGGATGACCCGACCGCCCCCGATGCCACCTGGCTGACGGCAACTTCCAACTCTGCCGCCTCGATCCTGCGAGTCTCCACACCGACCCCGGCTGCCACTCCCATCGTCGGCGCCGGCCTCCAGACCTTCCGGGCGTGGCTGCGAAAGAAGGGCGGGACAGGAACTCCCACAGCGACCTTGGAACTTTGGGAGAGCGGTTCCCTCAAGTCAACGGTGCTGGCGGCCACCAACATCACGTCGACCACCGGCCAGCTCATCAGCGGTACCTGGAACGCCTCATCCCTCACCACGGCGTCAGGAGTGAACGCTGAGATCCGCATCACGGGAACCGTGGGCGGCTCAGGTGGGCAGGTTGCCACGATCGAGGTCGGGGCGGTCGACTGGGTGTCAACGGAAACGGGTCAGGTGCGGATGTCGTGGGCCAGCCTGGACCTGCCAAGCGGGGCCATTCTGCGAGGCAGGGCGGTCCTCCAGGCAGTGAACCGTTCCGGGAACTACTAGATGCCCCGCGCCGCCCGGTCGTTTCCGTCCCATACGATCAGCCGGTCCCACTTCGGGCCGATCGTTACCGAGGCTGGCCTGACCTCGAGTTTCACGGACACGAATGCGACCAGCTACGCCACGGCGTCGATCACCCCGACCGGCAATCAGCTTGTCCTGGCAGCAGTGATTTCCACGGTGGCGGCCAGCGGACCCCCCAATGCGCCGACACTCAGCGGGAACGGGCTGACGTGGGTACAGGTGGCGACGGTGACATGGAACACCACCGCGCTGCCGCTCTCGCGCCTGAGTGTGTTCCGGAGCATGGGGGGCGCCCCGTCCACGGGGGCCGTCACCATCGACTTCGCCGGCCAGACTCAGACCGAATGCCTGTGGTCCGTCACGCAGTACGCCCATGTGGACACGTCGGGAACCAACGGATCTGGCGCCGTGGTGCAGTCAGGCACTAACCGAGTAGATACCGCCACCTCGCTCACTGTGGCCTTGAGTGCGATCTCGAATGCCAGCAATGCGGGCTGGGCTGCGTTCGGCACCAACCTCGGTTCGACCCAGACGGTCAAGCCCGGTTTCGCCAAGCTGGACGAGCAGACCTCGACGGTTCCTGCCACGGACCTCATGACGGAGTGGCGCTACGTCGGCGACGATCCCAACCCGCTGAGCACTTTCAGCACGGCATCGGCCGGCGGCATCGGCCTCGAGATTCGCAACGGAGTTCCGGCCGCCACGCAGACCTATACCCAGACCCTGACGGCCTCGCTCGTGACCGTGCCAGCGCTGAGCCGGCAAGTGGGAGCATTCAGATCCGCAACAGCAGCGACGGCTCCCGTCGTCGTCAAGGGCGTCGGCTTCACTCGGGCGGTGTCTTCAACCACATCGCCCGTAGTGGTGAAGCAAGCACGACCGACTAAGTCGGCCAGCGTGACCTCTGCGGTGCAGACTCCCGCCCGGTCGGCGGGAGTGAACCGCTCCGTGGGGATCACAGCCGCCTCGAGCATCGGCCGTTCCACCTCCGTCAGGAAGACTGCCGCCCTGACCTCAGCCCCCACCCTGACGAAGTCAGCGGCTCATGCGCTGCCCACTGGCGTCACGGCCGCCCCAGCCCTCAGTCGCAGCGTGGGCAAGATCCTCGCTCCCAGCGTCACCACGGCGGCATCACTGGCGAGATCGGTAGCCAAGATGCTTTCGGCCGCCCTCTATTCAGGTCCTGCCGTCGCGAAGTCGGTAACACACCCGCTCTCCGCAAGCTCGACGATAGTTCCCACCGTGGGGAGGCAGACCGCCAAGAGCATCAGCATGAGCGCGACAGCCGTTCCTACCGTGAGCGCGATCAAGGTCAAGCTGCTGGCGATCTCGACCAGCATCACAGCGGCTCCCACGCTCAGCCGCCAGACGGGGCACAGGCTGACCGCTGCCCTTACGGCGTCCCCCACTCTTGGTCGGGCAGGGGGCTGGGCTCGCAGCATCGTCGCCACCGCTGCCCCCGTCCTCAGCCGCAATACAGCCCACACATCGACGGCCACCGTTGCCAGCTCGCCGGCCCTCAGCAAACAGGCGGGGGCCATCAGATCGGCATCGCTGACCACCGTCCCCGTGCTCAGTCGGCAGACAGGCCGAGGCCTCGCAGCCGCCCTCGTGTCGTCAGCCTCCCTTGGCCGAGCGATCGCACGGGCGCTCAGCGCCGCACCGTCCGTCATTCCCACGCTGCGCCGCAGCACGGCCCGGAATGTCACCACGGCCGCCACGACAGCCTCCAGCCTCACCAAACAGGCTCAGCGCAGCCTCAGCGCCGGGCTTACCGCCAGTCCCACGCTCAGCAAGGTTGGCCTGGCTGGCAAGGTCTTTGTCGCCAGCATCACAGCGTCCCCGACCCTCGCCCGGGCCATGTCGAAGACTCTCAGTGCAACCGCCACCACCGCGACAGGAGTGTCCCGCAGCATCGTCACCGCCCGGAGCGCTGCGGTGTCCACGGGCGCCACACTCGGTAAGGCAACGGCCATCTCACGCTCTGTCGCTGTCTCTCTCACCGCCGCGCTGGGCAGGCAGCCGGGCAAGATCCTCTCGGCTTCCGTCACCGCGGCGCCCACGCTCACTCGGGTGCGGGCCCAGGTACTCACGGCGGCTCTGGGGGCCACGGCCAGCCTGGCGAGGGAGATGGCGAGGGTCCTGACTGCCGCCGTATCCGCTGCCCCTATCCTCGGACGGCTGCCATCCAAGAACTTCAGCGTGGCCGTCGCGCTCTCGCCGAGCCTGCGAGCGGCGTTCGCCCGGTCCTTCGAGCTCATCCTTGGTGCCCCACTGCGGGCCTGGCGGGCGGCGCAGGCCTTCGTCGGCTGGCACACTGATCCCGACCAGCAATCCTGGAAAGGAGGTCCTCCGCAGTGAGCAACCTTGCCCTCCGCATCTCCGTGCAGTCAACCGAATACGTCCGCATCCCCGTTTCGGCCCGCTCATCCGGCGCTTGGGTGAACCCGACCACCGACGTCGTGGCGATGGCGCTGCCCTACCGCGGCGTAGCCCCCGTATCCGGCGACTGGAAGACGGCGAGCTGGGAGACCGATTCGACCCAGAGCCCGGCCACCTACTATGCCCGCCTGCTGGTCGGCCCGGGCGGCACTGCCTACCTGCCCGGCGACTACGACGTCTACGTGAAGGTCACGGACAATCCTGAAATCCCCGTCCTGCTGTCGGGCGAGCTTGTGTTTTTCTGAGGTAGGTGCCGGTCTTTCCCGGCTGTCAGGTCCTGCCTCGCCGACCAGGCGCCGGGGCGGATATCCCGGTCTCGCTCTGAAGAATCCTCTGTTGCCCCGAGCGGACTCAAACCGCTGACCTCCAGCTTATGAGGCTGGCGAGCTACCAGGCTGCTCCACGGGACGGCTCCAATCCTACCTCACGGCAAGTCCGAGAGCGCCGGGTAGAGAAGGGTCGGCCGCCTGTGACGCTCAACCCACTCGGCCACGTCGCACCATTCCCACACCGGCCCCATTGCCAACTGGATGGGCTCGGGGAAGTCCGCATACCGCTTGCGCCACTTCCAAATCGTGTCCTTTTCCACGCTGGCCCGGTCGGCGATCTCTTGGGCGCCGACGGGCTCGAAGGGGGTCATCGTCCCATCCAGGACGGCACGCCGCTGCCGCCCACAAGGCCAAAGCGCTCGATGTAGGCAACCTTCGAGGGGTCGAAGAGAAGAGGGAAGGACTTGAGGCGAACGTTGTTGCGTCCAACCTTGGCCTCCGTCTGGAGGATGACGCCCTCCGGGCCGACGTAGGTGACGGTGCCGAAGAACTGCCCCGTGCAGTCGGGGTCATCGTTGGTGTTGATGAAGATGTTGTCGCCGGGGACCAGGTTCATCGTCGCCATGGTGATTCCTCCTTGTGGTCGGTTCCTTCGGTAGAACCATTGTCCCACGTTCTAGGACACATGTCAAGAGATATGGGACGGGAATGTTCCTCCCGTCTACCGTGGGTTGACTCTTTGGCTCATGGAGACGAGGTACAACGAGGCCCGTGCTGAGCACACAGTCGACTTCTTCCGCAAGCACCTCAAGCACACAAAGGGCCGCTGGCGGGGGGCGCCGTTCATCCTCGAGGACTGGCAAGCCGATGACATCATCCGCCCGCTGTTCGGCATGGAGCGCCTCACCGACGAGGGGCTATGGGTGCGCCAGTACCGCAAGGCCTTCATCAAGCTCCCCAAGAAGACGGGCAAGTCCGAGCTCGGCGCCGGGATCGCCGTCTACGCCCTCTATGCCGACGGCGAGGGGGGCCCGGAAGTTTTCAGCGTGGCGGCCGACAAGAAACAGGCCGGTCTCGTCTTCAACGTCGCCGCCGACATGGTGGACCTCTCCCCGGTGCTCTGCCGCCGGTCGACGGTCAACCGGTCCCGCATCGCCCACCACGGCCTCATCTGGGACCGTCCGAGCAACGGCGTCTACAAGGTGCTGCCCGGGGACGCCGCCAGCATCGACGGGATCAACCCGTCCGTGGTCATCCTCGACGAACTTCACCGCCAGCCCGGCCGGGAACTCTACGACCTGATCGACGAGAGTTTCCCTGCCCGGGACCAGCCGCTCTACGTCATCCTCACCACAGCCGGCTTCGATGAGCCCGGCAATGTTGAGTGGGAACTCCATAACTATGCCTTAGACGTTGTTCGAGGAGTCATCGAGGACCCTTACCTTTTCGTCTACATGAGGTTTTGCTCACCCGAAGAGACCGAAGGCGACAAGTGGCGTGACGAGAAACTCTGGCGCAGAGTCAACCCAGCATTGACCAGCTTCAACCCCGGCGCCATCGACGAGTTGCGCCGGGTAGCTGCCGAAGCTGCCCGCTCGCCGGCCAAGGTCGTCAGCTTCAAGCGGTTGTGCCTGAATGTCTCGCTGCCCCGGGCGGCCGAGCGCACCGACAAGCTGGTCACGCTCGAGGCGTGGGACCAGGCCGCCGGCATCCGCAAGGACCTTGACGAGCTGGCCGGCCGCATCTGCTACGGCGGGCTCGACCTCGCCGGCAGCGTCGACGTCAACGCCCTGATCGGCCTCTTTCCCAACGAGCCCGGCACCTGCCCGGAGCCCGGCTGCCAGGGCTCGAAAGAGACCTGCTACCACTTGCTGGCCCGCTTCTGGGTGCCCGAGGAGGCTTTCGGCGACAACGCCCGGGAGTGGGCCAAGCCGCTCAAGGAACAACTGGCCAACTGGGGGCGCGAGGGGTGGCTGAACGTGCTGCCCGGCCGGGTGATCGACGACCGGGACATCCAGAGCGAGATCGACCTGTGGGCCCGGACGGTGAACCTGGTGCGGCTGGCGAAGGACCCCTGGCAGTCCAAGCAACTCGGCGTGCTGCTGCGGGAGGAGTACGACCAGCTCGACGTCTACGACCTGCCCCAGACCTTTGCCAAGCTGGGGGAGCCGACCGACCTGTTCATCCGGCTTGCCCTCGCCGGGCGGATCCACCACGGCGGCAACCCCGTCCTGCGCTGGATGGTGGGCAACGCCATTGCCGCCAAGGACTCGGGCGGCAACCAGAAGCCCGACCGCAAGCGCTCAGCGGGCAAGATCGACGGCGTGGCGGCGACGGTGAACGCCCTCGCAGCGGCGACGAAACCTGATGAGGAAGGGGAAGTTTGGGCGATGGCAGTCCGACACTGAGCAACATTCCTTGCGCGGTCTGCCTTGTCTCTTCTTCCTGAGCCCCTGGGGCTTTCCCTCATCCGGGAGGATCGGTTGCCGAAGTCAGGGCATCCCCCCCTAGCCCCCACTGAAAGTGGGAGTCCGAAGTGGACTGTTGGACTAGGGAAGGAAGCTTTGGGTGAGTCCGTATCCGGTGTGGATTCGGCGCCTCGCCTTGGGCTAGCAGGGTCCCCCTTGGGTCCTGCATGCCGGGGGGTGCTCACGCTGCCCTCCGCTCGCCCCGGCCTCCTTGACCGAACGGGGGGCGCGTGGCACTACGGTGGAATGGTTACGGAGGTGAAGGTTCTGCGGGTATGATGTTGCAAGTTCTGCCGACCTTTCTGGCGAAGGTTTGGCACACGGCCCCGGGCGTCCTCACGCTGCGGGGCCTTTTCTTGGGGGTGATCCTACTCCGACCCCCGTTTTGATGCCGTGAGATACCGCCAGCGCCCCGTCCGCATGCGCGCGCTGCCCGACGTCGGCGAGGGTGCTGTCGAGGCTGTCGCCAGCGTCTATGGGCTCACCTACGACGTCCAGGACTGGTTCTGGGAGACGAAGGAGCGCATCGCCCCGGGCGCCTTCACGGACTCGATCGGCGAGGACCCGCTGGCCCCCTATTTCTGGATGCACGGGTGGGAGGACGGCCCGATCGGCGACGGGACGTGGACCGACTCGAGCACCGAGCTACGCAACCGGGGCCAGCTCTACATCGACGACGGCTTGGCTCTGCGGATCTGGCGCGGACTCAAGTCGGGCGCGCTCAAGGAGTGGAGCATCGGCTACCTCGCCCTCGATACCCACATCGAAAAGGAAGACGGCGAGGAAGTCGAAGTGGTCGACAAGGGCCAGCTTGTGGAACTGTCGTCGTGCGTCATGGGGGCCAATCCCGGCACGGAGACGATCAGTGTGCGCCGGGCCGGCGGGAGGCTCGCCAAACGCGGGCTGACTCGTTCCGGTCACGGCGCGCTACTCCTGCCGCGGGGGGCACGGCGGCGTGACGTGGAGACCGCCGAGGACGACGACCCGGGGGCCTGCGCTCAGGCTGTTGATGCTGCCATTGACGAGGCCCTCGATCTCTTCGCAGCCGGGGAGATCGAACAGGCCATTGCGCTCGTGCAGGCCGCTGATCTCTCGGTTGACACGCTGTTGGACATCCTCGGTGTTCCCGATCCCGACGAAGACGGCCAGACCAGCGTCTACCGTGCCAAGGGGCGTCGGGGGAAGGTCATCCCGAATGTCGGCGGCAAGGTGCCCACTCGCACTCGGGGGGCCATCGCAGCGCATTCCACGGACACCAGCGACGGGGCGTGGGGTGAAGAGGTTGTGGAGTCTCGAATTCCCGATGATGCAGGCGAAGACGTCCTTCGGAAGATGTATGCCTGGGTAGACCCCACAAAAGACGCCGATACGAAGGCGGCATACAAGTTCCCCCATCACGCCGTTTCAGAATCGGGCACGGTTGGGGCCGCCAACTTACTCGCATGTAGCGGCAAGATCGGCGAGTTGAACGGGGCTCACGGCCAGACGCCCGATATTCCTGATGGCGATCGTCAGGGTGTCTACAACCATCTTGCGAAGCACCTGCGAGACGGCGACAAAGAACCCCCCGAACTCCGCACCCTCGAGGACATCGAAGCGGAGAAGAACCGCAGCGCTAACTCTCTGACCCTCAGCAGAGAAGACTTTGAACGACTGCTCAATCTCACCGCGAGCGGCGCCCTCACCCGAGCCGACGCCTACGGTGCCATCCTCAAAGGACTATCGGCGTAGCCGGAAAGGAGGTAGCGCACATGCCAGTGCTCGACCAGACGGACCTGCTGAAGCTCAGTGAGCTGATTGAGAAGGAGGAAGCCGAGGCCGCCCGCCTGCGAGTCGATGCCGACAAGATGCGCGACGCCATCCGCACGGCCGACAAATGGACGCCCGACGACCTGAACCGCCTTGACGAGGCCTACAAGCCCTCCGACCACAAGCGAGACCAGATCGTTCAGATGCGCCAGCAGTACAACCGCCTGGCCGGCACGCCCGCCGACGGCACCCAGCTTCCAACGAACGGCTCGACCGCCACGTCGCCAGCATCTCAGTTCTCACCCTTCGACCCCGGCGAGCGCTTCACCGGCAGCGAGCCCTACCGCCGCTTCCGTGAGGTGGTCAAGGCCGGCCGCAAGCTCGACGTCGCCTGGCTGTCCGAGCTCAAGGACGGCGTGGAAGTCATGAACCGGAAAGAGTCGAAGGACAGCAACTTCGGCGTTCGCCAGCGTGCCGTCACCCTGACCAACCTGCCGTGGTCCGAGCGTCAGCCCGACCAGTTCGTTCCCCTGGCCGCCCGGCCCGTCGTCCTGCTGGACCTCATCTCGATGGCGACGACCGACGGACCCAGTATCGACTACCAGCAGCAGACAGCACGCACCGATGCTGCCGCCGCCACCGCCTACGGGACGCTTCTCCCCGAGCACTCGCTGACCATCATCAACGTCAACGTCGTGGTCAACCGCATCGGCACGTGGACGCCCGCCACCGAGGCGCAGCTACAGGACGAAGGCCAGCTACAGGACCTCATCAACGCCGACCTCATGGGCGACTACCAGCGTGCGGTTGAGTACCAGATCGTCAACGGAACCGGCACGCCATGGAACGGCATCCTCAACACGTCGGGGATCAACACGCAGGCGAGAGGGACGGACACCTGGCTCGACTGTATCCACAAGGGCATCACGCAGATCCGCCTGGCCTTCGGCGAGCCCAACGCCGTCGGCCTGCACCCGACCGACCTGCAATCCGTGACGCTGCAAAAGGATGCCATCGGCAACTACTTGTTCCGCATCGGCGAGCCCCCGAACATCTGGGGCCTGCAGCCGGTGCCCACCCCCGTGTTTCCGCAGGGAACAGGCGTCGTGGCCAACTGGCGATGGGCAACTCTCTGGACCAGGCAGGGAGTGGCCGTAATGGCTAGTTCGGAACATTCGGACTACTTCCTCAGAGGTCAGGTAGCGGTCAAAGCCGAAGGCAGAGCCGCCTTCGGCTTGAAGCGCCCGATCTGGGCCACGGCTTTGACCGGGCTCTGAGCATGGCCGTCATCCTGATCGACCTCCCGTGGTCCGACCGCTCAGGCCGCAAACCCAAACCCAACCCCAACCCCAAGAAAGGACGCTGAGCATGGCAGTCGACACAACCGGGCTGACGAGAGTTCAGCGAGTCGAGTCCCCGATCGAGGGCATACGGGACGAACAGGTTGCCACGGTGAGGATGCACGTCGACCTGCCCGACGGCCGCACCATTCTCGTCATGCCCACCGGTGACATCCGGGGCGTGGTGCCGAAAGACGCTGTGGTCCGCTGGCATGAGCGTATGGGGCAGACCCCCCAAGAAACCGAGCTCGCCGGCCGAGCTCCCACGTCGGGCGCCGAGGTGACGCAGCCGCTCGGGGGCCTGCTGGGGGACGCTCATACCAACGCCCGCCTTGACGAGCTCGAACGGGAGATTGCCCGGCTGAAAGAAGAACTGGCCCGCCGCAGCCCGGAGGAGACTCTCGCCGAGCGCACGGCCGAGCTCGAAGACCTCAAGGCCGCCCGGGTGCGCACCACCCTCAAGCAACCGGGACCGGACGTGGCCCCGTCGCCGAAGAAGTAAGGAGGCCCCATGCCCGTATCCACCGAGAAGACCTACCGAGTGATCGGGCCATGCAGTTTGTCCGGGCAACCGGTCAACTGGAATGCTCGGGCTATCTGCTGGTCGGGCACTGATCGGCGAGCCCCGGTTCGGCGAGCCCTACGTCAGATCGGTTGGAGGCTTCCAAGCCCCAAGATTCGGCGCTGGATTGATGCCGTCACCGATGATCGGAAGCGGGACTACCGGACCAGGTTCGGCCGTTCGGTAGAGGCCGCTCGGCGACTGCTCAACACTGCTGAGGACGTTGAGGCAAGGAGCGCTGGGCATCTCGCGGGACGCTACTGGGAAGTCAAGGAGCGAACAGGCAAGAGGCCAGACCTCGCCGCAATGGCCGGGAAGGAGGGATAGATGCCCTACTCAACTGCGCTCAACCGGGCAGTCAACCGACCGACTTTCACGCTCAAGGCCGCGGGGGCCGAGACCGCCAGTACCGCGGGGGCGTGGGTCGACCTCGGCGACGTCCCCGCTGGCGAGATCGACGTCGCGGTGACCGCCGTGGCCGGCACCACCCCTACCCTGCTGGTGGACCTCTACGGTTCGCCGAGCGGGACCAGCCGGGCAGCCACAGACGGCGTGACCTTCAATACGTCCACGTCGGTCGGCAGTGCCACGGCCCTCTTCACCGCAGCTGACGTCGGGGCCAACATCGCCGGCGCCGGCATCCCGCTCGCCGACTACATCGCTTCCGTCATCGTTGCCGTGCCGGCCGCCACCGTGACCAACAAAGCACGGGATCTCCGTGGGTCAGGTCGTCGTTGTGGCCGGTGTCGACGCCACCTTCAACGGCACCTACGTCGCCACATCGGGGACCACTGGGAGCACCCTCACCTACGCCGATACGGCGTCCAACGTCTCTTCCACGGCCGCCACAGGCACCGCAACGGGCATCTCCACGGCAGTCCTGGGGACTGCGGCGACGGCAACTGCCTCCACCGTCACGCTGACCATCTCCCAAGGCTTCAAGATCGGCACTATCGGCGCCACGGCCTACGTGGACTCCGGGGGCGCCGACCCGACGACCATCGCCGCCGTGGGGACCTTCCGGGCCGTCTTCGCCCTGCCCCGCTACGTCCAGTACCGCTCCCGCATCACCGGATCCGCCGGCCAGTCCTTCACCTACTCGGTCACGCTGGACTCTTCCTGGTGAAGATCCTCGCCAGCCGGCCGGGGACGATCTACTGGCGCCTCGAGGACACCGACGGCAACCTGACCAACTCAACGGGCAGCGTCACCGTGAGCGTGAGCCGCCAGCGGGACGGCATGGCTGTGGCAACGGGGGCGGTGA
>WNGH01002599.1_pt1 | contig 17457 bp, 17 predicted proteins | sample 5400631 | NCBI WGS metagenome assembly WNGH01 (sample SAMN13153373, study PRJNA577476) | soil metagenome | isolation source: 115 cm soil or saprolite under Garry oak tree replicate 1 | place: USA:California | collected 2016-06-15
TACGTCGGGCCGACTGTCGAGGGTGGCTTTTCGATCGAGCAGACCGTCAGCGGCGGGAAGGGGGGCGTGACGCCGGCCGCGACGGTGTACCGGATCGTGCTGCGGACTTCGCGGAGGCTGTTTTGAGCAGCTCCGCGGCGTGGCGCAGCGCCGTTCCCATGTCGGCATCGCCCAACATGCGGGCGAGCTCGCGGGTGCGCGCGTCGCCGGTCACGACCTGCACGTCGCTGGTGGCGATGCCGCCCTTCGCCCCCTTCGCCACAACGAGGTGGTGATCGGCGAACACGGCGATCTGGGGGAGGTGCGTGATCACGAGCGCCTGGCGCCCGCCGCTCCGCCCGCCGGCCACGCCGGCCAGCGCTTCACCCACCCGTCCGCCTACCTCGCCGCCGATCCCCTGGTCGACCTCGTCGAAGACCAGCGTGGACACCGCATCGTGCTCCGCCAGGACCACCTTGAGCGCCAGCATCAGGCGTGACAGCTCACCACCCGAGGCGACCTTCGCGAACGGGCGGGGCTCCATCCCCACATTGAGCTGGACTTCGAAGGTCACGTCTTCGGCGCCGTGTGCGTGGTGCGTGGTACGTGGTTGTAACCCAACGGCGATCCGGCCGCGGAGCCCCAGAGCCGGCAGGAGCGCGTTCACTGCTTGTTCGAGTCGCGCCGCCCCGCGCTGCCGTTTCGCGCTGAGCGCTGCGCAGGCGCGGGCGAACTCGCCCGCCGCCGCGTCGCGCTGCTCGGCGATGTGGCGCAGGTCCAGATCGGCGGTATCGAGCAGGTCGAGCTCGCGCGCCGAGCGGTCGCGCGTGGCCAGCACGTCGGGGAGCGTCGGACCGTACTTCTGAGTCAGGCGGAACAGAATGTCCCGGCGCTGCTCGACCGCCGCGAGACGGCCGGGATCGGCCTCGATCCCGGCGGCGTAGGCACGCGCCGCTTGCGCCAGCTCTCCCACGTTGGCGAACGCGGCATCGAGCAGCTCCCGCCACTTTCCGGTTGACGGGTCGAGCCGCTCGAGCCCGGCGACTAGCTTCGCCGCACGCGCGAGCGCGGCGGTGTCGAGCGCTTGCTCGAGGTCGCGGGCGAGCCGCCCCAGCTCATCCGCGTGCGCGAGTCGCTTCGCCTCCGTCTCGAGCGTCTCGGTTTCGCCCGCCTGGGGCGCGGCCCGCTCGATCTCCTGGACCACGTGACGGAGATAGTCGGCTTTGCGCTGGACGTCTTCCCGCCGGGCCTTCAACTCTGCATCGCGCCGCTCGAGCTCGCGTAGCCGCTCGTGCGCATCCCGCACGGCGACGCGCTCGACGTCCGCATCGGCGTAGGCGTCGAGGATGTCGCGTTGCGTGTCCGGCTGGAGCAGCGATTGCGTCTCGTGCTGGCCGTGCAGGTCGACGAGCAGCGCGCCGAGCTGCGCGAGCACGCTCACGGTGGCGGGGCTGCCGTTGATCCAGGCGCGGGAGCGGCCCTCCCCGGTGATCTCACGCTTCAGGACCAGACGGGCGTCGTCCGGCTCCACGCCGAGGGCGGTCAAGGGCGGTCGAAGGCGGTCGAGGGCGGTCGAGGTGAGCTCGAAAGCGCCTTCGATGACCGTCTTCGGCGCCCCGGGGCGGACGACGTCGGCCGACGCGCGCTCGCCGAGCAGCAGCGACAGGGCGTCGACCAGCATGGACTTGCCGGCGCCGGTCTCGCCGGTGAGCACGTTCAAGCCCGGGGCGAGCGGAAGCGAGACGTCGGCGATGACGGCGAGGTCCCGGACGCGGAGCTCCGTCAGCACTACGTGCGCTCGCGGTCGGAGAGGTCGCCCCACTGCAGCTTCTGGCGCATGCGGGCGAAGAAGCTTTCGGGGCCGAGGCGTACGAGCAGCACCGGGCGGTCGGCGCGCTTCACGACGAGGCGGGCCCCGGCCTCCATGGTGGTGCCGACCTGGCCGTCGAACGACGCCAGCACGTCCTCGGTCCACGGCGGAATCGCCTCGACTGCGACCTCCGCCTGGGACGGGACCACGAGCGGGCGCACGGCGAGGGTGTGGGGGCAGATGGCGGCCACCACGATGGCATCCACGCCCGGCACCACGATCGGCCCACCGGCCGAGAGCGAGTAGGCGGTGGAGCCGGTGGGTGTCGCGACCACGATGCCGTCCGCCGAATACTGGCCGACCTCCTCGCCGTCCACGGAAACGCGCAGCCGAATGACGCGCGCCACGCCGCCCTTGTGTACCACGACGTCGTTGAGCACCACCGGCTCGGTGCGGCTCTTCCCCGCGCGCGTCACGATGGTCGGCTCGAGCGCGAGGCGGCGCTCGGTGGCGAAAGCGCCGCGCACCAGCGCGTCGAGCGCCCAGTCGAGCGTCTGGGAAGTCGCCGTCGTGAGGAAGCCGACGCGGCCGAGGTTCACGCCGAGGATGGGCGTGTCGCCGCCGTTGAGGGTGCGCGCTCCGCGCAGCAGCGTGCCATCGCCGCCGAGGGTGATAAGGCAATCGAGACCGGGTGAGCGCGCCAGCGACGGTGGCGGAGGCTCCGGCCAGAGGGATGCGATCCCGTCTTCGGTGTAAAGGCTGAATCCCAGGCGCGGCGCGACCTGCGCCAGATGCGCCAGCAGGTCCTTGAGGTCGCGGTAGCTCGGGTTGCCGACGACCCCGACGTTCATGAGGGCGTGAGCGACTCCTCGGTGGCGAGGGCACGGACCCGGGCGGCAATCCCGGGACCGGTGAGGCCCACCGCTTCGAGCTGCTGGGCGCGGGGGGCGTGCTCGTAGGTGCGGTCGGGCACGCCGAGGGCCACGACGCGCACTTCCGGTGCGGTCGCCTGCACGATCCCGGTGAGCGAAGCGCCGAACCCGTTGACCACCGTGCCGTCTTCGATCGTGACCAGCAGCCGGTGGTCCCGCGTCAGGGCATCGAGGGTTTCCCGGTCGATCGGCTTCAGGAACCGGCAGTTCACGACGGTGACGTCCCAGCCCTCGCTTGCCAGCGTGCTGGCCGCGTCCAGCGCCGGCCGGCACATCACGCCGACCGCCAGCAGGGCGCAATCCCGGCCCCGGCGGAGCACCTCCCAGCTGGCGTAGGGGACCGCTGCGACCTCCGCGGCGGGGGGGGCGTCGCCGGGCGCCTTGTCGCGCGGGTAGCGGAGCGAGAACGGCCCACCGCCGTGCTCCAACGCGCAGCGCAACAGCCCGATCAGCTCCGCACCGTCCTTGGGCGCAGTGACGGTCAGGTGCGGCACGGCGAGCATGTAGGCGATGTCGTAGAGGCCCATGTGCGTCTGGCCGTCCTCGCCGACCATCCCGGCGCGGTCGAGACAGAAGATCACCGGGAGCTGCTGGATCGCGACGTCGTGGATGATGCTGTCGTAGGCGCGCTGCAGGAACGTCGAATAGATCGCGACGACCGGCCGCACGCCCTGGGTGGCGAGCCCGGCCGCGAATGTGGTGGCGTGCGCCTCCGCGATGCCGACGTCGAAGAAGCGCTCGGGCCACTTTTTCTGGAAGATGTTGGTGCCGGTGCCGGAGGGCATCGCCGCGGTGATCGCGACCAGGCTCGGGTATTCGCCGGCCAGCTGGGTGATCGCCTCCCCGAACACCTTGGTCCACTGGGGCAGGCCCGGGTTCACCGGCTTGAGCTCGCCGGTGACCGGGTCGTAGGGGGCGCGCGCATGGTACTTCTCGAGGTCCGGCTCGGGAAGCGGGAAGCCCTTCCCCTTCTCCGTAATGACGTGCACCACGCGCGGCCCCTTGAGCGTCTTGACGATCTCGAAGGTCTGGACCATCTGCGCGATGTTGTGCCCGTCGATCGGCCCGAAGTAGCGGAACCCGAGCTCCTCGAACAGCATCCCCGGGGACCAGAGGTTCTTGACGCTCTCCTCCATCGTCTTCGCGAAGTCCACGAGCTTCTGCCCACCGACGATGTGGGACACCGACTCGATCAGTCCCTTGAGGCGCTCCCGGACCCGCACGGTCATGGGGCTCGCGATGATGGAGCCGAGGTACTTGTTGATGGCGCCGACGTTGGGGGCGATCGACATGCCGTTGTCGTTCAAGACCATGATGATGTCGCGGCCGGAATGGCCCGCGTTGTTCATCGCCTCGTAGGGCAGACCACAGGTGAGCGCGCCGTCGCCGACCACGGCGACCACCTTGAAATGCTCGCCCTTCAGGTCCCGCGCCGCGGCGATTCCGAACGCGGCCGAGAGCCCGGTGCCGGCGTGTCCCGCGCCGAACTGGTCGTGCTCGCTCTCGCTGCGTCGCAGGAAGCCCGAGAGACCTCCCGGCTGGCGCAGCGTGGGCAAGCGATCGTTGCGCCCGGTGAGGATCTTCCACGGATAGGCCTGGTGTCCCACGTCCCATACGATCTTGTCGCGCGGCGAGTCGAAGCAGTGACACAGCGCCACGGTGAGCTCGACGACGCCGAGCCCGGCGCCGATGTGCCCGCCGGTCTGCGAGACCACGTCGATCAGCCGGCGGCGCACCTCGTCGGCGAGCGGCTGGAGCTGCTCTTTCGGAAGCCGTCTGACGTCCGCGGGACCGGCGATCGACTCAAGGAGAGTCACAGTTCCCCCACCGTGCGGAGTGCGGAGTGTGGAGTTCGGAATGGATCGGGCCACCGTCGAACCGCGCGTCTCGCACCGAGCATCGAACGTTGCCCTTCAACTCCGCACTCCGCATTCCACACTCCGCACTTAGTTGGGCCTCGTCACAATGTAGTGCGCCAGCTCCACCAGGGTAGGAGAAACTAACCCCGCTTGCCGCAGCCGGTCTACCGCCCGGGCCGCGAGCCGCTCCGCCTCCGCCCGGGCCGCGCCCACGCCGAGCAGCGTCACGAACGTCGACTTGGCGAGCGCCGCGTCCTTGCCGGCTGTCTTGCCGAGCTGGTCGGATGTCGCCGTGGCATCGAGCACGTCGTCGTAGATCTGGAAGGCGAGGCCCACGTCCGCTCCGTAACCGCGCAGCGCCTCGTAGCACGCCGGCGCCGCTCCGGCGGCGAGCCCGCCGATCACGCAGGCGGCGGCGATCAGGGCGCCGGTCTTGCGCCCATGCACCTCCGCGAGCTCGGTCATGGGGAGGTGACGCCCCTCGGCCTCGAGATCGAGCGTTTGGCCGCCGATCATGCCGCCCGCCCCGGCGGCCCGGTACAGCTCGAGGGCGATGGCCCGCCGGCGGTCCAGCTCGAGCCCGAGCACGTCGAGCCCGCTCGCGAGCACGCGGGCCGCGAGCGCCACCATGTGGTAGCCTGCCTCGGTCGCCGTGCGGACGTCGAACGCCCGATGCGTGGTGGGCCGCCCGCGACGCAGGTCATCGTTGTCCATGCAAGGGAGGTCGTCGTGCACGAGGGAATAGGCGTGCACGACCTCGATCGACGCGGCGAGCTCCGCCACGCCCGGGGCGCCGCCCCCCACGGCCTCGTAGGCCGCGAACACCAGGGTCGGCCGCAACCGCTTCCCCGCGGAGAGCAGGCTGTAGCGGACGGCGGCCGGCACGGGCGGGGGCCAGAGCGCATCGGAACGCTCGCCCCAGCGCTCGAGCACCGCGTCCACGCGGGCGCGCACGTCGGACAGGTACAGCTCGAGCGCGCGGCTAGCCGTCGAAGTCCTCAACCCGGAGCTTGCCGGCGTGGTCGCTCAACACCTGTTTGACCTTCGCTTCGGCCGCGGCGAGGCGCTCGCGCGCCAGGCGCAGCCGCTCGACCCCCTCCTCGAACAGCTTGAGCGCCTGGTCCAAGTCCAGGTCCTCCGCCTCGAGCCGTCGCACGATCTCCTCGAGCCGCTCGAGCTGTCGCGTGAAGCTCGTCTCCTCGGGCATCAGGACTCCGTCACGCGCGCCGCCACCTCGCCGTCGGTCACGCGCAGCCGGAAGGCGCGCCCGGCCGGAAGCTGGGCGACCCGGTTCAAGACCCGGCCTGCGGCGTCCCGCGCCAGCGAATAGCCGCGCTCCAGGATCTTGAGCGGCGACAGGGCATCGAGGCGACCGCTGACGGCTGCGAGCCGATGGCGCTGTCGTTCCAACCGCAGCGCGGCCGCACTCCCGAGGCGATCGAGCGTGCGGTCGAGCCGCTGGGTCACGCGTTCCGACTTGAGGCCGAGCCCGCGGGCGAGGCGCGCCCCCAGATGGGCGAGCTCCGCCGCGACGTCGGCCTGGTCCGGGGTTGCCGCCTCGGCCGCGGCCGACGGCGTGGGCGCGCGGTGGTCCGCGACGAGGTCGCACAGCGTGATGTCGGTTTCGTGCCCCACAGCGGAGATCACGGGCACCGGGACGGCCGCGACCGCGCGCGCGACCCGCTCGGAGTTGAAGGTCCACAGGTCCTCACGCGAGCCGCCGCCCCGGCCGACAATCGCCACATCGAGCCGGTCGATCCGGCCGAGCAGCGCGAGCGCTCCGCAAATCGCATCCTCGGCGCCGTCCCCCTGCACCTTGGTGGGGAGGACGAACAGCTCGGCCACCGGCCAACGGCGGCGGGTCACGGCGATGATGTCGCGCAACGCTGCGCCGTCCTTGCTGGTGACGACCGCGATGCGGCGCGGGTACAGCGGCAGCGGGCGCTTGCGTGCTGGATCGAGCAGCCCGTCCTTCTGGAGGGCCGCCTTCGCCTTCTCGAAGGCGAGCTGCCACAGGCCGCCCCGCTCGGTCGACAGCAGCTCGAGCACGGTGAGGCGAAACTCCCCCTTCTCTTCCCACAGTGTCGGCCGACCGAACACGAACACCTGCGTCCCGTCGGCCGGCGCTGCCGGCAACCGGCGGTTGTCCTTCTGGAACATGACGCAGCGGATCTGTGCCGTCCGATCGCGCAGCGCGAAGTACCAGTGGCCGCTCTGCCACGCGCGGAAGCCGCTCACCTCGCCGCGCACCCAGAGGGGCCCGAGGCCGGCCTCGAGCACGGCGCGGGCCTGGCGGGTCACCTCGCCCACGGTCCAGGCGCCGTCGGGCGAGGCGGCGCCGAACAGGTCTAGGCTCTCGGCCATTGGCGCGCCGCCTGCACGGTGTTGCAGAGCAACATCGTGATCGTCATGGGGCCGACGCCGCCCGGGACCGGCGTGATCGCTCCGGCTACGTGCTTCGCCTCGGCGAAATTGACGTCCCCCACGAGCCGGTAGCCCTTTTTCGTGGTGGGATCGTCCACCCGGTTCGTCCCGACGTCGATCACCACGGCACCGGGCTTGATCATGTCACCGGTGACGAACTCGGGCTTCCCGGTCGCGACGATCAGGATATCGGCGAGCCGCGTGACGGACTTGATGTCCCGCGTGCGCGAGTGGCACACCGTGACCGTGGCGTTGCCGCCGGGACCGTCCTGCAGCAGGAGCGCCGCCATCGGCCGGCCGACGATGGTCGAGCGCCCGACGATCACGGCGTGCTTTCCGGTGGTGTCCACGTCGCTCCGGAGCAAGAGCTGTTGCACGCCGTACGGCGTCGCGGGGCGGAAGCCAGCGGGATCGCCGATGGACACCCGGCCTACGTTCTCGGGATGAAACCCGTCCACGTCCTTCTCGGGGGCGACCCGGTGCAGGACCCGCTGGGTGTCGATCTGCGCGGGCAGCGGGAGCTGCACCAGGATGCCGTGAATCTTGTGGTCCGCGTTGAGCCGCTCTACCAAGGCCAGCAGCTCGGCTTCGGTCGTTTCCTTGGGCAGTCGGATGGTCTCGTGGTACAACCCCGCCTCGTCGCACGCCTTCCCTTTCATGCGAACATAGGTGGCGGAGGCCGGATTGTCCCCCACCAGGACGGCGGCCAACCCGGGCGTGACCCCGCGGCCGCGGAGCGCCCGGATCTCGATCTGGAGCTCGGCCCGCAGCTGGTCGCCGATGGCCGTGCCGTCGATCAGCTTAGCGGGCAAAATCCACCGCGCGCGTTTCGCGGATCACGACGACCTTGATCTGGCCGGGATACTGCAGCTCGCGCTCGATGCGGCGGGCGATCTGGTCGGACAGCTCACCCGCCTTGCCATCGTCGATCGCCGTAGGCGTCACCACGACGCGCACCTCCCGCCCGGCCTGGATGGCGTAGACCTTCTCCACCCCGGCGAACTCGCTCGCGAGCTGCTCCAGCTGGGTCAGCCGCTTGACGTAGGTCTCGAACGCCTCGCGCCGCGCGCCGGGGCGCGCCCCCGAGACGGCGTCCGCGGCCTGGACGATCACGCTGACCGGCGACTCGTGCTCGACGTCGTCGTGGTGCGCCGCAATACAGTTGATCACGACGGGATGCTCGCCGTACTTGGTGGCCACCTCGACGCCCAGCTGTACGTGCGTGCCGTCGTGCTCGTGCGTGAGCACCTTGCCGATGTCGTGCAGCAACGCGCCGCGCTTGGCGAGCTGGACGTCGAGCTTGAGCTCCGCGGCGATGATCCCCGCGAGCCAGGCGACTTCCTTTGAGTGCTCCAGGATGTTCTGCCCGTACGAGGTGCGGTACCGCATGCGACCCACGAGCTTCACGAGCTCGGGATGCATCCCCTTGATGCCCGTTTCGTACACTGCCTGCTCGCCCGCCTCCACGATCCCGGCCTCGATCTCGGCCCGGCACTTCCCGATGACTTCCTCAATCCGCCCGGGATGGATGCGCCCGTCGGCGATCAGGCGCTCGAGCGCGAGCCGGCCCACCTCACGCCGCACGGGGTCGAAGCAGGAGACCACGACCGTGTCCGGCGTGTCATCGATGATCACGTCCACGCCGGTGGCGGCCTCGAAGGCGCGGATGTTGCGACCTTCGCGCCCGATGATCCGCCCTTTCATCTCGTCGGACGGGAGGGCGACGGCGGACACCGTGCTCTCGGCCGTGTGCTCGGCGGCGATGCGCTGGATCGCGACGGCGAGGATCTTCTTCGCCTCGCGGTCGGCGTTCTTCTTCGCCTGCTCCTTGAGATCCCGCGCGAGCGCCGCGGCTTCGCCGCGGGCCTCATCCTCGAGCCCGCGCAACAGCTCCTGCTTCGCCTCTGGCGCGGTGAGGCCGGCGACCTGCTCGAGGCGGGCCCGCGCCTCGGCTTCCTTCACCCCCAGCGCCCGCTCGCGGTCGTGCAAGGCCTGCTCCCGGCGCCCCAGCTCGCGGGCCTGCGTCTCGAGGCCCGCCAGCTGCTGCGCGGTCTGGTCCTCGCGTCGCTCGATCTCGCGCCGCCGCCGCCCGACCTCCTCATCCCACACTTCGCGCGCCCGCAGCAGCTCCTCTTTCGCGGCGAGGACCATCCGCTGGCGCGCGTCGGCGAGGAGGCGCTCGTTATCCGCGGCGACGGCCCGCGCCGCGGCGGCGACCACCCGCCGCTCCACGTGCCGCCCCACGATATAGAAAGCCGCTCCCGCGGCGACCCCGCCGCCCGTGAGGGCTGCGACAATTGCCAGCCAGTCCGGCATGAGATCTATCTCCAGCAACGCACCCCTGTACCAGCGGAGCGTGTTGTTTGAGACGTCAGACGTCAGACATCAGACATGAGACATCAGACATCAGACTAACTGATGTCTGACGTCTGATGACTGAGAGCTTTTCGCTTGCCCGGCGGCAGCAGCTTCGTCATGTCATCCGCCAGCGCCGCCAGCCGAGCGGCGACTTCCCGCTCGCCCTTCTTCGTCTGGAACAGCTCGTTGGTGATGTCGAGCGCGGCGAGGATGGCCGCCTTGTGCGTCTCGACGATCGGCCCCTGGGACAGGACTTTTTTCAGGGCCTGATCGACGTACGCCGCGACTTCGCGGGTGTACTCCGGCGGCAAGTCGGAGCGCACCGTGTACTCCTCGCCGCCGATCATCACCTTGACCGCGTGCTTCTTGGTGCTCACTCACGCACCTCCGGTGCTTCCGGGGCTCGGCGCGCTGCCGGTCCCTCCACCGTTGCCTCCGGGCTGGCGGGCCTGCTCCTCGAGGAATGTCAGGCGCGACAGCAAATCGTGCACGCGTCCGCGCGCGGCCTCCACGCGCTGGCGCAACGTCTTGTTCTCCTGCTCCAGATCGGCGACGCGGTTCCGCATCTCGGGGTCGGGTTTCGGCGCCACCCCTGCCACGCCCGTCGCCCCCGTCCCAGCGCCCCGGATCCCGCTCTCCTTCAGCTCGGATTCGGCCTTGAGGGCGCGCGCGCGCCAGCCGGCCAGCTCGTCCGCCACATGGCGGAGAACCGTCTCCAGCTGCTCGAGCATCCGCCCATCAACCCTCTCTCCGTCGTACGCCAAGCTCGTCCTCCAGCGCCTGCAGCGCGCGCGCGAGTAGCTCGTCCACCTCGCGTTCGCGGAGCGTCCGGCTCGGATCCCGGAAGGTGCAGTGCCACGCGACGCTGCGATGGCCTACCGGTACGCCGGAACCCCGGTATTCGTCGAACACGTCGAGCCGCGCGAGCAGCGGTCCCGCCGTGCGGGCCAGCAGCGCCGACACCGCCGCGGCGCTGACGCCCGCCGGCAGCAGCAGCGCGACGTCACGCTCCAGCGGCGGTTGCGTGGGCAGCGGCCGATACCGCGCCACCTCGGGCGCGGCCACCAGCAACCGGACCTCGAACCCGAAGAGCGGCGCCGCCCAGACGGGCGCGTCGGCCTCGAGCGGGCCCGACCACCCTACCACCGCTCCACCGGGTTGCACCGCCTCCCAGCCTGCCCCGCCACCCGTTGCCGGTTGCACGGTGCACGACGGGGCCGCGACCCTTACCGCTAACTCAAAGTGGTGCTTCAAGTCCCATATGTCCATATCAGGTACTTTCGCACCCCCAGACCAGTGGGGCGGATGGCGGGCGCCGGTGAGCACTCCGGCCACGGAATCCCATTCCTCGGGGGCCTGCTGCGTCGTGCGGAAAACCGTCCCCACCTCGAACAGCCGGATATCGCGAATGCGGTTGGCCCAGTTGTGCTCGACCCGGCGCACCAGGCCCGGGATGAGCCGGCGACGCAAGTGTGCCTCTTCGGCCGACATGGGGTTCCGGATCGCGACGGCGTCCGGCCCATCGGGCGGCCCGAGCGGGATCGTGCGGGCCTCGTACAGTCCGGCCCGGACGAGCTGCTGGCGCACGCGGGCCTTGGCCTGCTCCACCGGCGCATCCGGCACGGTTCCGGGGCGATATGGGCGCAACTCGTCCGGGAAGGCGTCGTACCCTTTCAGCCGCGCGATCTCCTCGATCAGGTCCACCTCGCGCGTCACGTCGGGGCGCCAGCCGGGCACCTGCACCGCCAGCCGCCCATCCTTGGGCGCGACGAAGAACCCCACCGACGTGAGCAGTCGCTCGAGCTCGGCTCGCTCGGTCGCGACGCCGAGCAGGTGGGACACACGCTCGGGGCGGAGGAAAATCGTCTTCTCCTGGACCGGCTGGGGCCACAGGTCGAGCGGCGGCGCGCGCAGCTCACCGCCCGCGACCGCGACGATGAGCTCAATCGCGCGGCGCAGGGCGTCCGGCATGCCGAGCAGGTCTAGCCCTCGCTCGAAGCGGTAGCTCGACTCGCTCGACAGCTCGAGGGCGCGCCGGGTGCGGCGGATGCGGGTCGGCTGGAAGTAGGCGCACTCGAGCACGAGATCGGTGGTGGAGGCCGTCACCTCGGATTGGGCGCTTCCCATCACGCCGGCGATGATCGTGGGACGCGCGGCGTCGCAAATCGCCGTCATGTCGGGGGTGAGCGTGCGCTCGACGCCGTCGAGCGTGACGATCTTCTCCTGCGGCTGCGCGCGGCGGATCACGACGGCGGGACCGCGCAGCTGCGCCAGATCGAACGCATGCAGCGGCTGGTTCAGCTCGAACAGGATGTAGTTGGTCGCGTCCACGACGTTGTTGATCGGCCGCTGGCCGATCGCGCTCAGCCGGTCGGCGAGCCAGGCGGGGCTTGGCCCCACCCGGACCCCGCGGATCACGGCCGCCATATAGCGGGGGCAACCCTCTGGGTCCTCCAGGCGAACCTGCACCCCGTCCACCGTCCCCTCCCCGGCGGTCGGGCGGACGGGCGGTCGGTCGATCAGTCCGCCTGACCGTCTGGCCGCCTGACCCGGTGTTTCCGGCAACTTCACGACGCCGCCCAGCACCGCCGCCAGCTCCCGGGCCACCCCCTTGTGGCATAGCAGGTCCGGCCGGCTCGCGGGGACGTCGATGACGATCTGGTGATCGGCCACGGGAACGGCGTCGACGAAGCGCGTGCCCGGGGCGGCGGCGGTGTCGAGCTCGAGGATGCCAGAATGATCAGCTCCGAGCCCCAGCTCCTTAGCCGAGCACAGCATGCCGTTCGACACGACGCCGCGGATCTGCTTGCGCTCGAGTCGCATGCCGCCGGGGAGCAGCGCGCCCACCGGGGCGTACGGGTAGAGCTTGCCGGCCTGCACGTTCGGCGCGCCGCACACGACCTCCACCGGGCCGGCGGCCCCCCCCGCCCCGCCGGCGTCCACCAGGCAGAGCGTGAGGCGGTCGGCGTTGGGGTGGCGCTTCACCTCCAGCACGCGCGCGATCACGATGTCGCCCAGGTCCTGATGCAACGGCACGACGGCGTCGACCGCCGCGACGTGCATCGTCAGCTGCTCGGCCGTCTCGCGCGGGTCCAGCGTCCGGCCGAGCAGCGCCTCGAGCCACCGGCGCGAGACGATCACCGCGTGGCCCCCCCTCCCCCTCCGGCGAATTGCTCGAGGAAGCGGACGTCGCTCTCGAACAGCAGCCGGATGTCCGGAATCCCGTGGCGGGTCATGGCGATCCGCTCCGGGCCCATGCCCCAGGCGAAGCCGGTGTACCGCTCGCTGTCCACGCCGCAGTTCTCGAGCACGGCGGGATGGACCATGCCGGAGCCGAGGATCTCCATCCAGCCCGTCTGCTTACACGTCGGACACCCCGCGCCCTTGCAGATCTGGCACTGCGCGTCCATCTCGGCCGACGGCTCGGTGAAGGGGAAGAACGACGGCCGGAAGCGCACCCGGGTGTCGGCGCTGAAGAACTTGCGCGCGAACGTGGCGAGCGTGGCCTTAAAGTCGATGAAGCTGATGCCGGCGTCCACCGCCAGGCCCTCGATCTGCTCGAACACCGGCGAGTGCGAGGCGTCGAAGGGATCACGGCGGTACACCTGGCCCGGGATCACGACGCGGATCGGCGGCGGATAGCGCTCGAGGGTGCGAATCTGCACGGGCGAGGTATGGGTGCGCAGCAGCAGATCCCCGCCGAGATAGAACGAGTCCTGGGCGTCGAGGGCGGGATGGTCCTTGGGAAAGTTCAGCGCGTAGAAGTTGTAGCGCTCGGTCTCGATCAGCGGCCCCACCGCGCGGGTGAAGCCGAGCTCGTGGAAGATCTCGCAGATCTCGTCCACGACCTGGGTGACGAGGTGCAGCCCGCCCGACCAGCGGGCGCGGCCGGGCATGGTGAGATCGACGTCCGCCGCGGCTGCGGCGGGGCGTTTGAGCTCGCGCTCGCGGGCCGCGAACGCCGCCTCGAAGTCGTGCTTCAAGGCGTTGGCGGCCGCGCCGATCCGCTTTTTGGCGGCCGGCTCGAGCCGCGGTAGCGCGGCGAGGATTTTGGTGAGCGCGCCGGCCTTGCGCCCGAGGATCTCGGTCTTGAGATCCGGGAGCCGGCGCTCGTTCGCTTGCGGGATCTCCTGGAGACGCTCCCGCAGCTCGGTGAGGGCTGCCAGGAGGTCGCGCATGGTCAGAGCGCCTGCTTGGCGACCTCCGCCAACTGCTGGAACGCCGCGGGATCGCGCACGGCGAGATCGGCCAGCACCTTGCGGTTGATCTCGACCCCAGCGCGGCGCAGCCCGTTCATGAGACGGCTGTAGGAGAGCTGGTGCAGCCGCGCGGCGGCGTTGATGCGGATGATCCAGAGCCGACGGAAATCGCCCTTCTTCCGGCGCCGGTCGCGGTAGGCGTACTTCTGCGCGCGCTCCACCGACTCCTTCGCGGCCTTCCAGAGCTTGGAGCGCCCGCCAAAGTAGCCCTTGGCGAGCTTCATGACCTTGTTCTTGCGCTTCAGGCGCGCCACGTTGCTTTTGACGCGGGGCATACTGGCTCCTTACGCCATCAGCAGGCGCTTGAGGCGTCGATCTGCGTGCGAGACCAGCGTCGCCTTGCGCAGGCGGCGCTTCCGTTTGGGATGCTTCTTGGTCAGGATGTGACGGCGGTAGGCGTGATAGCGCCGCAGCTGGCCACTCCCCGTCAGCTTGACGCGCTTGCGGAGCGCGCGTTTGGATTTCTGCTTGGGCATGTCAACCTCAGGGGTCAGGGATCAGGGGTTAGGGGGCGGAGGACCGATTCCCGACCCCTGGTCCCCGATCCCTCGTTTCATTTCGGCGCCAGCACCATCGACATGTTGCGACCTTCGAGCTTCGGATCCTGCTCGATCTTGGCCACGTCCTTGAGCTCGCTCGCGACGCGGTCGAGCACCTCCCGACCCAGGTCGATGTGGGCCATCTGCCGGCCCCGGTACATCATCGTCACCTTCACCTTGTTGCCGTCCTGCAGGAACTCCCGCGCGTGACGCGTCTTGAACGCGAAGTCGTGGTCATCGATCCCGGGACGGTACTTCACTTCCTTCAAGTGAATGACATGCTGCTTCTTCTTCGCGGCGCGCGCCGCCTTCGCCTGCTCGAACTTGAACTTCCCGTAATCCATGATCTTCACGACCGGCGGGCGCGCGAGCGGCGCCACCTCCACCAGGTCGAGGCCCCGTTCCTGCGCCGCCGCCAGGGCTTCGTCCACGGTCATCACACCGAGCTGCGCACCGTCGGGAGCGATCACCCGGAGGGGACTGATCCGGATCTGCTTGTTCACCCGAATGCGCGGCGCCTTGTTGTTCGTGCTTTCGATTGCCAGGTGCCGTTCTCCTCCTCAACGAGAAGTAAAAAGCGGATTCCAGCCGCCCGGAATCCGCGTCTCCTCACTCCCTGACCCCCCGCGCCGCAGGGCGGAGCGGGGGAACGGGAGTGAAGGCTCGACCCTAGAGCACTCCCCGACCTTGGGAGAGGCGGCGGGTGAGGCGCACGCGGCGCCCGCTTGTCATATTGTCGCGCCTAAATTAGCCCGCCCGTAAAACTTCCACAAGACCAAATCCCTTCCCTTCCCGTCCCAGCCGTCCCGCCACCACCGCCGGGTCGTGCTCGAACACCAAGAGCCAGCCCTCCGTCTCGGCGCGCCGGTACAGCTGGCGGCGGGACTCGAGCGTCACCAGCGGCTGGAGGTCGTATCCCATGATCCAGGGGAGGGGGAGATGGGCGCTGGTGGGCACGAGATCGGCCAGGAAACACACCCGCTCGCCGCCGCTTTCCACGAGCACCGACTGGTGGTAGGGCACGTGTCCGGGCGTGGGCAGGCAGCGGACGCCTGGGAGCACCTCCGCGTCGCCGTCGATCAGCTGGAACGTCACCGGCTCGAAGTTGTGCGGCAGATAGCTCGCGGCGGTGCGCTCGTTCGTGTGGCGCGCGAAGTCGAGCTCGCCCCGCTGCACCACGTACGTCGCCCGGGGAAAGGTGATCCGAACGGCCCCCCCCTCCGCACCGCCACCACCTCCACGCTCGTCCACGACCTCCCGGTAGGTATCGCCGCCCGCGTGGTCGAAGTGCAAGTGCGTGTTGATCACCCAGCGGACATCCTCGGACCGGGCGCCGACTTCGACGAGCGCGTCCTCCAGCAGGGTGCGGCCGTCTTTCCCTTCGTTGCGCACCCCGTAAATGTCCCGGAACTTGGCGTCTTCCTTGTTGCCGAGGCCGGTGTCGATCAGCACCAAGCCGTCGTCGTGCTCGACGAGCAGGCAGCGGAGCGCCAACGGAATGCGGTTGCGCGCGTCGGCGGGAATGCGCCGCTCCCACAGCGGCTTGGGCACGACCCCGAACATGGCGCCGCCGTCGAGGGCTTGGCAGCCTGCTTCCAGCGCGTGACATCGCAGGCGGCCTACCTGGAAGGTGGTATGCGTCATTCGGCAAGTGCGGAATGCGGAGTGCGGAGTGCGGAATGCCAAGGAAAGGTCGCGCGCCGCACGAAGCCTCCAGGTATGCTCCGCAATCCGCAATCCGCACTCCGCAATCTCACAGATCGTCCCGTCGCAGCGGCAGCGTCATACACCTCGGCCCCCCGCCTCCCCGCACCAGCTCGCTCCCCTCGATCGTGACCACGCCGCGCACGCCGTCTGCGAGCGTCTCCTCCCCCGCGAGCAGGCTCACCGCCGGCACAATCGTGAAGCCCGCGTGCTCGAGCTCGAGCAGCGTCGCTTCGTTGCGGACGTAGGTGACGACCACGCCGGGCCGCACGGCGAAGAAGTTGCACGCCGACGACCATTGCTCGCGCTCCTGCAGCGAGCGACCGCTGCCGCCACAGAACACCGGCTCGAGCGGCAGGTCCACCGCCCGCAGCGCCGCGAAGAAGTTGGGCATTTCCTTCACGCCCTGCGACTGCTTGCGCCGGTGCAGCACCGCGAGGCGCTCCGGGCCCACGAAATGCGGCGGGTAGATGCAGCACAGCTCCCGGTCGAGCTGCGTGAAGATCATGTCGAGGTGGATCGCGGTCCGCTCGGCGGGCAGGACGACAACGATCACGTCCTTCACGCCGCAGTGCGCGAAGACGAGGTCGCAGAGGTGGTCGAGCGCCGCCGGGCTCGAGCGCTCGCTGAAGCCGAGCACGAGGAGGTCGGGCCGGATCGGGTGGACGTCGCCGCCCTCGAGCGTGTAGTTGTTGCGCTTCTCCTCGGAGCCGTCGTACAGGATCCCGGCGTTTTCGAGGCACGGGTGGTAGCGGAACAGGGCCTTGATGAGCAGCTCTTCCGTCCAGCGCACGCCGTAGCGCATCGAGCCGATGATCGAGTGCTCTCCGATCACGATGCCGACGTCGCGCGTGAAGAACAGGTTGGGCAGCGGCGGAAGCGCGTACCCCGTCTCGTTGAGCGCGCGGGCGATCGGCCCGGCGTCTTCCAGCGCACCCTCGATCATCAGGCCGACGAGCTGCTCGGCCGGGAGCTCCCCCAGCCTTTTCGCGAGGGCGTCCGAGGGCACCACCTCCAGCGCCCGGGTGACGAGGAATTCCCGCACATCCGGGCGGGTGACGAGCTCGGTCAGGAGCGCGCGCACCTCGTACACCTGGGCGAAGCGCTCCAGCACCGCGACGAAGCGCCGGTGCTCGCGTTGGGCCAGCTCGAGGTCGATGATGTCGTCGTAGAGGTAGTCTTCGCGATTGCCGGGCGTGACGGCGAGCAGCTCGGGACCGGGCGTATGCACGAGCACGGCGGAATCTAACCGGGCATCCGCTCGCCGGCTAAGTAACTGCGAAGGGCGACGTTATGTTGCTCCAGCAAGCGAGTGCGGGATGTGGAGTGCGGAGTGCGGAATGTCGGCGCATGCATCGCTCGCCGAGCGACCTCCCATTTCAACTCCGCACTCCGAATTCCGCACTCCGCACTAGTCGTTCTAGCGGTTCGCCAGCGCGAAACTCAGCGTCTCGAGCTCGAGCGCCATGTTGACGGACTTCACGACCACGTCGGCCGGGACGGCGAGCCGAATCGGCGCGAAGTTGAGGATCGCTTTCACTCCCCCCTGGACGAGCTGGTCGGTCACGTCCTGCGCCGCGTCGGCGGGGGTCA
>WNGH01002488.1_pt1 | contig 17453 bp, 11 predicted proteins | sample 5400631 | NCBI WGS metagenome assembly WNGH01 (sample SAMN13153373, study PRJNA577476) | soil metagenome | isolation source: 115 cm soil or saprolite under Garry oak tree replicate 1 | place: USA:California | collected 2016-06-15
CTCACGTAGTCGCGCAGCTGCGCGTAGCCGTCGATTCTCCGTCGGTGCTTCGGCTCGGCGACTCGCTGTCGATCAACGTCACGGCCGTCGATCCGTACGGCAACGTGTTTCCCGCTCCGCCAACTACGCTTTCGGTGACCGATACAACGGTTGGCAAAGTGGCTGCGTCCTTCGTAATCGGCGGTCCTAGGCGCGGGGCGACGGAGTTGATGATCACTAGCAATTACGTGACCAGTCGAGTGCCGCTGCGGGTGGTCCAATACGTCGCGGCGATTGTCCCGCATAGAGACACGCTGATCTTCTCAAGCCTCGGCGCCGTGCTTCCGCTCGGATATGACATCCGGGACGATCGCGGGCGGCACGTTGCCGACACGACAGCCGCGCTTTCCGTCACCGATACGAGTGTGGCTCAGCTGGTAGATGGGATGGTGCGCTCGGCCCGGCCCGGAGAAACGGCGCTACAGCTCTCCGTCGGTTCTGTTACGGCCACCGTGCCATTGGATGTCGAACAGCGGGTCGCTTCTTTGCGACTGCAGCCCGACACGATTCGCTTCGATGCATTGCACGATACGACGACTCTCTACCCCGTTGCGTACGATAGCCTGGGAAATCCCGTCCTACATCCAGCATTGGTCTTTGAGGTCGCGGACGGCCAGGTCGCCTCGCTTACCTCCGACCGGTCCCTCGAGGCGGTAACGCCTGGAGCGACTGTGCTGAGGTTGCGTGACGCGGTGACCGGGTTGACCACCACCACGCCGATCGTGGTGCAGCAAAGGATTGCAAGAATTGACGTTGCACCGATCACGTTCGATGCGCTTGGTGACACGCTTCCAATATCCGCCGTCGCGCACGACCGATTGGGGTCCGTTGTCGCCGGTGCGTCGCTGACTTACACGATGAGCGACTCGACCGTTGCTCCCCTCCAACCAGGTGAGCGCCTGCGCTCTGCCGCACAGGGGCACGCCGTGCTAACGGTCACCGATTCGGGAACTGGGACGGTAGGCTCAGCTGCCGTAATCGTCGCACAGCGGGTCGCGTCCCTGGCTGCTTCGGTTGACAGCGTCGCCTTTGATGCATTGGGTGACTCAGTCCCTTTGAGTTTCTTGGCCCGCGACCGACTCGGTGCCGCCGCCTTGTCAGCAACAGCGTCATATGCATCGAATGACGATGCGGTGGTCAGTGTGGGGTCCAGCGGGGTGGTGCGGTCCCGTGCGAACGGTAGGGCGACGATTGTCTGCCGATCGAGTGATGGACCAGCCGACACGGTGTCGGTTGTTATCGCGCAACGGGTGACAGCAATTGGGCTCGCGCATGACAGCCTGATGTTTCAATCACTAAAGGCAGTGCAGGCATTGGTGGCAACAGCGTTGGACCGGTTGGGATCTCCTGTAACATCTGCGTCACTCACATATACAAGCACCGACACGTCGGTTGCTACGGTCGACCAGCGTGGGCAAGTCAGCGCGGTCGGCAACGGGGTGGCTCATATCCAGGTGTTGAGTGACGGTATTGCCAGAGCTCTCCTGCTGCGAGTTCAGCAAAAACCAGTGCGCGTGGCGGCGTCAGCGGATACGGTTCGGTTTGACGCGTTTGGTGAGATGCGAGCGCTGGATGGGGTCGCCGTGGATTCGCTCGGCTCCGCAGTTCCAGGCGGATTCGATTCTCTGACAATCGCAGATTCCCGCGTGGTTTCAGTGGATTCGGCGACGCTACAATCCCATGGCAATGGTATCACGCAGGCAACTCTGACCGTCGCGGGCGTCTCAGCGCCTGTGGTGGTGATCGTTGATCAGGTGCCCGTTTCATTGCAAGTCTCTTCGACATTCGGCAGCCCGATTGTGACCGTTCCAGCAGGTTCGCCGTTTCCATTGGCCTGCGTAATGCGCGACAAGAATGGATATCTTATCGAACGCGATCCGGCATTGATTTGGAGCAGACGAGGAACTGTCGGTGGAACAGGTTGCGCTGACGCGCGCGCGGTGCAATCCGGATACGACACGCTGTTCTTTGCGTCCGGCAATGTTCAAGCTCGACTCGGTGTAATCGTGTCAACAGCCCCTGACTCGGTTGGCGTACTGAATGCACCTAAGCCGCTGACGGACGACCCTGTCACACGATACGTGGGAGAGGACTTTACCAATCCCTCCACGGTCGCTCTGCAGCCTCTAGTCGCGGAGATCATGGCCGCTTACGGTAATCCATCGTCGAATCTCGGTCGCGCACAGGCGATTCGTGACTGGGTAGCCCGAACCGCCATCTATCCAGACCAAGGAGTCCATCCCAACGGTAGCACGAGCAATCTGAGTGTCCTTCCTCCAGGAAAGACATGGGCCGACGTCAATGCCGTCCTCTCCGACTCACAGCGTGCGCGAGACGTAGCGTATTGGGCCGATATAGCCGCCGACGGCTACGCCATGCTAGACCGCTTGTTAGGAACACTCGACCCTGCGACCGGCTTACGCGCCGACGACGGACTGATGGAGCGCGTGTCGGGGGCGCAGTATCGCATGCAGGACATCGATTCATATCACTTCTTCCTTTGCACGTACCAGACGGTGCTTACGGTGAAACTGTGGGCTGCAGCAGGCCTCCAGGGCTTGCTGCTCCAAGTCAATGGTCATGACCCAGCCGCGGTTTTTATTCCTGATCTCGGACACTGGGTGTATGAGGATCCAGGATATAACAATGAGTATCTGTTAGATGGAGTCGGTGATCCGCTATCTCCAGTCGAGTTGTTGTCTCTAAGCACGAATGGTATAGTGAGCCGTGCCATTCCTTCAAGAATACCAGGTCCTGCTTACGATCCCGAGACCTACATACACGATGAGACGTACGTCAACGCAATCAATCGTCGTGGGTATCGTATCGTGGGCAGTCGAATGTACACATTCAACGTTCCCAACCCCACACCCTGGGGTCGGATCGTCATGATCGACGTGCCCGACCTTGATACGTCTTCTTTTAGTAACCAAGCGGTCTATCCCCGTGTCACTCCAGATGTGGCGTTCCCAGGACTTGGGGTCGTGGTAACGACTGTGAGTGTCAGTGATTCGGTCTTCGTCGTGAGTCTTGGATCCACGTATCCCCACCACGAGAGATTTGAACGGCGCATCGACGGCGGTGACTGGGAATCTGTGGCCGCTCAAGACGTTCTGCCTGTGGGGGCTTGTCGCGTTGAATACCGCAGTGTTGACCACGCGGGGACCCGTAGTGCCAACTCGCTGCTCGATGTATGGGCGCCTCGAACCGACGATTTCCTTGAAGTCAGCACTGCCTCGGCGGTGCGGCAGGAAACCCGTCTTTGCACGTGACATTGCCTACCGACCACCGCCTCCGCTAGCAAACCATGTGCGGGATCGTCGGTTTCTGGACGCCTGGCGGACTCGATGACTCAGCGCGTCCGGCGCTAGAGCGAATGACATCAGCCGTGCGTCACCGCGGTCCAGATGACTCTGGAAATTGGTTAGATCCGAGTCTAGGTGTCGCCCTCGGCCATCGGCGACTGGCTGTCATTGATCTGACACTCGAGGGACGTCAGCCAATGGACTCCGCGCATGGCCGGTATGTCATCGTGTTCAACGGCGAGATCTACAACTTCCTCGAGTTACGCGCTGCTCTCGAAGCGCAGGGAATGTCCTTCCGAGGTCACTCCGATACGGAAGTCATGCTCGCGGCATTCGAACGAGTTGGCGTGATTGAGGCGACACAGCAATTCGCGGGAATGTTTGCCTTCGCTCTGTTCGACAAAACGGAGCGCCGCCTTTACCTAGGACGTGATCGGATAGGAGAGAAGCCGTTGTATTACGGATGGGTGGGAAACGTCTTACTCTTTGGGTCGGAATTGAAGGCGCTTAGGGCCCATCCAGCATGGCGTTCGCGGGGAGGAGCGGGGATCAACCGCGGTGCCCTGAGTCTCCTTCTACAATATGGCTACATCCCGGGGCCCCACACGATTTACGAAGGCATTAACAAGCTGCCGCCCGGCACAATTGCCGCCTTCGCGGAAGGCCGATTGCTAGAGATCCAGCGATACTGGTCGGCGGCGGACAAAGCGGCTGACGCGGACACTGATCGAGCTGCCGTTAATGAGGAAGACCTCGCGAACGAGCTAGACGGATTGCTGCGGGACGTCGTGAAGCGTGAGATGATCTCAGACGTGCCCCTAGGTGCCTTCCTGTCCGGTGGTATTGATTCATCACTGGTCGTTGCACTCATGCAAAGCCAGAGCAGCCGCCCAGTGCGCACTTTCACCATCGGGTTTCATGAGCAGGAGTACAACGAAGCGAATCATGCCAAGGCGGTTGCGCACCATCTTGGGACCGATCATACGGAACTCTACGTAACGCCTGAAGAAGCTCTCGCAGTTGTTCCGAAGCTTCCCACGCTGTATGACGAGCCCCTCGGTGACTGTTCACAAATTCCGACGTTCCTCGTTTCCGCCCTGGCTCGGCGTTATGTAACCGTGAGCCTCTCAGGCGACGGGGGGGACGAACTCTTTGGTGGTTACGATCGTTACACCCGTGGCCTTCGGATCTGGCGCCGTCTCGCGCCAATTCCAAGGATAGCGCGCCGGGGCTTCGCACGCGTCTTACGCGCGGTTCGGCCGGAGCGGTGGGACGCTGTGCTGAGGTGGGGCGGTGCTTCGATTAGCAGACGCCTTGGGGTACGGATCACAGGTGATCGGTTACATAAGTTGGCTGAGGTCGTCGCCAGCGACAGCGCGGTAACGATGTACCGCGATCTTCTGACTCATTGGCAGAACGCTACAAGCGTAGTCCGAGATTCTCATAATCTCGACACTGCCCTAGGTCACCTTGACTCCACCGACGTCCGCGATCGGAGTGGCCATGCGCTCCTTGGCGTCATGATGGCGCTCGATCTCGTCACCTATCTGCCGGACGACGTTCTCGTAAAAGTCGATCGCGCTAGCATGGCTGTCAGCCTCGAATCGCGTGCACCATTTCTGGAACATCGCGTCGCCGAATTTGCTCGCCGCGTACCACCAGACATGAAGGTAAAAAATGGGCGAGGGAAGTGGCTCTTGCGGCGGCTGCTTGCTCGGTATGTGCCTTCGTCCTTGGTGGACCGGCCCAAGATGGGTTTTGGAGTGCCGATCGATCATTGGTTGCGCGGCCCGCTAAAAGAATGGGCAGCTAGCCTGCTCGATGCCGCAAGATTGAAGCGAGAGGGCTATCTCGACCCCGCGCCGATCCAGCAGAAATGGAACGAGCATCAAGATGGCTCACGTAACTGGCAGTACCTGTTGTGGGACGTGCTGATGTTCCAGGCCTGGTTGGAGACGCAGTGAACCCAGGCATTTCGCCGGGCTCACTCAGTCAATGACCGATTCACTTCTCAGTCGTCGTGTGGTTGGTTGGTTCCAAGGGTCGGTAAACCGGCGCATTCTGGGAGCTGCGCTGACCGTTGGTACGTTCTCAATCGTTGTGAAGATTACCGCCACGCTCAAAGAACTTGCGGTGGCCTATCGCTTCGGTACCGGCGACGTGGTCGATGCGTTCCTCATTGCGCTTTTGGTGCCGCAACTCGTTGTTAATACAGTTGGCGCGTCACTTACAGCAGCGTTCACTCCGGTCTACATATCGGTCCGCGAAAGCGAAGGGACAACAGCTGCACGTCGGTTGTTTGGATCCACCACCTTCGCAAGCCTGGTCATTCTCGTGTGTCTCACCCTCGTGATGATCATCGTAATGCCCTTGGCGCTTCGACTCTTGGCGAGTGGCTTTAGTGCCCAGAAACTGGCACTGGCAAGATCTCTCTTCTTCGTTCTCGTGCCAATTGTTGTGCTCAATGGAGCGCTGACGATGTGGTCAGCTGTCGCCAACGCTGAGCACAGGTTTGCTGCGGCCGCGCTCGCTCCGATCTGCGTGCCACTCGTGACACTAGTGGCTGTGCTGGTCGCCGGCGGTGTGTGGGGCATTGAAGCATTGAGTGTGGGTACGGTCTTGGGCTTCGTCTGTCAGTGCGGCTTGCTGGCTTGGGTCCTCTTCAGGCACGAACTACCAATCATCCCACGTTGGTTTGGCGTCACTGTCTCTCTGCGAGCGGTTGCGTCACAGTACCTGCCGATGGTGGCTGGCGCAGCACTCATGACAGCCAGCTGGGCAATCGGCCAGGCGATGGCCGCAACATTACCAGCGGGTAGTGTCGCGTCGCTGAACTATGGAACAAAGGTCGCCGGGATGATCAGTGAGGTAGGCTCGATGGCTTTGGCGACGGCCGTTCTGCCCCATTTTTCCGTCATGGTGGCTCGACGCGAGTGGGGTGCCGTCCGCAAGACTGTACGTGCGTACGCGCGAATCATCGCGGTGACTGCAGTGCCGGTGACACTCATGCTAATTGTGTTGTCGCCGGCGATCGTTCGACTGCTCTACGAGCGTGGTGCGTTTACAGCGATCGATACTGCGCACGTTGCCGCGATCCAGGGCCTGTATCTACTTCAGGTGCCATTCGTCATGATTGGAATGTTGTTTGTCCGACTGGCGTCATCTTTGCAGAGAAACAAGATTCTCTTGATAGGAGCTGCGATTACCCTCCCCTTGAACGTTCTGCTAAATCTCTTGCTGATGGGCCGAATGGGAGCCGACGGCATCGCCCTATCAACATCAATCGTGTACGTCGTGTCGTGCTGCTACCTCGCGGTGTCCGCGGGGCGCGCGCTTCGAAAGGCCCAGACTCGGGATTCCGTGTGATCCTGAGGTTATTGTGAACCCATGACGGCACGAAACAGGCCTGGTTCCGGCGGTCCCTCCGACGTCCGCTTTCAGTTCGGCAAGAACTGGGCGCGCTTTCTCTCAGTGCTCGACAGCGAACGCATCGCTGAGGCGGAGTCTTCTTTAACGGCCATGCTGAATATGCCGGATCTTCGGGGGCGCTCATTCTTGGATGTCGGTTCGGGAAGCGGGCTTTTCAGTCTCGCTGCGAAACGACTGGGTGCGACTCGAGTCCATTCATTCGACTACGATGAGGACTCCGTCGCCTGTACGCGTGAACTCAAGCGCCGATTTCTTCCCCATGAAAAGGACTGGACGATTGAGCATGGGTCTGTCCTCGACGAGGCGTACCTTCGATCGTTGGGATTGTTCGACATCGTTTATTCCTGGGGGGTTCTGCATCATACCGGGGATATGTGGCGCGCGCTCTCGCACGTCGTGAACACAGTTAACCCGGGTGGCTGGCTGTACATCGCGATCTACAATGACCAAGGACAGACGAGTCGCCGATGGCTCGCCATTAAGCGGTTGTACAACCGCGGCGTGGGGCCAGTTCGAATAGCCTTGCTGTTCCACATCGGGGCCTACTTTGGCGCACGAATGGTCCTCCGTCGCATATCGCGGTGGCAGAACCCCTTCAGCCTTGCGTCATGGCGCGACAAAAAGAGACAGCGAGGGATGTCCATCTGGCATGATTTGGTCGATTGGGTCGGAGGTTATCCTTTCGAGGTGGCGAGACCTGAGGAAGTGTTCGAATTCTGCGCCGCGAGAGGATTCGCGCTCCGACGATTGAAGACGGTAGGGGGTCGACTAGATAATAATCAGTTCGTTTTCGAGAAGACCGTCCTACGAAGCCTCAATCCCGCTGCGTTGGATCGGGCCCCGTAATGTCGGTCGGTGTGAAGCCCTCGGTTCTGATGGTGTCCTATCAATACGCACCCGTGGCCGATGGTGGTGCCGAACGACAAGCCCAGGTGCTTGCTGAAAAGCTTGCTGCGCGTGGATGGCCGATAGGCGTAGTAACCGCTCGCTATCCAGGCACCGCAAGATTCGAGTGCGTTGCGGGCGTCGACGTTCACCGTGTTTGGGCGATTCCGCGCCCTCGGCGATTTTCAGCGACCTTTCTCCCCTCACTAGCTCGGTTCCTACTCCTTCAGGGGAGGCGATACGCCATTTGGCACGCTCATCAAGCCTTCTATAACGCTGGCATCTCTTTGTCGCTCGCGCGTTTGCTGGGACGGCGGTGTGTGGTCAAGGATGCGTGCAGCGGCATATACGGTGACTTAGCTCGCTTAAGTCGTGTGAAGTTCGGTGGTTGGGTGAAGCGACAACTTCGTCGAGCAGATGCGGTGATTAGTCTAAATTCCGAGATGACGGACGAACTTTTGGGCGCCGGGGTTGCTAACAGCAGAATCCGACCGATTCCGAACGGCGTCGATTGCGATCGATTCTCTCCCGCGACCCGCGAGCTTCGTCTAAGAGCTCGCGGGGCACTCGGTATTCCACCGACCTCGCTGGTAGCGCTGTTTGCAGGGCGTCTCGCTGAAGATAAAGGCATCTCCTACCTGATCGACGCATGGCGACACGTCGAGACCAAGGGCCCAGCGCATCAATGGTGCTTGATCATCGCGGGCGAGGAACTGAGACAAGGTGAGTACAGACCTCGAGGCGAGCGCGAATTGCGAACAGTGAGGTTTGTCGGCAAGGTGCCTGACATTCGCCCATTGCTACAAGCGGCGGACGTACTGATTCATCCCTCTTTGTCAGAGGGCTTGAGCAATGTCGTGCTTGAAGCGATGGCAACGGGCTTACCCGTCGTCGGAACCCGAACCGCCGGCTTGAAGGAACAAGTTGTGGACGGCGTAACCGGAGTCCTTGTATCGCCCAGAGATGCTGAGGCCCTCGCAGAAGCCGTTGGCGCGCTACTGGGAAATGGGGAGCGTCGGGTGAGGCTCGGTGCGGCGGGTCGAGATCGGGCAGTGCAAAGGTTTGATCTCTCCTCCGTAGTAGACGCCTACGAAAAGCTGTATCATGAGCTCATGCCGTTGCCGGTCGACAGCGCAGCCGTGTCGTACCCTTGCTAGCTGCCCTCCTGTTGTTCGCGAGCATCATAGGGCTCGTGATCTGGCTCTTTCGCGGTAATCGGGATCCACTCCTTTACTTGGTTCCCTGGGCCCTCGCTTTCCCTCCACTCATCGCATACGGGGGCAGGGCTCTCGGTTGGCCAGGAGGATGGCTATCGACTCGCGTCGCTCTAGTCTGTTGCATCGCGCTATGGCTCACCTTTCGACTGGTTCGACGCGACTTCTCATACCGAAACATTCCAGGCTTATGGTTTGTGGGGCCGTATGTAGCCCTCGTTATCGCGTCGGTGCTTTGGTCGGTCCTCGGATCGTATAACGGAGAGGCTGATGCGTTAGCAAATGAGCTGATAGCGTGGTCCGTACCAGTTTTAGTCTTCTTTCTGCTGGCATCGTCACCGCGACGAGATGAAGACCTTAAACGCGCATGCGTCGTCATTATTGGTGTCGCAGTCTCTGTTGGCGTCTATTCGGGATTTCAGGCTCTGGTGTTAACAGGAAATGAAGGGTTGGTGCCTCAGCCTGTAATCGATCTCACGCAATACGGACGCAGTGATTTGTGGTTTGGGTCGTTCCGACTCTACGGAACGCTCCCCAACTTGGGACCAAATTTTCTCGGTGCGTTCCTATTGTTTCCTGCGGTTCTCGCGCTCAGTTGTTCATTCGGACAGAGTGGATTTGTTAGGATGCTATGGCTCATCGCTTCTCTGAGCCTCGCAGCGGTGATTGTCGGTACGTATTCCCGAGGAGCAATGGTCGCTCTTCTCGTTGCGTTCGTCATGCTTCCGTTCTGGCGTAGGAGCACGCGCGGCGTTTGGCTGGTGCTCGTTAGTGTCGCAATGAGCGTGGTGCTAGTAGCTCAGACGCCCGTTGGACGTTACGCTCGTTCCCTCTATGTCGCTGGACAGCTGGACGTCTCTGGTAGCGCTCGAGTGCAGCTCTGGAGAACAATTCTCAGGAGAAGTGCTGACTATCCCTTCGGCATGGGTTTCAACGCATGGCCACGCCAGTCGCGTTCAGAGATGGACGTTGGCATCGCTGAAGCGCAAGCAACCATCGGTCAGGCTCGCCCTGCAGAGAATCAATGGATGCGGGAGCTTGCTGATAGAGGCATTCCAGGTGTACTTGCGCTCGCTCTCTTAATGGCGGGCCTGATCCGCTTGACCTATCGGATGGCTGACCCGCACGAGACCAGCGGGTACGTGCGCGACTTCATAGCGGCGAGCGGAGCAGCGAGCGTGGGGTGGGCAGCTGTGTTTGTCACAGGCGATCATCTCATGTACGATAGCGTTGCGGGAATTTTCTGGTATCCGTTTGCGCTCGTCCTCGCGACTAGTCGCGATATCTGCTGGCATTCTGTCTCCCAATCGATGGGGGTCTCGTCGCACGTCTCTCCGGGCATTCGTGCAACCTAGTCTCGCCGTCCCCGCAACCCGGGTTCTGCGGGTCTGCCACGTGATCACCGGGTTTGATGATGGCGGAGCTGAACGCGTTCTTCTCAACACAGTTCGACGTCTCGACCGGACGCGCTTCGACCCCCTAATCGTTTCGCTGCGGGGCCGAGGCCCTCTGTCGGACGAGGCGGATCAGACCGGGGTAAGAACGATCCACCTGGGTATGGGACGCCGCCCGGGTCCCGCGACGATCTGGCGGCTTGCGAGACTGTTCCGCTCCGAAGCGGTGACTGTAGTGCACGCCTACCTGTATGATGCAAGTATCGCATCGAGAATCGCCGGCCGACTGGCAAAAGTTCCAATCGTGCTGACATCGACACGAGCCCCTCTAGAGTATCTACCTCGCTTCGCTTGGTGGCTTGATCGCGTTACGTCGCGCTGGTGTCGGCGGATCGTTGCTGTCTCTCAACACACAGCAGATACTATTGTAAGAGTTGAAGGCATTCCCAAGGAGCGCATTGTCGTGATCCCGAACGGTGTGGATGTTGCCCGTTTCACACCGAGGGATTCGGTGCAGGCGAGATCCTATTGGGGCCTTGATAATGCTGCGTTCGTAGTGGCGTCCATCGGCCGTCTCGTGGAGCAAAAAGCACATCGCGACCTGTTTAAGGCGCTCGCGCTTGCTCGCCCAGTTGTTCCTTCATTACGCTGCCTTATCGCGGGAGATGGCCCACTGCGTCGCACGCTTGAAGCCGATGCTCACAGGTTAGGCGTCGGTACAGCATGTCGCTTCCTGGGAAACGTTCCCAACGTTGAATCGGTACTCGCCGCGGCGGATGTGACTGTCCTGTCATCGCGCTTTGAGGGGATGCCCAATGTGGTGCTCGAAGCGATGGCGATGGGCTGCCCGGTGATTGCCACGTCCGTCGGAGGCTCGACGGAATTGGTTCGGAACGGCGAAACCGGCTTCCTTGTCCCACCCGGCGATACGACAGCGATTGCGGAAGCGATGATTTCCATCGCTTCCTCGGCAGAACGACGCACACATTTTCGTGCGCGATCCCGGGAAGTCGCCGTTACCTGTCACGGGATAGATAAGATGATCAGGTCCGTGGAGAAGCTCTATCTCGATGAGTGGGAGAATTCTACAGACTCGTCTGTGACTTCATCCAATGCGTGATTCGCTAGTCGAGTTGCTGAGATGTCCGGAATGTGCAGGAAGGCTAGACATGAGCGCCGAGGAGAGGTCGGCGGATCATGTGATCACTGGACGGCTCAGCTGTACGGCCTGCAAACGTGCCTTCCCGATTCTTCGCGGGGTTCCGCGTCTTCTCCCTGATGGGTTGCGTGGCGATCAAACGGACGACTCCTTCAACGCGGTGCAGCAGCGAACGCAGCGCAGCTTCGGGTACCAATGGATGCGCTTTGGCGAGCTCCGGCCAGAGTTTGAAGAGCAGTTCCTGTGGTTCATCTCACCACCCATCACCCGAGGGTTTTTCGCGGGTAAGCGAGGCGTCGACGCCGGTTGTGGGTTCGGCCGGCACTTGTATTGGGCAGCCAGCTGGGGCGCAGAAATAATTGGAGTCGACGTGAGCGATTCTGTTGATCGGGCCTTCGCCAATACCGCTCACCTGCCTAACGCTCACATCGTCCAGGGCGACATCTATCATTTGCCGGTCGCGCCGTCGGAATTCGACTTCGCCTACAGCCTTGGCGTTTTGCATCACCTACCCGATACAGCTCGAGGGCTTGCGAGTGTTGCCCAATGCGTCCGACCAGGAGGAAAAGTCATTACCTGGCTCTACTCAGGTGGCCGCGGGAAGTGGTTCGAGCGTGTTGAGCCCTTGCGCCGAGCCGTATCAAAATTGCCGTTGCCTGTTTTGTATTGGATTTCGTTTGTGATCGCTGGTCTGGGTTATCCTACAGTCATCGTGCCGTACAGGTGGCTTTCCCGAATGCGACTATTCCGCGGCCTGCTCAAGCGGCTACCATCGCACGTCAAGTATTACGCTGCCTATCCATTTCGAGTCTATCACGCGGACTGGGTGGACAGGCTTTCTCCGCCTGTGCGATCCTACTTCAGGGCTCCAGAGGCTCAGGCGCTCTTGGAGGGGCAAGGCCTCGCGAGCGTTGAAACATACCTGACCCTGGAAACTGGAGTGACGGCGGTCGGTCAGGTTGTACGCGAGCACAGCCCCCAGTGACTCGGTACCGGGTCGCTCATATCATTACAACATTTTCGAAGTCTTCTGGTGCCGCAGAGAATACCAAACTCACGGTCAACCTGCTCGACCGCACTCGCTTCGACGTTTTCCTGGCAACTCCTCCGAGGGAGTCAATGGTTGCTGAATTGGCGCCAGACGTCACCCACGTTCCGCTCTCCTGCCTTCGGCGTGCGATCAATCCTTTCGCGGATCTGCTCGCGTTCAGCGAGCTATACGGATCTATCCGTCGTTCTCGCTTCGATCTCGTTCATACGCACAATGCGAAGGACGGGATCCTCGGTCGGTGGGCTGCCCGATTAGCTCGTACACCTGCAATCGTACACACGATTCACAACGTTTCGTTCCAAGCTTCGACGAGCCCCTTGTTGAACAGGCACTACGCGATGCAGGAACGTTTGGCCGCGCGCTTCACGGATCGCTTGTTGGCTGTATCGACCGACAATGCGGCCAAGTACCTACGAAACAGAATCGGCCGACCCGAACAGTATCGAACGGTGTATTCGGGACTCGAATTAGCGCGATACATTGACGATGGACGGCCCGCGGCGGAGCGCCGAGCGGCGCTAGGGCTGCCGCCTGACGTAGGTCCGTGGGTCGGGTGGGTAGGTCGATTCAATCCTCAAAAGGATCCACTAACATTTGTTCGCGCGGCGCAATTCGTAAAGGCTCAAGTGTCTGGCGTACGGTTTGTGGTTTGCGGGGACGATCCCATCAAGCCCTCGCTCCAAGCGGAGACGCGCGCGCTGATCGCCGAGCTAGGCCTTGGGGAGGTCATGCATTTCCTGGGATTCCGTCCGGACTTAACTAACGTTTTGCGTGGTGTAGATGTTGTCATGCACTCCTCCCGCCACGAAGGAATGGGACGGGTGATCTGTGAGGCTCTCGCGTGCGAGCGACCGGTGGCGGGCACCGCCGTTGATGGTGTGACTGAAGTAATTGATTCTGGGCGTCGTGGAGGCGTGCTTGTCGCACCTGGAGATCCTATCGCACTTGCACAAGCGGCGGTACTACTGTTAACTGACCCGCCGCTTGCGAGGACATTGGCGAGGAGGGGCCGTGAGTGGGTTACACAGAACCTTTCGGCGGACGGCATGGTGAGAGCGATCGAGCAAGTCTATCTGGAGTTGCTGACGAGGACCCGGACTAAACAGTCAAATCCCAGCCTATAGCCTCGGTTGACCAACAAGCGCGTGTCGATCTCAACCGCCCGCCTCGGAGGCACTCTCCTTCTTCGTCCCTATAAAGAGCAGATATGGGCTAAGCGATCGGATTTCGCGACTTCGTTCAGCGAATACCAATCGAAAGAGAACGTTGAGGACTTGTTGTACCCTTCCGCACAAGCGCAGTATGTGGCGCTTCGGCGAATGCGGTTTGGTATTGAAGATTCGAAAACTGAAAGTACCGTAATACCGACAAATGATCGGAACGAGCTCACTCTTCGCCTTGAAGAGATTGCAGAAGACGTCAAGATTCATGATTGAGAGGTTGTGCAGCGGGAGGGTCTCTTTGTTGAAGAAGTATACGAGTGCGCGATTGATTCCGCGAAGGTTGGGAATTGAGACCACCAAGTGCCCACCCGAGCGGAGCAGATTCAAATGACCGGCGATCACAGCGGTCGGATCCGAAAAGTGTTCAATGAAACCATGGGATACCACGATATCGAACTGGCCTCGGTGCTTGTCTTGAAATGACTGCGACAGGAAGTCCGCGTGAATCACGTTCGCGGGATCCAATCCATGCATTGAGAATAGCTGCCGATTGACGCGGACACCGGGTTCGGAGTACTCGACACCATACGGTTGATATCCGAGTGATTTCCAGAACTGGACCAGGTTTTCTCCCGGCGCGCTGCCCACCTCGAGGATCGTAACGCGCTTATTGCGTGGAAGGATTTGCGGATAAATCACATCCCATAGGAGGAATTCGGGATAAGGGCGTACGAGGTCGACGAAGCGAGGTCCCAGCAATCGTTTAATGAAGCCAATGACAGGTGTCTTTGGATGCCCTCTGTGTTCGGCAAAACCGGGTAAGTATTTTGCGTCCCAGTATTGCTTATCGGTTAGCCGCTGCATCGGCTGTCTCTTTCCGCGCCGTCGGGTGCTGTTGACTGAACTTGGGATCCCGAGTCCAAAACGCAGCTAACCGCCGACGAAGGCGGAGATACTCGTCGTCACCATCTGCAATGAGGTCGTCGTGGTGTTTCAGTAAGATTGCGAGCGCTGAAGCCAGAACTCCAAAAACGGTTCCAACAAGCAAGACCGTGATCACGCGTCGCGGTTTCGTGCGCCTTCCAGGAATAGTCGGACGATCGATAACAGTTAATACGGGCGTGTTGTTGACTTCCTCGATGCGAGCCGTCTCGTACTCCCGTCTGAGTGTCAAGTAGAGTTCTTGTTGGACCGCCACTTGCCGATTCAGGCGTTGCTCTTCGAACCTTAGCTGGAGCGAGGCTTGCCACTGCCTATTACGGTCGTAGAACGCCCGCAACGCTTCTTCTGCAGTCCGGAGCTGCTCTTCGGCGGACGACACGCGGCCCTCGATGAACTTGCGTCGCTCGCCCGCGGAGCTCTGTCGAGCTTGGACGTTGAAGTCGAACAGTCGATCTAGTAACAACTGCAGGAGATCTCTCGCCGCGCTAGGGTATGGTGCTTCAACAGTTATGCGCACCACGTCGGTCCTCTGATCCACCCCGAGTGTGAGCCTGTCGCGTAGTTCCTTAATCCCCTCGTCAAGGCGTCGTTCCGGAGTCGACCCCGCGATGCGATACAGGTCATAGACAACGACGCTGTCATTGGCGTGTGGGCCAGCGACCTTCGCAGAGAGCACCGCGCTGAGAATCTCGCGACTCCTGAGAAGATCAGCGTAGAACGCGGGTGAACGACTAGCTTCTGCTCCGAGGTTCACCCCCAATTGAGAGGCCAGTCCCGAGAGTCCGGTAGGCAAGCGCATAGGGCTGCCACTTTCCGGCACAAACGAAGCGGTCGCCGCGTATGTTGGGCGCATCAGAAGCACAACAACCGACGTCACGAGCCCAGCAACGATTGGGAGGCCCAGCACGAGGCGATATCTGCTAACCAATGCCTCGAGAAGTGGGAATACCGTGCGCCGCTCTGATGTCCTATTCATTTTAGCCTAACGGCCAGTAGACGTGCGTCACTATGCGCGACAAGGAACTGCAGTTGAGTTGTCGAAGGTTTGTTTCCATTTGCGAACGCATCCTCACGGGCTGACGTACTCTAATCGCACACGGAGCGTATACCCTGGTGATCCAGTCACGCCATCCAATTTGGTCATGTAACTAATGGGCTGATTGGCGGCCGCAAAGAAGAGAAAGCTGCCAGTGACCTCTGTTCCCGGTACCGCGCTTGCTCGAAGGGGCGCACTGACTTCCGTCTGATCGAGAATGCCGTTGTTCCACGCGCCGGTAGCCGATATCACGCCACCGGTGCCGGCCTTCGTAAGAATCAGGGAAACTGTCATACGGTAGATCCCTTCGCCCGGAATAAGCCCCGTGTTGATCAGCGTGGCTCTCGGGATCGCGGACGTCTGCTCGATGCGTGTAACGGTGCTCGCACCACCACCCGCCGTCTGGGTGGTGAAAAAGTTCGGACTCGTCGTTGATGGTCCATAGTACTCCTGGGACCGCACCGACCGACCTGTTGCGTCTTTGTAGCTACAGTTTCCAGAGCCACAAGCCCAGAGGTTCCCAGTGAAAATTGCTGGGGGATCCGTACTCAATGGATTTGCTAAATTGATCGCTAGTCCACCGGACCCGGTGTTCTCCCAGCGATTACTCATGAAACGCACGAGCTGCATCGTGCCAGTGATCGCAATGAGAGGACTGTCACAGTGTGCTTCGAACCGGTTTCCAATCCAACCGCTTGACGCAGTGAGTGTCTTGCCAGGGTTGTCAAACTTTATGAACCCATTCCCGGCAGCAGAACAACCAACATTCGCGTTCGAACTCACCACCGATATCCCGTCGGGCCCACCCGCATCACCCGGCGTTCCTGTCAGCTGAAAAGCAAAGGTAGGTTCGCTCGTCGTTGCGGGTACCTGGATTTCCACTTGGTTCAGGTCGTCAAACCCGCAGCACCTGGATGCGGCACCGGTGAACTCGATGCCGAACTGGTTAAACCCCGTGATACCGATGCGGTTGATATGGCAATACAGGCACGCCATGGTGATCCCGCCGGGGGGGAACGTCGGGCCACAGAACCCGGTCAGCTGAAAGTCTTGAAGCGTGACACGGCCCACCGGAGCGTCCGGTGTGCCGATTGTCAGCATCGGAACCGTCGAGTGCCTTGAGCAGAGCTGCGTTCCGCCTCTGCCTCCACCGAAGCCGCCGGACCCATCCCCATACACCAGTAGTCCTGAACAGCGAATTGTCAAACGAACGAAAATGTACTGTCCGGCCGGGATGTGGACGGGAGGCGGGGCCGTGGACGAAGTACCTCGGTCGCAGCTGGAATTAATAGCGGACTGTAACGTGGATGTTTGATCCAGTGTCGCGTTCGGGACAGCACCACAATCCACGACGCTGATTGGCTCGTTGGCAGCCGGTATCCTGCACTGCGCATGTAATGTGTTGGCAAGCGTCAGGCCTACCAACGGCAACCAATAACGCACTTGATTACCGTGTCGCTACGACGATGATCGCGACTGTGCTCGCGAGGATCTGCGCGATCGCACCAACCAGCGCAACCATGTCTGTATGCGGGGCGTTTGGATCCTTCGCAGGGACATGGACCTCCGAGCCTGGTCCCGGCGCCGGATTGCTGCTGAAAAACAGCGAGTGGTGTCTGGTCCTGACCTCGCCATTGGCGTACCGCACGCTGACCTGCCCCTTTTGCGCGAGTGGCGTAAACCCACCTGCCGCGCTCAGATAGTAGTCCAAGCCAGCGCCACGACGGTAAAGCACACTGCCGGGAGAGTTCACCGCTCCAGTGACAGTCACACTGGGCTGATATTCCGGGATTCGAATCGAATCCTCAGGCTGCAGGATGACATTGTCGCGAGCGC
>WNGH01003798.1_pt1 | contig 17441 bp, 17 predicted proteins | sample 5400631 | NCBI WGS metagenome assembly WNGH01 (sample SAMN13153373, study PRJNA577476) | soil metagenome | isolation source: 115 cm soil or saprolite under Garry oak tree replicate 1 | place: USA:California | collected 2016-06-15
GGTTTTCCTCGGAAGCGCTCGAGGAGAAACTTATGAACAAAAGGTAAGTAACCGCGGATCGTAACTGCGACGAGCCCGCGTTCTGTGCGCAAATACGTTTCGTACCGGTTCAGAATGTTAGCCAGCAGTGATCTGTCACAAGCCAGATTTCGAGCTGGAACAACGTTCTGCCCTCGCAGATGATCGAGAAACTGCTGGAGGGTCCTTAAATCGCCCCTGTGAACTCGGTGCTTGCGCTTGAAAAATGCCTCCACCACCCGCTCATCAAGGTTTGTGACTGCGAGGTCGTTTCGTCTCAACCACTGCCCAAAATTCGTAAGAAGCTGCAGTTTCAACCGCACTGTCTCACCTGCGTAGCCTTGCTCTATCAGTGAGGTAGTGAATCTCCGAAGCTGGGCCAATAGTTGGTCGGGAAAGCGTCCGGGTGCTACTAAGTTTCGGAAAGAACTTTCGAGCATGATCTCCTCCTTACTGGCTTCATAGCCAGTTCGGAGAAGATAGCCGGATTATGCCGAATTCAATTTGTCAGCAAAGTGGAGAACGCAGCGCCAAACGGAGAGGATAGGAGAACTACCTGGCTAGAGTCGGCATAATCGGGGAGTCGGCATGCTGCCGCAGGTCGTGGATGTGGTTTTCCCGCACGTAGGAACTATTTCTACCACACCAGCTATAGCATGTCGGCTTCGTCCGCTGCCGGACATAGCTAGTGGTCATTTTCAATCCCCTCAATACAGTGTTTGGACGAGAAAACAAGTCAGCAACAAAACGCAACACCGGCGCAACTTGGGGATGTAGGTGAGACTGACGATTTGCCGGAAGTGCTTGAAAATGCTGGTAGCCCCGGGGTGATTCGAACACCCGACCTTCGGTTTAGGAAACCGCTGCTCTATCCATCTGAGCTACGGGGCCAATCGCGACGTAACCCGTTCTTTCACGAAGCCCAACCACTATCAGTGTACCGAATTTCGAGCGAGCATCCGAAATCGCGTTTTAGTGTAAAACTTCGACACAAGACGTGAATATAAGCCTCGTAAAGCTAGCGGCACCGATTCTCACGGGCAATGGCAGCTTTCATTTCTAGAGCTTGGGCTTGCCGCAGCTCTCCTGGGCGGTATTAAACGCGATCGTATTTTGAACTTCATGACGGGAGATGAATTGCTGAACTGGGTAGAAGGTGTTCAGGGTTCAAGCCTACCGAAGCGGAAATCGAGCTGAGTTCGGTTGTGCTACTCGGCTATGAGCCTAACGCAGCCGCTCACTCTGGCGGAACATCCGTTTTGATATGCCCCTCAGCCAACCTCGCATTGCAGCAGCTCAGATACTGGCGTGGATAGCGATTCCGAAAAGAAATTCACAGTTCGTTATCGGACAATCCGTGAGCGCATCCTCAATCTTGGTCACGAATAGCTGCGACCGCATCAAAAGGCCGAGTACATCACTTTTTAGGAGAAGACGTGCCAAACGAAGGATTGAAAGAGCTTTATGTCGACGAACTGAAGGATCTCTACAACGCAGAAAATCAACTTGTGAAGGCTCTACCCAAGATGGCCAAAGCTGCTTCTTCGGAGTTTGATAGAGGAAGGCTCGGAAATAATGGAAGAAGACTTTGAAGGTGCTCTGCTGGATGCCGCATTAATAGGTGCTGCTCAACGTGTGGAGCATTATGAGATTGCTGCATATGGGACAGTGCGCGCGTTTGCGGAAGAGTTGGGCGAATCTGAGCATGCTTCGTTACTTGCGGAAACCCTCGAAGAAGAAAAGGAAACGGACGAGAAGCTTACCGAACTGGCGAAGCAGATCAATGTAGAGGCTGACGAAGGATCCGGGCAAGCGGAGGAAAAACAAAGGACACACCAGAAGAGACCTAAGCGGGCTGCCTGAAACTGACCGAATAGGAATGTTCATGGAAGGATCGATTTAGATCCTTCCTTTTGTTTTTGGTGGCGAACGCCAAAACTCCGAATATCAACGTCTCCGTTACTTATGCGGAGGCGACGTATGCGGACTTGGAGCAGAACGCGAAGGCGGTGCGGATCGAGGCGCTGGACTGCTCATCCGCGGCGAACTAACCCGAGATCCCGGCGATGTCGTTCGCGATGCCGACGACCCTGACGCACTTGCTCCCCGCTGTGCCGGTGAAGCCGACATCACGGGAGACGTTCGAATAGGCTCGCTGTGGACCTTCGTAGTGACAGACCCTTCCTGCCTCACCTGTTGCGACACTTTGCCCAAATCGCGGATGCTGCCCCGCGCAATGCCCAGACCAGCGGAGTCGCCACGGATTACGACCTTGTTACCAGATCCTGGCGGGGTCACAGAGGGTCCGCGTTGCACCACGATCGTGTTGTGTGCCGATGTTGCTGGTGGCTGTGGCGGCGTGAACTGCCGCGGAGGATTGATAACTCTCGGAACCGTATTCCATCCCAGACTTGAACCGCCGGGTTGCCATGCCCATCCGTAACCCGGAACGTTTACCCAGGAACCATAGCGGTAAGGCGTCCATCCCCAGGGATACGAAGACACCCAGGTATAACCAAAACCCGGATACCAAGCCCAGGAACCGTTCATGAACGGATCCCATCCCGCACCGGTAAAGTATGGCTGCCACAGCGTGCCGTAACCCGGCGCATTGAAATAATTTCCGTAGTAGTTCAGATCGCTCATGCCGTAGGCATAAGGCGAGTAGTTTCTATAGGAACTGGTTAGATAGCGCTGGTGGTATTCCTCCTGGTGTTTATCCCAGTCATCGTATGGATCTTTTTCCAGATTCTTGGCCAGAGTGTAGCGGTCCTGATCCGCCAAGTCGAAAGTTGCCGTTTGCTTTTTGCCCATCTGCACCGAACCGGATGGGCCTGTGACTTCTACGTCGCCCTTGAAAACTGCCAGTGTAGCGTCTGTATCACCCATTGCCACACGCAAGTGAACCGAGCGCGTGAGCACCATTTTCTCGCGTCCGAAGTTCAGGGTGAACTCATCGCTCTTGGCGCCGTTGAAGTTCAGATAAGCAGTGCCTTCCTGCAGTTTCACCGTCGTGACTTTCGTGCCGGAATCCCGCATGGATAGTTCGGGAAATTCGATGACTGTTCCGGGAATGATGCGAAGCGTGCTGCCATTTTCAAATTCAATCTCCGCGCGCCCTTCGGCATTGATGGACATGTGACGCCTCCCGAGAGCTGCCCTTTATTAATTAGAACACTCCACCGGATGGTGGGTTGTCAACAAATAGTCAAAGAGGCTGAGAGCCGGGAACCAATCACTCCGAACTGTTCTTTCGAGAGCCTGCGACCGTCGGCAAGAACTCCCGCAGCTTCTGTTTTCTATTCAATCACTTAAGGAGATTCCTTACGTCCTGCCGCGAGCAGTCGCTGGGCTCGCACTCGCCCCGGGTTGACGACGGAGGCGTCCCCTGCAATCTTCTCCAGGATGGGCGAGACGGCCGACAACCCTTCCAGGCCATTCTGCTTGGACATCTCTTCCATTCTCTTCAGCTCCTCATCCAGTGCCAGCTTCTGATAGTGGTGGTCATACTCCAACCGCCGCCCAAATTCCAGAGTTGTCGAAAGTCTCTGCAGAAAATCGGTTAGCTCTTGTACAGCTGGAATTCGCGAATAATTGTAGGTCGCCTGCGTGTTTTTCTCAGTGTCAGTGTACTTCAAGGTCTTGACGCCGGTCGAAGCCATCCCGCGCTTCTTCGAATCGACCTCTCCTTCAAAGTAATGGGCTCTTTTTGCCAAATCGAAAATGCGAGTGCGATCGGACGGGGAAATCGTAAAGTCGAAATGAAAGTTATCTTCTTCCGATCCTTGGCTTGTATTAACGTGGCTGTCGTAGGTGGCGTGCCCATCGGCGAAAATCGAAATTGCGTAATGATCTGGTTCCGATCCCGGAAAAGCAAAGTCGAAGGTGATTCGAGGCTGCTGCTCAGCCCTCAAAGAAGAATGGAAGGACAAGACCAGACAGAACAATACTACTGTTTGAAACCGCGAGAGCTTCCGTGATTGTCGAAATTGGTCGCAATTCATTAAGTATAAATTATGCCAAAAATGAATTGCGGGCGCTCTGAGCGGCGCCATTCAGCGCGCCACGGCTCGCTGCCGTTCCAGTGTTGCCGAGGTATGCAGATGACAGATGGCAATGGCGAGAGCGTCGGCCGCGTCCGCGGGTTCCGGGGTTTCGGTCAAATTCAGCAGTCGCGTAACCATGTGCTGTACCTGCTGCTTCTCCGCTCTGCCGTATCCCACAACCGCGGACTTGATGGAAAGAGGCGAATACTCCGACACACTCAGTCCAGCCTTGGACGCAGCCAGCATCGCCACGCCGCGCACCTGACCGAGCTTGAGTGCCGATTTCACATTCAGTGCGTAAAAAACATCTTCAATGGCCACGTTATCCGGTCGTTGCTGAGTAATGATTCCGCTCAACCCCTCGAAAATGGTGGCTAAACGCGAGGCCATGGCGTCGCGGGTAGAAAGCTTGATCGCGCCACAAGTCAAACAAATCAGCACGCCGTGATGACCAAGCTCGACCACACCGTAGCCGGTGTACTCGGTTCCGCAGTCAATGCCCAGGACCCGCATAAGTGAGAGTCTATCTTAAGTTTGAGATGATGACGTCCAGCATAAGGTAGTGCCACCAGCCCGATTGGCTGAATGCTGACCTCTTCTTCTTCAACAGCATCTCGGCCGTCGCGCTCGTAAAAGTTCATTCTCCTGCACAAATTCTGCATAGGCTTTGCAGGAAGAAACCATCTGCTTTCGCTCCAGAAAACGCCTATACGCAGACTCATCAAAAATTTCACGCAGCATCGCCAGTACAACATTCACTATCTCTCGCAGACGCATCATCCCTGCTCCTCGGTGGCGAATCGGCTCGCCACGAATGGAGTTTCTTTTACCCCGGCCTGTTTGCGGCCAGAGAGTACTTTTACGCACTCCAAAACCGATTCCAGCAGTATCAGCACCACCATGACCAGTAAGAAGCCAGTTACGATGGCATCGAGCCGATCATTAAAGATTAGCCGAGAGGCTTCTTGTGTCGGAGAAGACGCGAGGTTACGAGCATGTGCCAGGAAACCGATGCGCGGGCTGGGATCGAAAATCTTTTGCCAGGCCGCGGTAAAGGTCACGGAAACCAACCAGACAAGCGGCAGCAACGTGACGAGGGCGTAACGGACTTTCCCCATCTTGATGATGATCGTAGTCGCCACACAAAGGGCCACGGTCGCCAGCAATTGATTGGAGATGCCAAACAGCGGCCACAGAGAATTAATTCCGCCTACCGGATCTTTCACGCCCTGCCAGAGAAAAAATCCCCAAGCGGCGACCACCAATGCGCTGGTAGCCACGATCGAGGGATACCAACTGGTGCGGCCCAGAGGCTTCCATATGTGGCCCAGTGCGTCCTGCACCATGAATCGGCCCACCCGGGTTCCGGCATCGAGAATGGTTAGGATGAAAAGCGCCTCGAACATAATGGCAAAGTGATACCAGAGCGCCATCACTGCTTGTCCGCCCAGGCTATTGGAAAAAATATGTGCCATGCCAACCGCAAATGCGGGAGCGCCGCCGGTGCGGTTGAACAGTGTCTGCTCACCCACCGCCTGTGCTAGTGAATGCATCTCGGCCGCGGTTACAGGAAATCCCCATGCCGTAATGGTCGCCGCCGCTACTTCCGGAGCTTGGCCCACCACGCCCGCCGGACTGTTGATCGCGAAATAAGTTCCCGGCTGCAGCACGCAAGCTGCAATCATCGCCATGATCGCCACCGTGGACTCCGCCAGCATCGCGCCGTAACCCACGATGCGGGCTTCGGACTCTCGCCGGATCAGCTTGGGTGTCGTGCCACTGGCAATCAGCGAATGGAACCCGCTGATTGCGCCACAAGCAATCGTAATGAAAGCAAATGGAAAAATGCTCCCGGCAAACACGGGACCGCTGCCGTCGACAAATCGCGTCAAAGCCGGCATGTGCAATGTGGGACGCAGCGCAACGATACCCAAGGCCAGCAGAGCGATCGTTCCTAGTTTGACGAAGGTGCTGAGATAGTCGCGTGGCGCCAGCAGCAGCCATACGGGCAAAGCGGAAGCGGCAAATCCGTAAATGATGATCAGAATTGCCAGTGTGGGGCCGGTGAGCGTAAACACCCGGGCCACGCTCGGTGTCTGTGATGCCCACTGTCCTCCCCATATCGCTAGCATTACCAGGACGAATCCCAGGACAGATGTCTCCAATACTTTTCCAGGCCGCAGGCGCCGCAGGTACAGCCCCATGAGCAGCGCGATGGGAATCGTCATCGCGATGGTAAAAGCTCCCCAGGGACTCGCCTTCAGAGCATTCACCACGATCAATGCCACCGCGCCTAGAAGTATGATGATGATGCTGATGACCGCCAGGTAAGCGACGAAACCGCCCACCCGCCCAATTTCCTCTCGGGCCATCTCGGTCATCGATTTTCCATCCCGCCGGATCGAGAAAAGCAGGATCACAAAATCTTGTACGCAGCCTCCGAACACCGCACCCGCCAGCACCCACAGGGTTCCGGGCAAATAGCCAAATTGCGCAGCGAGCACCGGGCCGACCAGCGGTCCTGGTCCTGCAATCGCCGCGAAGTGATGACCGAACACGACCCACTTGTTGGTGGGAACAAAATCGCGCCCATTTTCCAAGCGCTCCGCGGGCGTGGCGCGTTGTTCGTCCAAGGCAAGAACCTTGGCTGAAATAAAATTGCTGTAGAACCGGTATCCCAACGCAAAGCTACAAAAAGCAGCCACTACCAGCCACATGGCATTGATCTGCTCACCACGGCGCAGCGCAATCGTGGCCACGGCCAGCGCGCCCAAAAGAGCAATGCCGATCCACATCACAATTCGGAGCGGTTTAGGCATGGGTTTGGTTCGAAGAGTATCCCAATTATTGTGGCCAATCCTGCGCCTTCGCGCAATCAGCAAGCGAGGCTCCCGCGGTCGTTGGTGGTTAGTCCTTGGTCGGTAGCGAACCGCCAACGACGAACGACCAATGACCGGTAAAGGGCTCTAGCCCCTCCTACGCCAAGCGGACGAGTTAATGGTAGTCTTTAATGCTCCGTCCCACTGAATGCACCTGAAGCGTATCCGCAAGGCGCCCTTGCATTCATTGCAGAGTTCGGAGCGCTCTACTTCAGGACGGACGACAGGAGCAGGCGATGAAAGTCGGGATGCTGACCGGTGGCGGGGATTGTCCCGGTTTGAACGCAGTGATCCGTGCCATCGTGCGCAAAGGCAGCTTCCATTACGAAGACGAATTTGTCGGATTTCTAGAGGGCTGGCGCGGTCTTCTGGAAGATAAGAGCATGCCGCTCGATCTCTCGAGTGTAGGAGGAATCCTGCCCCGAGGCGGTACGATCTTGCGCACGTCACGCACAAACCCCGCTAAAAAGCCTGACGGCCTGGAAAAATGCATTGCCACTTTGAAAAAGCACAGCGTTGATGCGCTGATCGCAATTGGCGGGGACGACACCCTTTCGGTCGCTCAGAAACTACATGAAAAAGGCGTGAAAGTAGTAGGCATTCCCAAGACGATCGACAATGATCTCGCCGGCACCGACTACACTTTCGGATTCGATACCGCGGTCAATGTCGTCACCGAGGCCATCGACCGCGTGCATACCACTGCGGAGGCTCACAACCGTGTCATGGTGGTGGAAGTGATGGGTCGCGATGCTGGTTGGATTGCCATCCACAGCGGCATCGCCGGCGGCGCCGATGTGATTCTGATTCCCGAGCGCCCCTTCGATGTCGATAAAGTTGCCGAGACTATTCGCCTGCGCCATGCTCGCGGACGCTACTTCAGCATCGTGGTCGTTGCCGAGGGAGCAAAATTTTCCACTGATATGGATCCGAAACACGGCGCCCCCATCGTGCAGGACACGGAGAAGGACGAATTCGGTCACGCGCGATTGGGCGGAATCGGAAATATTCTGGCTCGCGAAATCGAACGGCGTATCGGATTCGAAACTAGAACCGTCGTGCTGGGACACATTCAGCGCGGCGGTTCTCCCAGCGCTTTTGATCGAGTGCTGGCCACCCGCTATGGCCTGGGAGCAATCGACATGGTCCATCGCGGCGAGTTTGGCTGCATGGCAGCGTTGCGCGGTAATAAGATCGTTTCCATACCCCTCGCCGATGCCATCGCCAACAACCGTACCGTCGATCAGGAAATGATCGATGTAGCCGCTGGCATCATGGACAAGCTGACTGGAGAAGAAGAACCGGTAGAAAAATAATCCTCCGCGGATTTTTTACAATCGGCATCGCTTGCTATGGACGGCCTCTACGCCCGCCTGGCCTCGTCACTAATACAGATCATCGAGACCGTGTTGATTATTGCGGCTGCGGCAATGATCTTTCTGTCACGACGGAAAGCGTCTCCAATATCGCAGCCACCTTCCGGGTTTGCCTCCTTGCAACGTGGTTTTGGCCGGTTGGCGCGAAGAAAAAACCTTTCCGTCATACTCGTCGGACTCTCAGTTCTCACCATCCGCGCCGCCCTCATTCCGGTGCTCGGGATTCCCGAGCCGCATTGGAACGATGAATTCAGTTACCTGCTGTCCGCCGATACTTTCGCGCATGGCCGAGTAACCAATCCGACGCACCCCATGTGGGTACACTTCGAAAGTTTCCACATCATCCAGCAACCGACCTACATGAGTATGTATCCGCCGGGACAAGGACTGGTGCTCGCGGCCGGCCAACGCCTCGGGCATCCCTGGATTGGACAGTGGATCATCACTACCGTCATGTGTTCTGCATTGTGCTGGATGATCCAGGCGTGGTTCCCCCCAGGGTGGGCGTTATTCGGAGGAATGCTGGCCATGCTTCGGTTCGGCATTCTGAGTTATTGGATGAATACCTACTGGGCCGGTTCACTCGCCGCTCTCGGAGGCGCCCTGGTCCTAGGATCACTGCCGCGGCTGAAACAGTACCTGCGTGTGCGCGATTCTTTACTGATGGCGCTCGGACTCACAATCCTTGCCAACAGTCGTCCGTATGAAGGATTGATATTCAGCTTGTCGGTAGCAGTGGCGATGATCATCTGGATCAACCGGCGAAACCATCCCGAACCGAAAATTTTGTTAAGCCGCGTGGTGTTGCCAATTTTGCTTGTCCTTGCCATCGGCGGTGCGGCTACGGGTTATTACTATTACCGCGTCACAGGCAGCCCATTCCGCATGACTTACCAGGTGAACCGTGGAACCTACGCCACCGCGCCTTATTTCCTCTGGCAATCAACGCGGCCCGAACCCGAGTATCACGACGTGGTTATGCGTGACTTCTATCGTTGGGAACTTCGCCAATTTGAGCAAAACCGAACCTGGCGCGGAGCTCTCAGCCGGACTTTCGACAAGCTGGTTTCATCGTGGAAGTTTTATTTTGGCCCAATACTCACGATTCCGCTGTTGGCGTTTCCGTGGATTCTGCGAGACCGCAAGATGCGTTTTACACTGATCGCCAGCGCCGTCTTCTTTGCTGGACTTGCAGTACAAACATGGACCATGCCGCATTACGTCGCGCCCGCTACTGGCTTGATCTATATCGTACTCATCCAATGCATGCGCCACATGCGGTTTTGGCGATGGCATGGCCAAGGGATCGGCCTCTCCGTAATTCGGGTCATTCCGCTGATTGCAATCGCGATGGTGGTTTTGCGTGTCTCCGCCGCAGCCGCACATGTACAAATTGAGCCGGCGTGGCCCAGAGGAAACCTGGACCGTGCTGCTGTGCTGCGTGAATTGTGGCACTTACCCGGTGAGCAGTTGGTGATCGTGCACTACGGCCCCCGACACGATGTGGACTGGGAATGGGTTTACAACGCCGCCGATATTGACCATTCCAAAGTCGTCTGGGCGCGCGATATGGGCGATGATAAAAATCAGGAATTGTTGCGCTATTTCCCAGCTCGAAGAGTATGGCTCCTCAATGGAGATGACTCTCCGCCCAAGCTATCTCCTTATCTTTCCGGCGAGCCAAAACATTGACCGCATCATGGCTCACCCCAAGGCGAATCCGCGCCCACGCGCTTTTGCTGGCAATCTGCTTGTGGACGGTCTATGCCATCGACATGTCCAACCCGGGCTTGCGCGATCGCAACGGTCTCATCAAAGGGACGGACTTCCTACACTTCTACACGCTCGGAAATATCGTCCTGCAAAAACGCGGAGACTTGCTTTACAACATACAAGCCCAAGCTGCGCTCCTGCGAAAACTCGTGCCCGAAGCTGCCGGCAATCTATATGTCCCGCTCTACGGCCCTCAAGTCTCGTTACTCTTCGCCCCTTTTGCCCGAATGTCCTATTTGACGGCGCTAACAATCTGGCTCTTGCTGAATGCCTTCGTCTACGGAGCATGTTGTTATCTGGTTTGGAAGCAATGCCCGAATCTGCGCGTGGAACCCTGGACCGTGCTCGTCTCAGCCCTCGCCTTCCCCGGATTCTTTCACTTGATTTTGTGGGGCCAGACCTCGACTGTTGCTCTCCTCTGCTTTACCCTTGCATTTCTTGCCCTCAGCAGAAATCGGCCCTACCTCGCCGGTCTCGCGATCGGATCTCTAATTTTCAAACCGCAACTGGGCCTGGCCGCCGCGGTCATTTTCTTATTCTCGCGCGAATGGAAGATGATCGCCGCCGCGATCCTGGCAGCTCTGGCCCAACTCAGTATCGGCTGGCTCTACTATGGCACGCCGGTCATGAGCGACTACTTGCGCGCTCTACTGCATGTGGCAGACGTTCTGCCCATGCTCGAGCCTCGTCCCTATCAGATGAACTCGCTCTGCGCCTTCTGGTCTCTGCTGATTCCGTGGACGCCGGTGGCTTTTGCTTTGTATGCAATAACGGCTTTGGCGGTACTTGCGGTGGCAGTGCGTTGCTGGCGCAGCAGGGTATCACTCGGATTGCGCTTTGCAGCCCTCATGCTTGCCACCGCACTGCTAGCGCCTCATCTCACCGTATATGACCTGCTGATTTTGGCGCCGGCTTTCTTATTGATGACCGATTGGGCGGTGGGCACCGGCGCCGCGGGTGCTGCGCCAATCACGCCAATTCTGCTCTATCTTTGCTATCCCTTGTTCTTGCTTGGCCCGCTGGCCCGACTCACACATATCCAACTATCAGTGATTGCGATGGCCGGATTAATGCTACTAATCGACCGCAATAGAAACCTAACCTCGAACGCCTACGTCACGTGATTGTTTTTCGCCTCGAACAAAAACTTCAGCGCCTCGGGAAACCGCCTAGCCCAGTCGCCTTCACTGTGAGTCGCTCCCTCATCGATCTTTACCCGCAGGCGGTCTTCTCCCAACCCCGCGCGCCGCAGGATGCCTTCCAGTTCTCGCACGTCGTCAACAATTTCCTGGTCGCGTTCCTCGCGGCCGCTCTCCCTGGTCCCAATCGCCAGGAAAATCCTTTCCGGCCATTGCCGAACCGCGAGACTTTGCTTCAAAAGTTGCCGGTTGGAAATAAACAACGACGGACTCTCCAGCAACAATCGCCCGAAGACTCCGGGCCGGTCCACCACCGTATAGAGCGAAATGATCGCTCCCAGCGACGACCCTCCCAGCCCGGTGTTTTCCGGACCTCGACCAATCCGGTATCTCTCATACAAGAATGGCATCACTTCATTAATCAAAAAATCTGGATAGCGCTTCCCCTGCGGCCGCAATTGTGGCGGATTCAATGACCGGTACGACAAATACTCTTTGGGACGGTCTTTCTGTGCGTTGTCTATCCCCACCAGGATCATCGGCGGAATGACTTTTTCACGAATAAGTCGGTCGGCTGTCTCGTCCACTTGCCATTCCACGCCCGTGTAAGCAGTCGCACGGTCGAACAGATTTTGTCCGTCATTTAAATATAAGACCGGATAATATCGAAGCAGGTTGACCGGATCTTCGTACCCCGGCGGTAACCAGACTCGCAGCAATCGCGTATTTCCGAAAATGTGGCTCTTGAATTCATGCAGACGCAGGTCTCCCACCACCGATGGGTTCGACCCAACAACCAGCTGTTCTCCGAGAATCGCCTGCTCTTGAATTATTTCTGCCATGAAAGTGCGCGCACCAGCGCTTACCTCAAATCTTGTGCATCCTTTGCGCCACCAGCAGCGACGACAGCACTGTAATTGCCGCAATCAACGCCAGCGATGACAGACACAAGATGCACCAAACCGCCAACACAAACGCTTCGACGTAGGTGAGGTAGAGAGCGAACCCCAATCCTGCCAGTGAAGCAATCAGAAGCATCAGTGGAACTTCGGCTTTCGCTCGATAAAGTGTGGCAAGAACCAGCAGAACGCCGTATCCAAAGATGCCGATTAACGCGACCGGGATGCCGAACACCACGGAGTAGATGCTGCGGTTCACTATGTCGCAATTAAAATTCGCTCCGAAATCGCAGAAAGAGGACGGCGAAGTGTCATAGTGATGATAGAGCGAAACCGAAGACACCGCCGCTCCGGCGATGGCCAGCAGTGCGATTGCCCATAGAATTCGCCCGCCCCTGGAACTCATGGCAGGCTGCATCCGGTCTTTTCACTCAGCGTTTCCAGGCGTAATACGCCCTCATGGCGGTCCGTGACGAATTGCCATGTGGGGAAGTTTTTTACCCCAGCCTGCACGCAGTTTGGCTGCTCGGCGCGCGAGCCTTTGGTCCCACATTCAATGTAAGGAACGTATTGAAACGCTGACCCAAACATTTCCTTTTGCTCCTCACAGTGCGTGCACCAGTACAACCCGTACATTTTGACTTGCCGTGCCGCCAGGCACTTCGCAAATGCATCGAGCCTGCTTACTCCCGGCCGCTTCCACAAATAAATCCCCAGCAATCCCGCGACCAGAATCAGAACAATAAGAATAGTGCGTCCGATTCGTGTGGTGCGGGCGCCCTCGCCCGCAGCCTTTGACTCTCGTCGCTTCCTGCGCAACTCTGACATGAAATGTTTTATACCACGACATTCAGAGCAGAAGGCAGGACATCCAGCGTCTGACATTGCAACCGGAGCACCTCCCCATCCACCATAGTGTCAACGGGCCCTTCCAGATGAAACTCGATTTGTTTTGCCGGTCGTCTCTCAGCCAGCGGATGTTGAATATGTGTCCCGTCATAAAGTGTCGGAAGATTTCGAATCAGCCCCAGCCGTCCAATCGGCCCCCAGCGGACATATTCGATCAACCCATCGCCGACCTCAGCCTTGGGAGCGATCATCATGGTCCCGCCAGTAAATTTACTGTTGTTAAAAGTAAGAAACAGGCATGGACGTCGATCAATTCGTTCTTCCCCATCCACTCGTAAAGGAAATGGCCGGCGTTGCATCCGCGCCAAGCTGATAAAGATGGATGTCTGGTATCCCAATTCTCCCCAACCTTTAAATCGCCGCGCGCGCAGCGATGCGACATTTGCCGAGAACCCCATACTCAACAGGTTGATGTAATGAACAATTCCCGCAGTATGCCTGAGACGCAAAACGTCGCATTCACGAGAACGGCCGGCCAACAGCGCTTCTATTGCGTATTCCACTCCGCGGTCGGTGAAGTCACGCAGAAATGAGTTACCCGTGCCCAATGGAAGAAATCCCAAGGTAGGCCGCTCGCCACGGTCTGCCCCCGGAAAAAGTCCATTTACGATTTCATAAGCGGTCCCGTCACCACCCACCGCAATGAACTTACGGAAGCCTCTGGCGTAAGCGTCACGTGTAAGTCGTGAGCCTTGGCCCGGGGCGTCGGTTTCAACCGCTTCCAGCTCGATCCCACCTGCCCGCAGCCGATCCAGCGCCGGCGCTACCAGTTTGCGGCAACGTCCTCCACCCGCCACGGGATTTACTACAGCGAAGAATGTGCCACTCAAAGCTCGCTCACCGCGGTGCGCTCACGACTTTTTCCTATCTCCTCGGCCAGCACAGCGCGTTTGATCTTCATGGAGGCGGTTCGGGGGAAATCTTTTTCCCAGACCAGATATCCCCCTACGCGCTTGAAATCCGGCAGACGCCGGTTGCGGGAGACGATCTCGTCCTTGAGTGCACTGGCAAACTCCTGTCCCTCTTCAAGTCGCAACGCTATCACCAGCATTTCGCGTCCTAGGGTCTTTTCCGGCCACAAGTAATTAGCAGCGAAGATGCAATATTCCTTGACTGGTACGCCTTCGAATGCGGTCTCGATATCCTCTGGATAAATATTCTTTCCGCCTTCAGTGACAATCATGTTCTTCTTGCGGCCGAATAGTTGCAAATGGCCTTTGCCATCGAACCGGCCGAGATCGCCTGTGAGCAACCATCCATCAACAATTGTTTCCGCCGTCAATTCCGGATCGTCGAGGTAATGTGACATCAGTGTCTTGCTGTGTGCCGCTACTTCCCCAATGCCTTCCGAATCAGGATTAAGGATGCGCAATTCCACTCCCGGCAGTGGTTTGCCCACCGTATCCGCTCGAAACGGTTTGAGATCGTTGACCGTAAGCACGGTGCCCGCCTCAGTCAAGCCGTACCCATTTGCCACAGGAATGCCAAGTTCATAGAAAAACTCCAGTGTCGATGGTTCCATAAAAGCTCCACCGGTGAACATGGCCACCAATTCTCCGCCGAAAGCCTTGTGTATTTGTGGGAGCAGCCTGCGGCTGAGTTTCGGATTCGGTCGTGCGCGCGTGAAACTCTTGTTGAGCGCAATAAAATAATCCAGAACAAAACGTTTAATCCCCGACAGCGCTTCGAACTTTGCCCGCAGTCCTCGCTCTAGATTCTTGAGCACCATCGGAACCAGGCTTACGTGTGTGATTTTGTAGCGCACAAAAGCGTCACGCACAAATTCCGGCCGCAATGTCCGCAAGTGCACCACGCAGGCGCCACACACAAACGGCCCAATAAAGCCCACCATAAAATCTATGGCATGATTCGTTGGCAAGATGCTGAGATATCGCACGCCGGGCCAGAACGGATACCATGTCGTCAGTGACTTGCACTGCTCCAAATAGTTCTCATGCATTAGGACACAACCTTTGGGCCTACCACCTGTGCCCGAGGAGTAAACGATGCAAGCTACATCCTCACGCTTCCGCGGGACAAATACTGGATCTCCCTTGCGTCGGAAATCTTCCCAGCGAAAGCCGTTCGCCAAGTCAGCGCTCAAAGGCGCTTCGGTAACCAACACCAGCGCTTTGAGATTCTTGAGGTCCGGCGATTGCATCATCGTGCGCCACAGGTAATACTCCACGATGGCAAACTTGGCTTTACAGTGCGCCAGTAACTGCAACTGCTCGGCCGCCGTCAATTTGTAATCAAGAGGTACCAGCACTGCGCCGCAATAAAAAATGGCGTATGCCGAGATCAGCCACTTCGACTGATTGCTCATGATGATCGCGGCCCGCTCGCCCGCATGTAACTCGGCATCTTCCAGCGCCCGTGCCAGGGGCAACGCCAGTTCCTTGAAGTCGGAATAAGTGAGCCGCGTGCGCTCCCGGTCGCGGTCTGATTCGATTAGACAGGTTTCGTCTCCCCAGCGGTCCACCGCATCTCGCAACGCTTCGCCCAGGGAACTGTATTGGTCAAGGTTGAGCATTCAATGGGAGTTTCGATTGCCGATTTTCGATTGCCGATTTGTTAACGGACGGTAAGCAGTCGATCTTCAATTGGAAATCGGAAATTGGAAATCTACAGTCGTGCTTGTATCCGTTCCGCCAGTGTCCTGAAATCCGACACTCCCTGCAATTCGTAATCCGGCAACTCGATTTGGAAATGATGTTCCAGCCGCGTGAGCAGCTCAAGCGTTTGCAAACTATTAAGCCCTAGCGTCCGAAAGAAATCGTCATCCGGCGCAAGCTTTTCCCGCGCCACTTTGAAGTGCGCCGCTGCCAGAGTCAGTATTTCTTCAAGTGTTTGATTAGAACTTCGCATGATGTAAGTCACGGCAAATACGGTTGTGCCTCTGTACTCTCTGCAAATCTTCTTAGGCCAGCTTCGACTGCAGGTTGCGCGAAAAGTTCACAAAAGATTTCAATCTCCCGCCGCAACTCCTCATATGGAATCGGCTTAATGAAATCCTTGGCTGCCATCGAAGTGCGCCGGTCGAATTTTTTTAATTGATCCGCTGTTGCCCGCGCCACTCTCAACGACTCTCCTTCAGCCACCATCTGGCAAACCAGACCAACCTGCTGTGCCTTCGTCGCATTGAAGCTTCGGCCCGTGAGCAATAAATCCCGCACAATCGCGTTGCCCAGATCACGTTTTAAACGTGGAATCCCGCCGAATCCCGGAATCAATCCCAAACGGAGTTCCGGAAAACAAAAACGTGCCATTTTGTCCGCAATAATAAGGTCGCAAACCAGTGCGAGCTCAAACCCGCCACCAAACGTCACTCCGTGCACAGCCGCAATGGTCGTCAGCGGCGAAGCATCAATCGCGTTCATCACCCGGTGAATGCGTTCCAGGTAATCGCGGACCCCCTTAAGTGCCTCAACACGATCCATCTCCCGGGAAATCCGAAACAATTCCTTCAAGTCCGCCCCGGCCGAGAATCCGCAGTCCAAGGAGCTATAGATAATAAGAGCATGCGCTTCGCCTTTTAGCTTCTCCAGGGCGGCAACGAATCTTTCCAGTTCGTCCAGTGTAAGCAAGCCGATCTCATTGCAAGGCTCACGATGCAGCGCCAATTCCACAACACCGTCGGTCAATCCCCAGGAAACAGCCTGCCCTTCAACTTTTTTCATATTAAGCGCCGAGATCCGTTAACCTCGACCGTAGCCCCGGCGTCCCGACTAGATCAACACTCACGAAGCCTGCTTCACCCCATACATCTCTTCAATCTCCGCCTGCAGCCGTGACACAATCAGATCTCGCTTAAGCTTCCCATTCGCCGTCAATAACCCGTTGTCGATCGAAAATGGTTCCGGATGAATATGAAACGCCCGCACCTGCTTGTAGTGCGGCAATTGTGAATTCGCCGCATCCAGCGCTCCCTGCACTTCTTCGCGCGACACATCTCCAGTCACGATCGCCGAAAGGTATCCCCGTCCATTGCCGGTAAGAACAACCTGCTGCGCCCCTGTCAGATGTCGCAGCAGTTCATCTTCAATCGGTTCCGGCGCAATATTGTGCCCCGAACCCAAAACAATCAAATTCTTGATGCGCCCCACGATACTCCAATTCCCTGCCTCGTTAACTTCTCCCTGGTCGCCGGTGTGAAACCAACCGTCTCGCAGAGTCTTGGCGGTCTCTTCTGGACGCTTCCAATAACCGGGAAAAATATTTGGACCCCGAACGATAATCTCCTCGCTCTCGCCCAGCTTCATTTCAATTCCGCTGATCGCCGGCCCAACCCGTCCAGGTTCGACATGGCGTGGGTCATCCATCGTGCAAATGGCAGTTGTCTCGGTCAAGCCATAAACCTGCAACACCGGTATTCCGAGCATCATGAAATAAAGCTGCGTCT
>WNGH01009715.1_pt1 | contig 17435 bp, 15 predicted proteins | sample 5400631 | NCBI WGS metagenome assembly WNGH01 (sample SAMN13153373, study PRJNA577476) | soil metagenome | isolation source: 115 cm soil or saprolite under Garry oak tree replicate 1 | place: USA:California | collected 2016-06-15
ATGGCCCCTGGCCCTATCCAGCCTATCCGCCGTACTACTACTACCCGGTGGGCTGGCCGGTGGGCGGAGCCTTCTTCTCGTTCGGCCCGGGCATCTTCGTGGGGATCGGATTGTGGGGAATTTTCGATTGGCACCGCCACCACGTGGTCATCGATGCCCCGCGATACCGCCGCTTCACCGAGGTGGTGAATGTGGAGGCGCGGCGTGACGAGCTCGAGCGGGTGAGGGCCGTGCGCGGGGAGGGCAACCGGTTCTCCTGGGAGCACAACGTCGCTCACCGGAGAGGTGTCGGCTATCGTGATGCGTCGATCCAGCAGCGCGTGGGCGGGCCGAGACCGGCGGATACGGCGTCGCGGGAGCCCTTCCGCGGGCGAATCGAGCCGGGACGCGTGGAGCCGGGACGCGTGGATCAAGGACGGGCGCCGCAGACCGGTGTAGAGCCGAGGCGCGCCGATCAGGGCCGAGCGCAGCCCGAGCGAAGCGAATCACGGCGCGTGGAGCCCGGACGATCGCAGCCGGGACGGACTGATCAGGACCGAGGGCAGCCAGATTGGGCTGCTCGCGTGCCCCAGGGACGAGTGCAGCCGCCGGCCGAGCAGCCTCGTCCAAGCGTTCAAGCGCCGGCTCGTCCTGAGCCAGGGCGGGCTCAGCCCGGGAGTGTGCCACGCGTGGAGCCTGCTCCCCCGTCACCTGGGCAGTGGCCCGGACAGCGCCGGGAGCCCGGAATGTTTCAGGGGATCGGGAACGGCGGTGATGCTCGTGCCCACGGTGAACGCGGTCGTGAGAGCCGACAGACCATCGCCCAGCCCGCTCCCGCCCCTCGTATCGCGCCCCCACCCGTGAGCGCTCCCGTCCGTCCTCCGGCCACAGTGGCTCCGCCGAGTCCGCCTCCGGCTCCGAGCGCCCCGGCCCCGTCAGCGCCACCGGCACAGCGGCCGCACGGCGGCGGGGCTCCAGGCAGGGAGAAGCGGTCATGAGCCGCACGCCTCCGATGCCATCTGCTTCGCGCGCGAGTTCCTGGATCGTGACGAGCATCGGTCTGGGGCTCATCCTGGCCTGGACCCTGTCCACCTTCGCGGCCGGCGTCAAGCAACAGCGCTTTCCCTCGCCCGAGGCCGCCGTGACGGCGCTGGTGGAGGCTGTGAAGACCGCCGACAGGACGGCCATGCTGGCCATTCTCGGCCCGGACGCGCGGCAGCTCGTCTCGTCCGGTGACGAGGTCGCGGATCGCAACAGCCGCGATCGCTTCGTTCGCTCGTACGAGGAAGCCCATCGGCTGGTCCGCGCGGGTGACGCGCAGGTCACCCTCCTGGTCGGGGCCAGCGACTGGCCCTCGCCGATTCCCCTCGTACAGGACGGCGCTGGCTGGCGCTTCGACACCGCGCGCGGCAAGGAGGAGATACTCAACCGGCGTATCGGCAGAAATGAGCTCAGCGCCATGCAGGTCTGCCTCGCCTACGTGGACGCACAGCGCGAGTACTACGCGCGCGATCCCGACCAGGACCGCCTGCTCGAATACGCCCGGCACTTCGCCTCGAGCCCCGGCCAGCGGGACGGTCTTTACTGGGAGACGCCGCCGGGCGAAGCGCCGAGCCCGCTCGGCCCGCTCGTAGCCAAGGCCCAGGGCGAAGGCTACAAGGAAGTGGGCGGTCGGGCGGAGCCATACTGGGGCTACTACTATCGAATCTTGACGGTCCAGGGTCCCCATGCGCCGGACGGCGCCTACGACTACGTGGTCCGTGGGCACATGATCGGAGGTTTCGCCCTTGTCGCATATCCCGCGGAGTACAGGTCCTCCGGCGTGATTACGTTCATCGTGAATCATGCGGGTGTCGTGTATCAGAAGGATCTGGGCCCCCACACCGCCGACATCGCTCGCGCGATGAGAAGATTCGATCCCGACAGCACCTGGAAGAAGCTCTAGCCGCCTGCGATTCCTTCCGTCTGGGTTCTTCGCGTCCCGGTTGTCGCTTCGGCCGCGGGAAATCTTTCCTGAGAAGTTCTTTCGCTCTGATCGCCCGTTTCCTGGTCGACTGCGTCCATTCGGCGCTTGGGACCAGCGATTCGGAGCTCGCTGCCTCTCAGAACGAGTAGACCGGACCTGAGGGAGCGGTGGCACATCCCATGCTGGACTTGCTTAGGCAAGATGAGCCCCGACGCCTTTCGGTCTGGCGGGGGCGTGGGTCACTCAGGCCATAAGAGTCAGGCCACAAGTCCGGCCACAAGGAGGATGCTCATGATGCGATATTTCAGCGTCGGGTTCGCGCTCGGTCTGCTGTTGACGGCGTCCCCCATCTGGGCCGCCAGCAGCGAACGGCATTCCGGCGTGGTCGTGGCCGCCGATCCGGGTCGGGGCACGATCACCATCGACGAGATGGGCCCTTGGTATGGTCCCGCCACCGCCCCCGCCCGTCGCGTCTTCCAGATTGCTCCGGGCACGCGCTTCGGCCTGGCGGAGCGGACGCCGGACGGAAACCTCGGGTGGCCGTGGGCGTACACGGAGCGCTCGCTAGAGCTCTCCGACCTTCGGGCGGGAGACTTCGTCACCATCACGACCGAACCTCAGGGAGCTCGCGCGGTCGCCGTCCAGGTGCAGGCCGTGCGTCCCACCTCCGAGAAGTAGTAGCCCGCTGAACACAGGGCCGGACAGCCCGCGGTGAGGGCTGTCCGGCGGTGGCCTGCCCCTATCACCAGGAAAATATCCTCAGCAAGTTGTGGAAGTCGTCCGTCCAGACGCCCACGCGAGGGTCCACCTCGAGCTTCTCGGCATTCCACTTCTCGTCGCGCGCCATGTTCCCCAGGGCCTCGCGCGTCCGGGCGAGCACGGCCCAGGTCGAGCTGGTGGCACCGTCGGTGGTCGGCCCTTCGTCTGACCAGATCACTCCCTCGAGCTGCGCCTCCTCGGCGAGGTTGGCCACCACCGGCTCCAGGGAGAGATAGCGGTTCGAGAGATGGAGCGCGAGGAGGCCGCCCACCTTGAGCATGTCGAAATAGAGACGCAGGGCCTCGCGCGTGAGCAGGTGCACGGGGATGGCGTCGGAGCTGAAGGCATCGACCACGATCAGATCGTAGTGCTCCCCGGGCCGCTCCTTCCGCACCGCCTCCATACGGATGCGGGCGTCGCCCATCTCCATGCGCACCGAGACGCCGCGGGTGGCCGCATCCGACAGGTAGGTGAAGTATCTGCGGTCGAAGGCGATGTCGCGAACGAGCGGATCGATCTCGTAGAAGGTGATGGCGTCGCCGGGCCGCGCGTACGCCGCCAGCGTCCCCGTGCCGAGGCCGATCACGGCGCTGCGCCGCGTGGTGCTCCGCCTGTCCAGCTCCGCGAAGAGTCGCCCGATGGGGCCTTCCCGCGCGTAGTACGAGAGGGGCTCGCCGCGCCGCGCGGGATCGCGGCTCTGGCGGCCGTGCAGGGTGGTGCCGTGACGCAGCTCCGTGTAGCTCTCGTCGCGGGAGACCTGGAGCACGCCGAAGAAGCTCCGCGCCTGGCGGATCTGATCGTCTCGCCGCGCGTCGATGGAGCCGGACACGAGGAGCAGGCAGCCCAGGGCCACGCCCATGACCCAGGGGCGCCGCCGCAGGGAGAAGACCCCGGCGAGTGGCAGTCCGTACATCAGGATCTTGTTGACGGCGCGCCGGATCGGAGTCAGCCACGCCACGGCCGTCTCCGACGGGATCTTGAGGAGACCGGTGAGAAACTCGAAATCGATCCGCACGGAAAGCGAGTCGGAGTAGAGCACGAGGCCCAGCGCCACCACGGCGAGGGCCTGAGCCAGATCCACGCGAAGGCTCCGCGAGGGCTCGGGGTCTCGAGCGCTCAGGAGCACGCCGGCCAGCACCATCACGAGGGGATACTCCACGAGCGAGTGGAAGACGACGGGGGCGATGAGCGCGTTGAAGAGCCCGCCCAGCACCCCGCCCACGGAGAGGAGCAGATAGAACCCGGTCAGATATCGGGAGCTCGGCCGGCTCCGCGCCAGCTCGCCGTGGCAGGCGAGCGCCACGAGTAGAAGCAGCAGGAAGTGCCAGAGCATGGTGATCCAGATGCGCTGCTTGAACCCCGAGACCATGAGGAAGAGGACGGTGAGGATGACGGGCAGTGTCGCCCTCCTGACAAGCCGGTGGAGCCGGTCGGGCCAATGGCCGAAGGTCAGGATAAAGCTCAGCAGGTAGATGGCGAGCGGCAAAACCCACAGCAAAGGCACGGCGGCCACATCTGTCGTGATGTAGGTGGTGGCGCCGATGAACAGGCTCGAGGGTATGAAGGCGAGGACGATCCAGAGCAGCCGGCGTCTCATGCTCGGCGGCTCTTTATCCAGCATCGACGCGGGTAGCATCGACGCGGGCCGGATCGACGTGAAGGAGGCCGGCGGTTCCGACGACTCGGCCGGCGCGGGTCCGCCCAGCTCCGGGCCGGCCGGCGCATCCGATGAGGCCACGGGCGCGGGCGCCGCCGCGCGCCGCCACAGCACGAAGGCGCAGAGCGCGATCAGGACGGCGAGAGCGACATACCCTATGCTCCAGAGCCGGGTCTGCGTCATCCAGCTCTCGCCGCGCAGGCGGAGCCGCGGCTCGATCAGGATGGGATAGCCCAGCAGGGCGAGCATGCTGCCGAGATTGCTCGCGGCATAGAGGAAGTACGGATCGCGGGCCGCCGGATGCCCCGTGTGGCTGAACCACTTCTGGAGCAGGGGGGCGGTGGCGCTGACCACGAAGAAGGGCAGCCCCACGGAGACGGAGAGCAGCAGGAGCACGTCCAGCACCGGGTTCGCATCGCCCGCCCGCAGGAAGTGCGGGTTCACGGCCAGGGGCAGGACGGACAACGGAATGACGAGGATCCCCAGATGCAGGAGCGCCTGGCGTGGCGAGGCGCCAAGCCACGCCGTGCTGGCGTGCGCATACGCATAGCCGGCCAGGAGGGCGGCCTGGAAGAAGACCATGCACGTGCTCCACACGGCCGGCGTGCCACCGAGGAGCGGGAGGATCATCTTGCCCACCATGGGCTGGACGACGAAGAGCAGCGTCGCCCCCACGAACATGGTGGCGGAGTAGAGGAGCAGGATGGCGGCCAGGGCGGGCCTCTACTGGATCACGTGGTCGGCGACGGACAGGACGGGAGCGGGGGAGCCACGGGCCCGGCCCTACGCCGCGAACTCCCTCAGCACGCGCCCGGGGCGGCCACAGTCGGCCATCACACCGCGCTCGTCGGCGGTGCGCACGCCGTTGACCCAGACACCGTGGAGGCCGACGGCTGGCGTATCGAGGCGCGAGGCGCCCGTGGGCAGATCGTTCACCCGGCGCTTCTCGCCTCGCCCGACCCGGGCGGGATCGAAGAGCATCAGGTCCGCCCACGCCCCCGGCACGAGACGCCCCCGGTCCTTGATGCGATAGGCATCGGCCACCGTGGTCGTCACCGCGCGCACCGCCTGCTCGAGCGTGAGATCGCCGCGCTCGCGCACCCAGTGTCCGAAGAGATGGAGACCGAAGCCCGCGTCGCAGAGGAAGGAGAGATGCGCGCCCGCGTCCGAGAGCGCCACCGCCGCGCAGGGATGCCGCAGGAGCTCGGAGACCTTCTTCTCGTCCGTGTTGAAGAGCCGGCAGTCGAACATGGTCTCGAGGTCGTCGGCCAGCCCCAGGTCGAGGAAGACGTCGAAAGGCTCGCGCTTCTGCTCGCGGGCCAGCTCGCCGATGGTCTTGCCCTCGAGCGGCCTCAGCTCGGGCTTCTTCGCTTCCGCGATGGTCAGATAATCCCAGTTCGCGTTGCTGATACGATTCGGCACGCCGGGCTCGCCCATCTCCCTGGTCAGGGCCCGCCGGAAGCTCGGATCGGCCAGCACCTGCCGGTAGCGCGTCTCGTCGGGCGCGGTCAGCGCGGGGCGCCATGCCATGAGCGCCTCCAGCGGATAGGGGTGGCGCAGGGTGAACTCCATCCCCAGCGGGAAGCAGCCCACCTGCGCCCAGAGCTCGCGGCCACGTGCACGCGCCTGCTCGATCTCGCCCAGCTCCCTGAAGACGCGGGTGGGATCGCCCGGGTCCACGAACATGGCCGCGATCATGACGGGCCGGCCGTTGGCACGGGCGATCTCTTCCAGCCACGGGATGGTGGACGTCATGCCCTTGGTCAGCATGAAGATGCCGCGGCCGGCCTCACCCAAGGCCCCCGTGAGGGCCAGCATCTCCTTCTCGTCGGCGAGCCGGGAGGGCATGGGAATGCCATTTTCCCCGTTGTGCTGCTCGAGGGTGGAAGTGGCGAAGCCAATGGCGTCCACCTGCACGGCCTCGAGCACGATGCGCCTCATCTCGGCGATCTCGGCGTCCGTGGCCGTGCGGCTGGCCGCCTCCTCTCCCAGCACGTAGGTGCGCACCGAGGAATGCCCCACGAGGGAGGCCACGTTCGGCACCACGCCCCGCCGCTCCATCGCACCCAGATATTCCGGATAGCTCTCGAAGTCCCACTGGATGCCCGCGCGCATGGCGTCGAGCGACATGCCTTCGACATGGGTGAGATTGCGCATGATCAGGTCGCGGTTCTGGGGCCGGCAGGGCGCGATGGTGAAGCCGCAGTTGCCGATGACCACCGTGGTCACGCCCAGCGACGTCGACGGCGTGGCGAAGGGATCCCAGGTCAGCTGCGCGTCATAGTGCGTGTGGATGTCCACGATGCCGGGGGCGAGGCAAAGGCCCTGGGCATCCACCGTCTGCCGGGCCGGGCCCAGGCCCTGCCCGACGGCGGTGATGCGGCCGCCGGTGATGGCGACGCCGCCGTCGCGCGCCGGAGTCCCCAGGCCGTCGATGATGCGCGCGCCCTCGATCACGAGATCATGCACGTTGCCAAGCCTCCTGTAGGTTCTGCGGTTACCGCGAAGTGGACGCGCTGAGCGTAATCTCCACGCGTCGCGTCGTCAACTCGTCGCAGCGCATCCAGTTCTTCAGTCGATGTGACGGCGATGTGAAGACGCGCAGGGGAAGAGATGTCTGCCTCGGTAATCTCTCCGACCGACCGAGTAATCATGGCGCGAAGTCGTGACAGGGTCACGCGACACGGTCGGTCCCCATCGGCGTCTGGAAGGGCGGTTTCGAGGTCGAGCCGCGGTCCGGATGGGAAAGGAGGGACCGGAAGGGACGCGCTGGCACAGCCGATGCTGCTATGAATCTGGGGGCGAGGATCGCGAAAGCCCCCACTCGAGACGATCCCGATAACCAAGGCTGAAAACCCCAATCAGGAGGTCGACATGACGAGAGGGAAGACTCTACTTGGCGCGGCGCTCCTCGGAGTGTCCGCGCTCACTGCTTCCGCCGGATGGGCGTGGGAGCCTCTGGCGAGAATGGAGTTCGGCACTGACACCACGCTTCCGACAGTGACGCCGCCCCCGGTGGTGGTGGCGTCCCCGACGTTGCAGGCTGACCAGATCAGCGCCCGGCTCGTGCGCGCCCGCACGATCTACGCGAACCGGATCGACGCCGATCAGGTGCATGGTGTGATCTACCAGACGGGTGGCGTCACCATGAGTGGCTCCAGCTCGCTGGGCAACATCCGGGCGCCGGAAGTGACCGCATCGGTCATCTACGCCGACGAGATTCGCGCCAACGATGTGGTGGCTGACGCGATCTACGTGCGCAGCCTGCGTCAGCGATGACGCATGACCGGAGCCGCATAGTTTTGCACGGGTGATCTCGAGGCGACCCGCCGCGCCGAAAGGCGCGGCGGGCTTGCGCTATCCAGGAGCTCGACCTCTCCGGAGTAATTTCCTCACGCCGGGCATGCACGGAGGTAGACTACGCGCGTGCCTTTGATGTGTGATCCCGGAGGGAGGAGATCTCCATGAGCGAGCAAGGTGACCTGCTCTACGACCCGACGGCCGAGCCGAAGATCCTGGCCACCGGCCTCGCCCCGCGCCTGGCCAGTCTCCACGGCAAGCGCGCGGGCATCCTCGACAACAGCAAGGCCAATGCCGGCACCCTCATGCTGGCCGTGGTGGAGCGCCTGAAGGAGCGGTACGGCGTGCGCGACGTCATCAAGCGCGAGAAGGGTATCGCGGGCCCGCCGTCGCCGTCGATCCTCGCCGACCTGACGACGTGCGACTTCGTCCTGGTGGGTAGCGCCGACTGAGGGTCGTGCACGTCGTGGAGTATCCACGGCGCCATCGTGCTGGAGCAGCACGGCATTCCCACCGTCGTGATGGGCACCAAGGAGTTCGAGTCGCTGGCCACGCTCGAGGCGAGGAACCGCGGGCTGGCTGAGCTGCCCCTGGCGCTCATTCCGCATCCCCTCGGCGGCATCCACGAGGAAGAGGTGGTGAAGAAGGCCGATCTCGCCATCGAGACGGTGGTGCGCGCCGTCACCAGGTCATGAGCACGGCGGGCCCCGCGGCCAAGACGTTCCGGCTGGACGGCTCCTACACGGCCATCAACCGCCTCTATCAGGAGCGCGGCTGGACGGACGGGCTGCCCATCGTCCCGCCCACGGACGAGGCCGTGCGCGAGTGCCTCCGCTGGACCGATCGCGATTCGCGCGAGGTGGTGGCCGTCCTGCCCCCGCGCCAGGGCGAGGCGACCGTGGAGCGCATCGCCATCAATGCCGTCATGGCCGGCGCCCGACCCGAGTACCTGCCCGTGATCATCACCGCGGTCGAAGCCCTCGCCGATCCCGACTTCAATCTCGACTCCATCCAGGCGACCACGCATCCCGTCGCGCCGCTCATGATCGTCAACGGCCCCATCGCGCGCGAGCTCGAGATCAACGCGGGCTACAACGCCTTCGGCCAGGGCTTTCGCGCCAACATGACCATCGGCCGCGCCGTGCGCCTGCTCCTGATGAATGTGGGGGGCGGGCTCCCCGGCACGGGAGACCGGGCCACCCAGGGCAGCCCCGCCAAGATGGCGTACTGCATCGCGGAGAACGAGGCGGAGAATCCCTGGGAGCCGCTCCACGTCGAGCACGGCTTTCCCCCCGACGTGAGCACGGTGACCACCATCGGCTGCGAGGGGCCGCACAATATCCAGGACCACTACAGCTACACGGGCCTCGGCATCCTCAAGATCATCGCGGGGGCCATGGGGCAGGCCGGGAGCAACAATCTCCTCGCCGCCGGTCGAGGAGTACCAGCGCCACCACGTGGAGAGCGGGAAGGTGCCGGCCGCGCCGGATACCATGCTCCCCATCGTGAAGTCGCCCGAGGATCTATCGGTGATCGTGGTGGGTGGCGCGGGCAAGCACTCCTGCTGGCAGCCCACCTTCGGTAATCAGACCAAGCCCACCCGCCGCGCCATCACGCGCAAGGACGGCTCGCCCCTCCGAGCCATCGCCGACCTTCGCTAGAGTCTTTCTAACCTTGTCGCAGGCCGCTCAAAAAGGTCCAGATGCGAGGCGGCGCCCGAAGGTCGCACGCGAGGCGTAGTTCTCATTCAGCCCTCGCCTCGCGGCCTCCGGCTCTCAGCTCGAACTGCCACGTACGTTGAGCGTGCGACCGAGGGCGCCAACGAAGCAGATGGGCCTTTTTCAGCGGCCTGCTAGAGGGTGGGCTCGCGGCGGTAGACCGCGTAGAGATTTCCGGTGAGACGAAGAGGGACGTTGCCGAGCAGCTCGGGCCGCTCCCCGGAGCGCTGGCCGCGCGAGACGTTGAAGCGCCAGTAGTTGACGCCCCCATCGGGACGGAGGACCTTGTCTTCCGACTGGACGTTGAAGTTCTGCACCTGGAGCTCGGCGGGCGGCTTGTCGCCGGCGCAGATCCCCGTGGCGTCAGGGGTGGCCAGGCACCAGGCCTTCCACGCCGCCGCCGCGCAACTCTGCTGGAGGTCGTTGAGCTTTGCATCCAGATCGCGAATGACGAAACGCACCACCGGCTCCCGCCGGGAGCCTCCCGTGTTCAGGACGTCGTCACCGAAGCGGTCGAGCCCCAGCTCGATCAGCCGCTGAAGGATCTGATCGATGGGCGCGTTGACGGGAAGCTCCGCGCGCAGCCTCTGCACCACCTGGAAGGGCGGCTCCGTATCCTGAGGGCGCGCGGGCGAATTTCTCAGGGTCCGCACGCGCTCGAGGAGCTGGAGCTGGCCGCGATTGCTGTCGAGATACCCGCGCACGAGCGCGAGCTGCTTCTCGAGCTTGTCGACGGCTTCGATGGGCTGGAGCCCGCCCGCCGCGACGCCCCCGACGATCACCGCGGCGTCCGGCCTCACCTCGACCGAGCACGTGCCGGCCATCTGATAGACCTGGGTGGTCCGGCCCGTCTGCCCCTGCGCCGCCGAGTGGAGCATGAGCAGCGCGAGGACCGCGACCAGGAGCCTGACGGCGACGCGAGATGTGCGCATGCCGTTCCGGGGAGCAAGCGGGGTGCCACGGCAAAGGTGCGGTAAGTGGCCGCGAGTACGGACACCCGGGATGGGCAGACGGGCGGGCGCCGACGACATGTGACAAGTGTCGTCAGAAGAATGCCCGTCGTTGACCGGAAATGCCGGCGGAGACAACCTGAACCGTGGACATCTCATGGGAGGGCATCATGAGGAAAAGATCCTGGATCGCCGCCATCCTGATGATCGTCGCCATCGGCGTGGCGGGATGCGCGAGCATGTCGGATGAAGAGCGTTGCAAGAGAGACGGCGGCGTCTGGAAGTCCAAGGCCTGCGAGATGCCTAGCGGGTAACCTTCGAGATCCGGACTAGACGCCGCGCGCGATGCCATCGAGGATCGTCACGACCTCCTCGGCGCCGAGGTCGGTGTTCAGCAGGTCGAGCGGTATCGCGCCACCGAGTGCCCGGTTGGGCGTCTGCAGCCAGCGCCCTGCCTTGGCCTGGGCTCCCAGTATGTCCTCGGCCGACGTGGCCACGCGAGCCACGCGGAGCAGCCGGTCCGACTCGTCCGCCCTGAGGCGTCGCTCCTTCTTCCGGCGCGCCAATGTGCGCTCCGGAAGACCGATCACACTCGCCAAAGAGGCCAAGGGGATCCGGTAGCGTTTCGCAACCGCCGCCAAGGCGGCATAGGGAAGCTCCTCTCGAGTCCGACGAGCGACGGCGGAGTAGTTGGCCGGTCGCTCCCTGAGCGCGTCTCGGTGCCCGACGGTTTCCGCGATCATCATGACGGTGACCATGGCGCCTCCTTCAAATGGCGGGGAAGCGTACCGCTCCATGGCAAGAGGGTCAACGTCTACCGTCGGAGACGGGGGTTCAGCGCGTCGTTCAGGCCCTCGCCGACCAGATTGATGGCCAGCACGGTGAGGAGGATGGCCACGCCCGGAATGGCGCAGAGCCACCAGGCCACCCTGAGCACGCCGCGCCCGGCCCCTACCTGAAAGCCCCAGCTCATCACGTTGGGATCGGAGAGCCCGAGGAAGGAGAGGCCCGACTCGATCAGGATAGCGGTGGCGACCATGAGCGAGGCGAGCACGATGATGGGAGCAAGGCAATTGGGCAGGATGTGGCGGAAGATGATGCGCGCATCCGGCATCCCGAGCCCGATGCAGGCCTGGACGAAATCGCGCCGTCGCATGCCGAGGAACTCCCCGCGCACGAGCCGCGCCACGGCCGGCCAGGACACGACCGTGATGGCCATCACCGTGCTCGAGAGCGACGAGCCCAGCACCGCGACCAGGACGATGGCGAAGAGAAAGGCCGGGATGGTCTGGAAGAACTCCGTCACCCGCATCAGGAGATCGTCCACGACGCCGCCATGGAAGCCGGCGAGCCCCCCGAGCACGGTGCCCACGGTCACCGCCATCGCCGTCGCCACGAGCCCGATCAGGAGCGACGTGCGCGCGCCGTGCGTGATGCCCGCCGCCACGTCACGGCCGAGCGTGTCCGTGCCGAAGAGGTACTCGCCGAAGGGTGGGGAGAGCGGCTTGCCTGCGAGCCGGAAGGGGCTGCCCGGGCTGATCCACGGCGCGGCCAGGGCCAGCAGGACGACGGCGCCGAGGATGCAGAGGCCGAGCACCGCGGCCCGGTTCCGGCCGTAGCGGCGCGAGAAGGCGGCCATCAGACCACCTCGATGCGCGGGTCGAGCAGCGTGTAGAGAATATCCACGACCAGATTCACCACCACCACCGTGCAGGCCGAGAGGAGGAAGATGCCGAGGAGCAGGTTCAGATCGCGCGCGAAGAGCGACTGAAAGGCCAGGAGCCCGAGCCCCGGCCAGCCGAAGACCGTCTCGACGATGACGGAGCCGCCCAGCAGGCCCCCCGTCTGCAGCCCCGCCATGGTCACCACGGGCAGGAGCGCGTTCCGCAGCGTGTGGGCCCAGACGATGCGCCGCTCCGAGAGCCCCTTGGCCCGCGCCGTCGTCACGTAATCCATTCCCGCCTGCTCCAGCAACGCGGCCCGCATGAGGCGCGTATAGAGCGCCATGTAGAAGAGGGAGAGCGCGCCCGCGGGCAGGATCAGATGCCGACCGATGTCGAGGGCGCGCGCCCAGCCGGTATTGAAGGCGCCGATGCTCTCCATTCCGCTCGTGGGCAGCCAGCCCAGCCGGATCGAGAACAGCACGATGAGCATGAGGCCCAGCCAGAAGAGCGGGGTGGCATAGGAAACGAGCGCGAAGATCGAGATGACGGTGTCACGCCAGCGATGAAGCCCCGTGGCCGCGAGGAGCCCGAGCAGCGAGCCCACCGTGACCGAGAGGACGAGGGTGGTCATCATCAAGAGGAGGGTCGGCCAGAGCCGGGCCACGATCAGCGTGAAGACCGGCTGGTCGTGGCGGAAGGAGTGCCCGAGATTCAGCGTGAGGATGTTCCGCGCGTAGGCCCAGAGCTGGAGCGCGAGGGGCTGGTCGAGCCCGAAGCGCGCGCGGAGCTGGGCCATGTATTCCGGCGTGGCGGAGCCTGCCTCGCCCGCGAGCACCGTGGCCGCGTCGCCGGGGGCCAGATGCAGGAGGAAGAAGTTCAGCACCACGATGGCCAGGACGACGGGGACGGCCTGGAGAAGCCGCCGCGCGATGAACCGGAGGCGGGGGCTCATCGGCAGCGCCGCCGGCCCCTCCCGCGGAGCCGGCGGCCAGGGAGGGAGGCTAGCAGGATGCCGAAAAAACTCGCAGGCTGCTCAAAAAGGTCCAGATGCGAGGCGGCGCCCGCCGGCCGCACGCGAGGCGTACTCTCTGTACGTTGAGCGTGCGGACAAGGGCGCCAACGAAGCAGATGGGCCTTTTTCAGCAGCCTGCTACGGCTTCTGCCAGGCCCGGTCGAAGCTGCCGTAAACGCCGAGCGGGCTCGTGATGATGTCCTGGAAGCGGTTGTTGGACATGTTGACGAACTGCATGTCGAAGAGCCAGACGATGGGGCTGTCCTCGACCACGGTCTTCTGGAACTCCTTGTAGAGCGCGGCGCGCTTGGCGGGGTTGGACTCGATCGTCCCCGACTTCAGCAGATCGTCCACCTTCGGGTTCGAGTAGCGCGTGCTGTTCACGAAGACCGTGCCCTGGCGGATCTGATCCGTCAGGTACTGCCGGTGCACGCCCAGGACGGGATCGGCCAGGTTGTAGTAGAAGTCCGAGGTCAGGTCGAAGTCGTAGTTCGTGAAGATGCGCTTGAGCCAGGTGGGCACGTCCTCGTGGCGCAGGGTGACGTCGATGCCCACTTGTCCCAGGGCCTGCTTGATGTACTCGCCGAGACGCTGCCACTGCTCGCCGTAGGGCAGGATGTCGTGGGTGATCTTGAAGCGCATGCCGTCGGCGCCCCGCTTGAGCCCGGCCGCGTCGAGAAGCTTGTTGGCGCGCTCGATCCGGTCGGCGGTGTCGTAGCGCCGCACCTCGCTCGTGTACAGGCCCGTCTTGGCGAAGTTGGCGTTGAGCGGACCCGTGGCGGGCCGGCCGAAACCGAACCAGATGTTCTCGATGATGAACTTCCGGTCCACCGCGTAGGCGATGGCCTGGCGAACTTCCTTCTTGTCGAGAGGCGGGTGCTTGCTGTTCATCTCGAGGAGCGTGATGGGGTTGACCATCGAATAGCCCTCGAGGGTGATGGCGATGTGGGGCAGGGCCTTCAGGCGGTTCACGTCCACGAAGGGGATGGCGTCGAAGGCGGCGAAGTGCACCTCGCCCTTCTCCATGGCCGCCGCGCGCGTGGAGGGATCGGGGATGAAGCGGGCCACGATGCGATCCAGATACGGCTGCCCCGGCTTCCAGTACTGGTCATTCCGATCGAGTCGGATGAACTGCCCCTTGTCCCACTCCACGAACTTGAAGGGCCCGGTGCCCAGGGGCTTGTTGGCATTCGAGGCACTCTTCGGATCCTGCCCTTCGAAGAGGTGCTTGGGGAGCATGGGCGACTCATAGCCCGAGAGCGCGCGCAGGATATAGGGCGCGGGCTGATCCAGCTTGAACACGGCGGTCGTCTCGTCCGGCGTCTCGATGTCGATCAAGGCGCGGAAGGTATTGGCCCCCCGCGGATGCACCTTCTTCAGCACCTCCATCACCGAGAACTTCACGTCGGCGCTGGTGAAGGGCTTGCCGTCGTGAAAGCGCACCCCGCGGCGCAGCTTGAAGGTGATGCTCTTGCCGTCAGCTCCCGCTTGCCACGACTCCGCCAGGCTCGCCACGGGGTTCAGGTTGAAGTCGTACTCGAGCAGCCCGTCGTAGACCTTGGCCGTCACCTGCCCGATCGGCCCCGACGTGGACAGGTACGAGGCCAGAGTCGGCGGCTCGGGCTGCACCAGCATGACGAGGGTGCCACCGCGCTTGGGCTGCGCCTCGGCTTCCCGAGACGGCGCGGCGGGCAGGCCGGTGAAGAGCGCGATGCCCATGATGACGACCATGCGGAGATGCCTGCGCATTGTGCGCCTCCTCTGGAAGGTGGGCGCCGATGTTAGCAGCGGGTGCGGCAGGGCGCAAGGCTTGGACGCCAGACCGTGATCGACGCGCGCGGCTCGAGGGGCGCAGCCGACTACGCGTCGGGCCCGCTGGGCGGGCGAACGGGCGGCTCGCGTCGAAGGTCCTCCAGCGGGATGTGGCACGCGAGCCAATGCGTGCCGTCCGCGCGCCGAAGCGGAGGCTCGACGTCCTCGCAGATGCGCCCCAGCTTGCTCGGACACCGGGTGTGGAAGCGGCAGCCCGACGGAGGGCGACGGGCGCTCGGTACGGTGCCCTCGAGCCTGACCGTGGCGGCCCGCGCGGAGGGATCGGGCACGGGAATCGAGGAGAGCAGCGCCCGCGTATACGGGTGATACGGCGGGCGGAAGATCTCGCCCACCGTGCCCAGCTCCACGAGCCGGCCCAGGTACATGACGCCGATGCGGTCGGCGAGATGGCGCACCAGGCTCAGGTCGTGCGAGATGAACACGTACGTCGCGTCGAGCCGGCTGCGCAGCTCGGTGAGGAGATCGACCACCGAGGCCTGGCTCGAGACGTCCAGCGCGGAGAGCGGCTCGTCGAGGACGACCAGCTCGGGCCCCGTGGCGAAGGCGCGCGCGATGGCCACCCGCTGCTTCTCTCCTCCGCTCAGGGCGCGAGGCAAGCGGTGTAGGTAGCCGGCATCGAGGCGCACGGCCTCGAGCAGCTCCCGGACGCGCAACCGGCGCGCCATGCGTGGCACGCCCTGGATGGCGAGCGGGCGCTCGAGGATGGCCGCGACGCGCTTCGTGGGGTTCAGCGATGAGTCGGGGTTCTGGAACACGATGCGGACCACGCGGCGGAACTCCGCGTCGTTCGTGACCTCCGCGCCGGACTGCCGCCGCCGGACGGTCACGGCGCCGGAGGTCGGGGCCAGCAGTCTCAGCAAAAGGCGGCCGAGCGTGGTCTTGCCGCAGCCGCTCTCACCCACGAGCGCCAGGACCTCGCCGCCGCGCACATCGAGGGTCACGTCGTCGAGCGCGTGCACGGGCGGCCGCGCGAGCCCTAGCCATCGCGTGAGGGCGCCCGGCTCATCGAAGTGCTTGGTGAGACTCCGGACGCTTGCCACGGTCGCCGCGATCTCGCCTGAAGCGGCACCGAGGCGCCGTTCCTGGCGCACGGGCGGCGCGGCCATCGCCGTTTCCCACCGCAGGCAGCGTGCCACATGCGTGGGGCCGACGGTCGCCATCGGCGGTTGCGCGCGCGTGCACGCGTCCTCCACGAGGTCGCAGCGGGGCGCGAAGACGCAGCCGCCGGGCAGGCGCGTGAGGTCCGGGAGCCGGCCGCGGATTGGCCGGAAGGCGCGCGCCAGGTCGATGTCGGGCAGGGCGTCGAGCAGACCGCGCGTGTAGGGATGCGCGGGGCGATGGAAGAGCGGCGCGGCCGGCGCCGACTCCACCAGCTCACCCGCATACAGGATGCCCACCCGGTCGCTGACCTGGGCGATGACGGCAAGGTCATGGCTGATATAGAGGATGGCGGCGCCGATATCGTGTCTGAGGTCGGCCACGAGCTCGAGGATGCGGGCCTGCGTGGTGACATCGAGCCCCGTGGTCGGCTCGTCCATGATGAGAAGAGCCGGGTCACCCGCCAGCGCCATGGCGATGACCACTCGCTGCTGCATGCCGCCGCTGAGCTGATGCGGATAGGCGCGAGCGACCGCCGGCGGGTCGGGGATATTGACGAGGGTGAGCAGCTCGAGGGCTCGGGCCGCCGCGCCCGGCCGGGAGGCGAGCGCGTGGATCTCGAGCACTTCGGCGATCTGCTGGCCGATCCGCATCGTCGGGTTGAGGGCGGACTTCGGGTCCTGGTACACCATGGCAATGCGCCGGCCCCGAATGCGCCGGAGCGCGCCGGGGGCCAGGCGGAGGAGGTCGTCGCCGGCGAAGCGGACCGTGCCGCCAACCACGCGCGCGTTGGGCGCGAGGTCGCCCATGATTGCGTAGGCGAGGGTGCTCTTGCCCGACCCCGACTCGCCCGCGATGCCGAAGACCTCGCCGGCCTCGACCTCGAGGCTGACCTCGCGGAGCGCCTGGACCTCGCCGCGCGGCGTGTCGAAGCTCACGGACAGCCGCTCGATCTGGAGAGCGGGCCCGGCCGCGTGCCGCGGCATCACGCACGCCCCGCCAGGCGATCGCGGACGCCGTCACCGAAGAGGTTGAAGCCGACGATGGTCAGGGCGAGGGCGAGACCGGGACAGAGGAGCGGCCAGGGCGAGAGAAAGATGTGCTGGCGCGCCTCGCGGATCATCAGCCCCCAGTCCGCCGTGGGCGGCTGCACGCCGAGGCCGAGAAAGGACAGGCTGGCCGAGGCGAGGATGGCAAAGCCCACGCGGATGCTCGCCTCGATCACGATGGGGGGCAGGAGGTTGGGCAGGATCTCGCCGAACATGATGTAGGCGTGCGAATCGCCCTGCGCGCGGGCCGCCAGCACGAACTCCTCGTGCTTCACGGCCAGGGTCTGGCTGCGCACGATGCGGGCGATGCCGGGGGCGCTGGCGACGCCGATGGCGAGCAGGGCATGCGCGGTGCTGGCGCCGAGCGCGGTGACGATCATGAGGGCCATGAGGAGCGCGGGGAAGGAGAGGAACGCGTCGACCACGCGCATGGCCACCTCGTCCGTCCGT